>Ga0194119_10000804_pt1 | contig 58930 bp, 41 predicted proteins | sample TA2MahC100mmetaG_FD_148620 | JGI IMG/M metagenome (GOLD analysis project Ga0194119, IMG submission 148620) | Freshwater microbial communities from Lake Tanganyika, Tanzania - TA2015018 Mahale Deep Cast 100m | ecosystem: Environmental > Aquatic > Freshwater > Lake | place: Tanzania: Lake... | reverse complement strand
AGCGAATACACCGCCGGCACCACCACCAGCGTCAATAACGTCGAGGAGACCATGCCGCCGATGACGGCGATCGACAGCGGCTGGTTGGTTTCGCTGCCCGCGCCCAAGCCGAGCGCCGCCGGGAAGAGGGCGAGGATGATCGTCGCCGAGGTCATCAGCACCGGCCGCATGCGGATCGGGCAGGCATTGCGCAGCGCCTCGTCCACGCCCAGGCCCTCGCCGCGCCGCTGGTTGGTGAGGTCGACCAGCAGGATGGAGTTTTTCGCCACCAGGCCGATCAGCAGCACCAGCCCGATCATCGAGTAGATGTTGAGCGACTGGCCGAACAGCCACAGCGCGGCGACGCCGCCGATGATGGCGAGCGGCTGCGCCAGCATGATGATGAGCGGTTGCAGGAAGGAGTTGAACTGGCTGGCGAGCACCATGTAGAGCAGCACCAGCGCCAGAGCGAAGGCGAACACCATGTACTTGACGGTCTTGCCGAATTCCTCGGCCTGGCCGATGAACTTGACCTGGTAGCCCGGCGGCAGCAGCTCGCCGGCGATCTCGCGCACCTTGGCCACGGCGTCGCCGAGCGGGATGGCCGGCGAGGCGAAGAAGGTGGCGGCGTACTGCAGGTCGAAGCGGCCGATCACGGCGGGGCCGAGCTGCTCCTTGAAGGTCGCCACCGAGTCGAGGCGCACCAGCTTGCCGTCCTTCGAACGCAGGAAGATCTTCGCCAGGTCGGCGGGCTGCGTGAACTCGCCCTCGCGGCCCTTGACGCGGATGTCATAGCGGCTGCCGTCGCCCGGCTCGTCGTTGAACTTGGCGATGTCGATGCCGCCGGTGAGCATGTTCACCGCCAGCGCCGCATCCTGCGAGGTGAGGTTGGCGGCGGCGATGCGCGTGCGGTCGGGCTGGAAGACGAGTTGCGGCAGGTCGAGCTGCAGGTCGGTGTCGAGGCGGCCGATGCCCGGCTCGGCGGCGAGCCGGCCTTGCAATTCCCGCGTCAGGCGGCCGACCTCCTGCAGGTTTTCGCCGACCAGCACGAACTGCAGCGGCTCGCCGCGCTGGCCCTGCACCAGCGGATAGGGCGCGGCGAAGGCGCGCGCGCCCGGGATGGTCGCCAGCTCCTTGCGGATGATGGGGATGATCTCCTGCTGCTTGAGCGCGCGCTCCTCGCGCGGCGCCATGCGCACCACCACCGTGCCCTGGTTCACCTGACCCGCGCTGCCGAGGCCGATGAGGGCGAACTCGGTGACGATCTCCTTGTGCCTGTCGAGGATCTCCTCGACCATGCGCAGGCGCGAGTCGGTGTAGTCGATGCTCGAACCGAGCGGCGTGCGCAGGTAGACGAGGAAGCGCCCCTCGTCCTGTTCCGGCGCGAAGCCCTTGCCGATGGTGGCGAAGGGCAGCCAGCTCGCCGCCAGCGTCGCCAAGGTCAGGGCCACCACCTTCCAGCGGTGGCGCAAGGCCTTGTCGAGCAGGTTGCGATAGAGGCGGTCGAGGCCCTCGAAGAAGCGGTCGAGCCGGTGATAGAGGGGGCCGTGCTGCTTTTCCACCTTCAGGTAGCGCGAGCAGAGCATCGGCGTCAGCGTCAGCGAGACGAAGAGCGAGACCAGCACGCCGAAGGTGACGACGACGGCGAAGGAGCGGAAGAACTGGCCGATGATGCCGCTCATAAAGATCACCGGCGCGAAGATCGACACCAGCGAGAGGGTGGCGGCGATGACGGCGAAGACCACCTCGTTGGCGCCGTTGACCGCGGCAGACACCGGATCGGGGTCGAGTTCCTCGCGGTGGCGGAAGATGTTCTCCAGCACGACGATTGAATCGTCCACTACCACGCCGATCAGGAGCAGCAGCGCCAGCATGGTGAGCGAGTTGAGCGTGAAGCCGAAGAAGTAGATGACGGCGATGGCGCCCATCAGCGAGACGGGGATGGCGAGCGAGATGATCAGCGTCGAGCGCACCGAGCGCAGGAAGAACCAGACGACGATCGCGGCGAGGAGCGTGCCCTCGAGCAGGTGTTCCTTCAGCGAGTTGACGATCTCGAGGATGAAGACGGCGTCGTTGGAGACGACGGTGATGCGCATGCCGGGTGGCAGTTGCGGGCGGATCTCGTTCTCGAGGCGCGCCTTGATCCGCTCGACTGTTTCGACGGTGTTGGTGTTGGCGATCTTGACGATGCCGAGGCCAATGGTGGTCTCGCCGTTGAAGCGCGCCAGCTGGCGGTTGTCGGTGAGCCCGTCCTCCAGTTCGGCGATGTCCTTCAGGCGGATGGCCGACTTGCCCTTGTACCCGACGATCATCTGCGCCAGGTCGTCGAGGCGGTGGAATTCGAGGTCGAGCTTGACCAGGCTCTCGGTGGTTTTGCCGACGACGAAGCCGCCGGCGAGCTGGATGTGCTCCCGGGCGAAGGCCTCGTTGATGTCCTGCGCCGTGACGGCGAAGGCGGCCATGCGGTCTGGCCGCAGATTCACGCGAATGGTGCGGTCGCGCCGCCCGCCGAGGCGCACCTCGCCGACGCCGTCGATGGTCTCCAGCTTCTTCTTGACGACGTTGATGGCGTACTGGTTGAGCTGCTGCTGGGTGCGGTCGCCCTGCAGCGCCATCCAGAAAATCGGCTGGGCGTTGGTTTCCACCTTGGCCACCACCGGCGGGTCGACGTCCTTGGGCAGGCGGCGCAGCACCTGGTTCACCTTGGCCTGCACCTCGTTGAAGGCGACGTCGATCTTCTTCTCCAGGCCGAAGGTGATGTTGATCACCGAAATGCCGGGTGAGGAGGTGGACTGGATGTGCTCGATGCCCGGCACGCTATTCACCGAGGTCTCGAGCAGGTTGGTGATGCTGGCATCGACGATGTCGGGATTGGCGCCCCGCAGCGCCGTGGTGATCGAGACGACCGGAAATTCGATGTAGGGCAGCCGGTCCATGCCGATGCGCTGGTAGCTGATGACGCCGAACAGCACCAGCACACCGCTCAGCATCCAGGCGAGGACGTGGCGCCTGATGGAAAGCTCGGGCAGGGTCATTTCCTGGCGGGCTGTGCGGCGGGCTGGGCTTCGGCGCCGTGCTGCGGGGACTGACTTTCCGCTGGTTTCGCCGTCGCCGGCTTGCCCGGCTCCTTGACGACGACCGAAGCGTTATTCGTGAGGAAGCCGGCACCGTCCAGCGCAACGGTGGTGCCGGCCGGCAGGCCCTTGAGAATCTCCACCATGCCGCCGCGCTTGGCGCCGACCTCGACGATGCGCTGCTGCGCCTTGCCCTCGGCGATGGCGTACACCACCTTGCCGGCCGGACGCAGCACGACGCTCTGCTCCGGCACCAGCACGGCATCCTCGCGTCGGGCGACGATGACCGCGGCGTTGACTGTGCCGCCGGGCCTGTAGCCTGCCCGGTTGTCGATGTCGACGATGACGTCGAGTGCGCGGCCCGTCTCCGACACGCCGGGCTTGATGTCGCTGACGGCGGCACGGATCTCCCGGCCCGGCAGCAGGGGGGAGGTGAGGATGACGGCCTGGCCTTTCTTCAGGCGCGGCGCGGCGGATTCCGGAAAGGGCAGGTGGGCGCGCAGTTTCCTGGAAGAGACGAACTGGAACAGCGGGTCGCCGACCTTGACGTAGTCTCCGGCCGAGGCGATGGCGGTCTCCACGGTGCCGTCGAAGGGGGCCACCACGCGCGCCTTGCCCTGGCTGCGACGGCTCAGGTCGCCGCGCGCGCTCGCCGCGACCAGCTGTTCGCGCAGCGCGTCGCGCTGGGCGCGGGCATCGTCGGCGGCGTTCTGCGAAATGAAGCCCTTCTGCACCAGTTGCTGCTGGCGCTCGACGACACGCTCCTGCTGGGCCAGCAGGGCCTCGGTGCGCTTGCGCTCGGCTTCGTCCGCGCGGTTCTGCAGCGCGAAATCCGTGGCGTCGATGACCGCCAGCAGTTCCCCTTTCCTGACCGTCTTGCCCGAGGAGGCGAGCATCCGGACGACTTTGCCGGCGACCTCCGCGCCGATCTTCGGGTCGAGTTCCGATTCCAGCGCGCCGAGGGTTTCCTCGACGACCTCCATGGCGCCGGCCTTGGCCTGGGTGACGGTGATCAGGGTCGGCGGCGGGCCGGGTACCTTTTTTTCCTCCGTTTTCTGGCAGGCGACGAGCGCCAGCGTTGCGACGAGCAGAAGGGGAAGTCGGCGGCTCATGGCATCGCGGTCAGGGCAGGACATGCTCGCCGGCGAAAAGCTGCGCGACTTGTTCCCGTTCGCGCACGAGATGGATGCGGCCGCCGTCGACCATCACCTCGGCGGCGCGCGGGCGGGTGTTGTAATTGGAGCTCATCGCCATGCCGTAGGCGCCGGCGGAACGGATGGCGAGGAGATCCCCCGCCTCGACCGCCAGGCGCCGGCCGTGGCCGAGGAAGTCGCCCGACTCGCACACCGGCCCGACGACCTCGTATTCCGTCGCCGCGCCAGGCCGCTGCCGGACCGGCTCGATGTCGTGCCAGGCGTCGTAGAGCGCGGGCCGCATCAGGTCGTTCATGGCGGCATCGACGACGGCGAAGTGCTTCTCCTCGCCATGCTTGAGGTATTCGATGCGGGTGAGCAGGATGCCGGCGTTGCCGACCAGCGAGCGGCCCGGTTCGAACAGCAGCTTCTCCCGCCGGCCGGAGAGCACGGCGAGCAGCGGCGCCAGATATTCCCCGGCCGTCGGCGCCGGCTCGTCGCGGTAGCGGATGCCCATGCCGCCGCCGACGTCGATGTGGGCGAGGGCGATGCCTTCGGCGGCGAGCGCGTCGACCAGGCCGAGCAGCCTGGCGGCGGCCTCGGCGGCCGGCGCCGGATCGAGCAGCTGCGAGCCGATGTGGCAGTCGATGCCGCGGACGTCCACGTGCGGCAGCGAGCGGGCGTGCCGGTACAGCGGCAGCGCCTCGTCGAAGGGGATGCCGAACTTGGTGTTCTTCAGGCCGGTGGCGATGTAGGGGTGCGTCTTCGGATCGACATCCGGGTTCACGCGCAGCGACACCGGCGCGCGCCGGCCCAGGCTGCCGGCGACTTCGTTCAGCGCTTCGAGTTCGGCGGCCGACTCGACGTTGAAGCAGAGGATGCCCGCTTCCAGCGCCGCGCGCATTTCATGTCGCGATTTGCCCACGCCCGAGAACACCACCTTGGCCGGGTTGCCGCCGGCGGCGCGCACGCGCGCCAGTTCGCCGCCGGAGACGATGTCGAAGCCGGCGCCGGCGCGGGCGAAGAGATTCAGGATGGCGAGATTCGAGTTGGCCTTGACTGCGTAGCAGATCAGCGCGTCGCGTTCGGCCACGACCTGGCGGTATTCGTCCAGCCGCGCGATCAGGGCGGCGCGTGAATAGACGAAGCAAGGCGTGCCGTGTTCGGCCGCGATCTGCGGCAATGGCACGCCTTCGGCGCAGAGGACCCCGTCACGGTAGTCGAAGAGGTTCATCGCGAGGCGTTGTCCCCGGCTTTGCTATCATCGGCCTTGGACGGCGCGGCTGGCGAAGAGGAGGGTTGCGCACTTTCCGTCGCGACGGGTTTGGGCGGCAGTTTGAGGATGGTCCGCGTGCCGCAGGCGACGAGGAGCAGGGCGGCGCAGAGTGTGCAGGCTGCGCGGAAGACGATGGCCGGTGTACGCATGATGCAGCGATGTTAGCAGAAGGTCAGAGATGGAAGAAACCGAATTCGACACGGCGGCCACGGCCGTGCTGGCGAGGCTGGAACAGGCGCTGGACGTCTGCACGGCCGACGTCGATTACGAATTGCAGCCCGGCGGCGTGCTCGAGATCGAGTTTGGCGACGGCAGCAGGATCATCGTCAATCGCCATGCCGCCGCGCGCGAGATCTGGGTGGCGGCGCGTGCCGGCGGCTTTCACTTCCGCCTCGAGGGCGGGCGGTGGGTCGATACGCGCAGTGGCGCGGAGCTGTTCGAATCGCTGCGCCGGCTCGCTTCCGGCCAGGCGGGCGAGGACATCGTCCTGGCCTGATCAGCCGGAGATGTTCGAATTGGGTGGCGGAATGGTCATCCGCTGCGGCGCGCCCGGCTCGCCCTGCTCCTGCGGCGGCGGCAGGCTTTCCTTGTAGATCAGCTCGGTGCCCTTGCCTGCCTCGCCCGAGTCTTCCGCCGGTATCTTGATGCTGACCAGCCCTTCCGGCGTCGGCATGCTGGATTCGGGCACGCCCTTCAGGGCCTTCTCCATGTAGCCGATCCAGATTGGCAGGGCGGCAAAGCCGCCCGTCTCGCCATTGCCCAGCTTCTTCGGCCGATCGAAGCCGATCCAGGCGATGCCGACCAGCGTCGGCTGATAGCCGCAGAACCAGGCGTCGACGAAATCGTTCGTGGTGCCCGTCTTTCCGGCAAGGTCGCCGCGCTTGAGCGCCTGGGCGCGCGTCGCAGTGCCGCGCCGCACGACGTCGTGCATCATGCTGTCCATCAGAAAGGCGTTGCGCGGATCGATGACGCGCAGGTTCTCGTCGCCGGCGACGACGGGCTGGGCCTCCGCCAGCACGTTGCCATTGTCATCGAGGATCTGCTGCACCACATACGGCTGGACGCGGTAGCCGCCGTTGGCGAAGACGGCATAGCCTGTCAGCTGCTGCCAGGGCGTCACGCTGCCCGCACCCAGCGCCATGGTGAAATAGGGCGGGTGCTTGTCGGCCTCGAAGCCGAAGCGCGTGACGTAGTCCTGCGCATAGTGCGTGCCGATCGACCTCAGGATGCGGATGGAGACGAGGTTCTTCGATTTGGCCAGCCCCGTGCGCATGCTCATGGGCCCCTCGAACTTGCCGTCGTAGTTCTTCGGCTCCCATACCTGGCTGCCGGTTTCCTCGGCGGAAACGACCAACGGCTCGTCCTGGATGACGCTGGCCGGGGTGTAGCCCTTCTCCAGGGCGGCGGAATAGATGAAGGGCTTGAAGCTCGAACCCGGCTGGCGCCAGGCCTGCGTCACATGGTTGAACTTGTTGCGGCTGAAATCGAATCCGCCGACCAGGGCGCGGACGGCGCCGTCGACCGGGCTGGCCGCGACGAAGGCCGCCTCGACCTCGGGCAGCTGGACGATCTGCCAGCTGCCTTTGTCGTCCTTCAGCACATGGACGAGGGCGCCGCGGCGCAGCCGTTTGTTGGCGGGCGCCTTGTCGTCGAGCATGCGCTGCGCGAACTTGAGGCCGTCGCCGGAGATCTGCACCGTCTCGCCGCCGCGGCGGTAGGCTTTCACCAGCTTCGGACCCGACTCGAGGACGATGGCGGCGTGGATGTCGTCCGAATCGATCTCGTCGTGCAGCGCCTCCTCCAGCGTCTCGTCCAGGGCCGTGCCGGGCTGCCCCAGATCAACATAGCCTTTCGCGCCGCGATAGCCGTGGCGCCTGTCGTAGTCGAGGACGCCGCGGCGCAGGCTGGCGTAGGCTGCCTCCTGGTCCGCCTTCAGGATGGTGGTGATGACGCGCAGGCCGCGCGTGTACGCCTCCTCCTGGAATCGCTCGAAGGCGATCTGGCGCGCCATTTCCGCGACATAGTCGGCGCGCACGGCGAATTCATTGACGTCGCGCTTGATGCGCAGGTCCTGTTTTTGCGCCTCGGCAAGCTGGGCGTCGTCGATGAAGCCGAGTTCGCGCATGCGGCGCAAGACGTAGAGCTGGCGCTGCTTGGCGCGCTTCGGGTTGGCGACCGGATTGAAGCTGGAAGGGGCTTTGGGCAGTCCGGCCAGCATGGCCATCTCGGCGACGGAAAGGCTCTTCAGCGGCTTGCCGTAGTAGATCTGGGCCGCGGCCGCGAAACCATAGGCGCGCTGACCGAGATAGATCTGGTTGACGTAGACCTCGAGTATCTCGTCCTTGCTGAGATTGTTCTCGATCTTGAAGGCGAGCAAGGCTTCGTACACCTTGCGCGTCAGCGTCTTTTCGCTCGAGAGGAAGAAATTGCGCGCCACCTGCATGGTGATGGTGCTGGCGCCCTGGCGCTTGCCGCCGCTGGTGAAGTTGGCATACGCCGCACGCAGCACGCCGAGGGTGTCCACGCCGGGGTGCTGGTAGAAGCGCTCGTCCTCGGCGGCCAGGATGGCCTGCTTCATGGCCGGAGGCACGTCCTGTATGCGCACGAGGGCGCGGCGCTCCTCGCCGAATTCTCCGATCAGGTGGCCGTCGGCCGTATAGATCCGCAGCGGAATCTTGGGCTGGTAGTCGGTGAGCACCTCGAGCGAGGGGAGCTGCGGATACGCCAGCACGACAACGATCGCCACCAGCGCAACGCCGATCAAAGCAAGGCCGGCAAGGAACAGGAAGGGGTAGGCGACCCAGCGCAAAACTGCAGGCAAGCGGAACTCGCATGATAAGAAAGCGCGCCATTATATGCCTTGCCTGTCCCGGTGGCTTGCGACCAGGGCGCGGCGCCGCGACCCGATGTCGATCGAGATGGTTTGTGACTTAATAATCAATTAATTAACCATTAGTGGAGAGACTGCTATGAGGGTGCCGTAATTTGGAGACATGCCGTGCTAAAAAAAACTTTACAGGGGGCATAGTTGTTGCTAGGATTTAATGTAAATTATCCGTATTGCGCCTAACTAACGAGAATACAAAAGGATTTTCCTTGCAAATAGATCTCTCGATATTCAACCCGAAGGCGCGCCCGCTATTGGGGCTCGACATCAGTTCGTCATCGGTGAAGATGGTCGAACTGTCGGAGGCGTCGAAAGGGAACTACCGAATCGAGCGCTACGCGATCGAGACCCTGCCGCGGGACGCCGTGGTGGATGGGAACATCACGAATCTCGAAGCGGTCGCCGATGCCGTCAAGCGCGCCTGGAAGCGCATGGGTACCTCGACGAAGTTCGTCGCCATGGCGTTGCCGGCGGCGGCGGTGATCACCAAGAAGATCATCGTCCAGGCCGGGTTGCGCGAGCGGGAACTCGAAGTGCAGGTCGAATCCGAAGCCAACCAGTACATCCTGAACCTCGAGGTGAGTGCGTTGGAAGCGGACGGCAAGGGTAAGATCATTTCCAGTCCGCGCGTCATCACGGCCGACCAGGTCGAGGCGCTGATCGAGCAGGGCGTCGAGATTCCCTACCAGCAGGCGACCAGCTCCGGCGCGACCAGCGTTTCCTTCCGCAAGGCCAATCTCTCGCTCAAGGTCAAGCCGCAGATTGCGCCCGACGGCCGCGTCAACCTGACGGTGGACGTCAACAAGGACTCGCCCAACACCACGATATCGACTGGCGCCGGCGTGGCCATCGACACCAAGCACGTCAAGACCGAGGTGCTGGTGGAGAACGGTGGCACCGTTGTCATCGGCGGCATCTATACGCAGGACGAGCGGGTCATCAATACGAAGATCCCCCTCCTGGGCGACGTGCCCTATGTCGGCTTCCTCTTCCGGCACAAGGAGCAGAAGGACAACAAGACCGAGCTGCTGGTCTTCATCACGCCGAAGATCATCAGCCAGGAGTTGGCCATTCGCTGAGCCACGCGCAAGCGTTCCGGGGCCGGCCCAGCCGGCCCTTCTTTTTCCGGGGGTGCCGGCCCCCTGCTAGAATTCCCGGGTGAAATCCTGCGAGAACATCTATTTCGTGGGCATGATGGGGGCGGGCAAGACGACGATCGGCCGACATCTTGCCCGACGGCTGAAGAAGCGCTTTGTCGACTGCGACCACGAGATCGAGGCGCGCACCGGCGTGCGCATCCCCGTCATCTTCGACATCGAGGGGGAGGTGGGTTTCCGCAAACGGGAATCGCAGGTGCTCGAAGCACTCGCGGAGGAGCGCGGCCTGGTGCTGGCCACCGGCGGCGGTGCCGTTCTGGCACCGCAGAATCGCTGCCTGCTGGCCGGGACGGGACTGGTGATCTACCTGTGCGTGCCGCCTGACGAACTCTATGCGCGAACCAAGCACGATCGCAACCGCCCTCTGCTCCAGGTGGACAATCCGCAGGAAAGGATCCGCGAATTGCACGCGCAGCGCGACCCCTTGTATCGTGAAATCGCCGACATCGTGCTGGAGGGCGGTGGCAGGACGCCCCTGGCGGTCGCCCGGCAGCTTGAGCAGGAAATCCTGAAGTCATGCAAACCCTGAAAGTATCCCTCGGCGAACGCAGCTACCCCATTCAGATCGGCAGCGGCCTGCTGGGGAATGCCGACCTGGTACTGCCCCACCTGAAGGCCCCGTTCGTCGCGGTGGTCAGCAACGAGACCGTGGCGCCGCTATACCTGTCCCGACTGGCCGCTCCCCTGCGTGCGAAAGGGGTGAAGGTGACCGACATCGTTTTGCCCGACGGGGAGGAACACAAGAACTGGAGGACGCTGAATCGCATATTCGACGCGCTGCTCGAAAACCGCTGCGAACGGGCGACGACGATCATCGCATTGGGCGGCGGCGTCGTCGGCGACCTGGCCGGCTTCGCGGCAGCCAGTTACCAGCGCGGCGTGCCCTTCATCCAGATACCGACAACGTTGCTGGCGCAAGTCGACTCCTCCGTCGGCGGCAAGACCGGCATCAACCATCCGCTCGGCAAGAACATGATCGGCGCCTTCTGGCAACCGCGCCTCGTGCTGGCCGACATCGACACGCTGGCCACTCTGCCCGATCGGGAACTGCGTGCCGGTCTGGCCGAGGTGATCAAGTACGGATTGATACGCGACCGGCCTTTCCTCGAATGGCTGGAGCAGAACATGGCGCGGCTGCTGGCGCGGGATACCGAGGCGCTCACCCATGCCATCGCCCGCTCCTGCATCGACAAGGCCGAAATCGTGGCCGAGGACGAAACCGAGTCCGGCGTGCGCGCCCTGCTCAATCTCGGACACACCTTCGGTCACGCCATCGAGGCCGGCCTGGGCTACGGCGAGTGGCTGCACGGCGAGGCGGTCGCCGCCGGCATGGTGATGGCGGCCGAACTGTCGCGCCGCCTCGGCTGGCTGTCGGAGCCGGACTGCAAGCGCATCGCCGCCCTGCTGAAGGAGGCAGGCCTGCCCGTCGCCGGGCCGGCGCTGGGCGCCGGGCGCTATCTCGAACTCATGTCGCTCGACAAGAAGGTTGCCGCCGGGAAGCTGCGCCTGGTCCTGCTCAAGCGGATCGGCGAGGGCGTGGTCAGCGCGGAAGCGGGCGAAGCCGACATCCGTGCCGCCATCGAGGCCTGCTGCCATGGTTGAGCTGGCGCCCCATGCCGTCAGCGCGGCGAACTCTCGCGGCCGTCGCCACCCCGAACCGCAGCCGGCCGCTCGCAGCGAGTTCCAGCGCGACCGCGACCGCGTCGTGCACTCGACGGCCTTCCGCCGCCTCGAATACAAGACGCAGGTCTTCGTCAATCACGAGGGCGACCTGTTCCGCACCCGCCTCACCCACAGCATCGAGGTGGCGCAGATTGCGCGCACCCTGGCACGCGCGCTGAGCCTCAACGAAGACCTCGCCGAGGCCATCGCCCTCTCGCACGACCTGGGCCACACCCCGTTCGGCCACGCCGGCCAGGATGCCCTCAACGCCTGCATGCGCGATCACGGCGGCTTCGAGCACAACCTGCAGAGTTTGCGCACGGTCGACCAGTTGGAGGAACGCTATGGGGCCTTCGACGGACTCAACCTGACCTACGAGACGCGCGAGGGCATCCTCAAGCACTGCTCCCCGAAGAAGGCGCCTGAGCTGGGCGAACTCGGCCGGCGTTTTATCGAGGGCACGCAACCCTCGCTCGAGGCCCAGTTGTGCAATCTGGCAGACGAGATCGGCTACAACAACCACGATGTGGACGACGGCCTGCGCTCCGGCCTGATCAACCTGGAGCAGCTCGAGGAGGTCGGCATCTGGACGTGCCACGCCGCCGAGGCGCGGAGTGAATTTCCGCAGATAGGCGGACGCCGCCTGATCCATGAAACGGTGCGGCGCATGATCAACTCCCTCGCAGTGGACCTGATCGAGGAGACGGGACGCAATATCGCCGCGGCAGGCATCCGGACGCTGGACGACGTGCGCGAGGCGGCCCCACTGGCGGCCTTCAGCCAGGCCATGCATGCCGAGCACAAGGCGCTCAAGCACTTTCTGCGCATCAACCTCTACCAGCACTACCAGGTGCTGCGCATGACCAACAAGGCGCGGCGCATCATTTCCGACCTCTTCGGCGCTTTCATGGAGGATCCTCGCCTCCTGCCGCCGCAGTACCAGCAGATGGCCCGCAACGACAAGCCGCGCGCCATCGCCGACTACGTCGCGGGCATGACCGACCGCTACGCCATCCGCGAGCACCGCCGCCTGTTCGCGGTCGGCGAGATATAAGCCCGGGCAGGCCCCTCGATAGGCTTTTCTTCTTGAAGCTGCCGCCGATTGGCAGTATATTTCACGGTTCGCCCTAACGGTTTAAAGAGAAGCCGGTGCGCCCCATCATGCGCCGGCTTTTTTTCACGGCCGGGCAGGAACGCTTGTATTGAGGAAACTGAGATGGTCCTCCCTGTGCAGCAGGGTCTCTACGACCCCGCCAACGAACACGACGCCTGCGGCGTCGGCTTCGTCGTCAACATCAAGAACCGCAAGAGCCATGCCATCATCGAGCAGGGCCTGCAGATCCTGAAGAACCTCGAGCACCGCGGCGCCACCGGCTACGACCCGCTGCTCGGCGACGGCGCCGGCATCCTGATCCAGACGCCCGATGCCTTCTTCCGCGAGGAAATGGCCAGCCAGGGCGTAACCCTGCCGCCGCCGGGCGAGTACGGCGTCGGCGTGATTTTCCTGCCGCAGAGCCAGGCCAGCCGCCGCGCCTGCGAGCAGGAGATCGAGCGTTCCATCCGCGAGGAAGGGCAGGTGCTGCTCGGCTGGCGCGACGTGCCGCGCGACAACCGTGGCCTCGCCCAGGCCGCCAAGGACATCGAGCCGGTGGTGCGCCAGGTCTTCATCGGCTCCGGTCCGGGCGTCAGGGATACCGATGCGCTCGAGCGCAAGCTCTACATCATCCGCAAGGCCTCCGGCCACCACATCCAGGCGCTGAAGCTCTCCGACGGCAAGATGTTCTACGTGCCGTCGATGTCGGCGCGCACCGTCCTCTACAAGGGCATGCTGCTCGCCTACCAGGTCGGCGAGTATTACCTCGACCTGCAGGACCCGCGCATGGTGACGGCACTGGCGCTGGTGCACCAGCGCTTCTCCACCAACACTTTCCCGACCTGGGATCTGGCCCACCCCTTCCGCATGATCGCCCACAACGGCGAGATCAACACGCTGCGCGGCAACGTGAACTGGATCCGCGCGCGGCAGAAGGCGATTTCCTCCCCGGTGCTGGGAAAGGACCTCGACAAGGTCTGGCCGCTGATCTATGACGGCCAGTCCGACTCGGCCTCCTTCGACAACGCGCTCGAGCTGCTGGTGATGGGCGGCTACAGCCTGGCCCACGCCATGATGCTGTTGATCCCCGAGGCCTGGGCCGGCAACCCGCTCATGGACGAGGAGCGGCGCGCCTTCTACGAATACCATGCCGCCATGATGGAACCGTGGGACGGCCCCGCCGCGGTGGCCTTCACCGACGGCCGCCAGATCGGCGCCACGCTCGACCGCAACGGCCTGCGCCCGGCGCGCTACCTCGTCACCGACGACGACATGGTGGTGATGTCCTCGGAGATCGGCGTGCTGCCGATTCCGGAGGAACGCATCGTCAAGAAGTGGCGCTTGCAGCCGGGCAAGATGTTCCTCATCGACCTCGAGCAGGGTCGCATCATCGACGATGCCGAGATCAAGCAGCAACTCTCCTCGGCGCGGCCCTACCGCGCCTGGATCGAGGCCTCGCGCTATTTCCTCGGCGACCTGCCTGCCGTGGACGGCAAGCAGACCATGAAGGAAACCCTGCTCGACACGCAGCAGGCCTTCGGCTACTCGCAGGAGGACCTCAAGTTCATCCTGCAGCCGATGGCCAGTGCCGGCGAGGAAGCCACCGGCTCGATGGGCAACGATTCCGCCCTGCCCGTGCTCTCCGACAAGAACAAGCCGCTCTACGGCTATTTCAAGCAGCTGTTCGCCCAAGTGACGAACCCGCCGATCGATCCGATCCGCGAGGAAATCGTCATGTCGCTCACCTCCTTCATCGGGCCGAAGCCGAACCTGCTCGGCGTGGACGAGACCGATCCGATGCTGCGTCTCGAAGTGCACCAGCCGGTGCTGTCGAACGAGGATCTCGCCAGGCTGGTGAGCATCGACAAGCTCACCGGCAAGCGCTTCCGCGCCCTGGTGCTCGACATCACCTATCCGGCCAGTGAAGGCGCGGCCGGCATGGAAAAGGCGCTGAAGAAGCTGCGTGCCGACGCAGAGAAGGCGGTGGGCAAGTACAACGTGCTGATCCTCTCCGACCGTGCCGTGTCGCGCAGCCGCGTGGCCATTCCTGCGCTGCTGGCCTGCTCCGGCGTGCATCACCATCTCGTGCGCAACGGCCTGCGCACCAGCGCCGGCCTGGTGGTGGACACCGGCTCGGCGCGCGAGGTGCACCATTTCGCCCTGCTCGCCGGCTACGGCGCCGAGGCGGTCTGCCCCTGGCTCGCCTTCGAGACACTGGCCGACATGGCGCCGGGCCTGAAGATCGAGGCCAAGGAAGCCAAGAAACGCTTCATCAAGGCCATCAACAAGGGGCTGCTGAAGGTGATGTCCAAGATGGGCATCTCGACCTACCAGTCCTACTGCGGCGCGCAGATCTTCGAAGCCATCGGCCTGAACTCGGCCTTCGTCGCCGACTACTTCAGCGGTACGGCGAGCAACGTGCAGGGCATCGGCCTGGCCGAAGTGGCCGAGGAGACCGTGCGCACCCACCGCGATGCCTTCGGCGCCGACCCGGTGCTGGCCGGCGCGCTGGAAGCCGGCGGCGAGTACGCCTGGCGCACGCGCGGCGAGGCGCACATGTGGACGCCGGAATCGATCGCCAAGCTGCAGCACGCCACGCGCACCGGCAAGGCAGAGACCTACAAGGAATACGCGAAGCTCATCAACGACCAGTCGCAGCGCCACATGACGCTGCGCGGCCTGTTCGAGATCCGCCCGGCGGGCAAGCCGGTGCCGCTGGAGGAGGTCGAGCCGGCCAAGGAAATCGTCAAGCGCTTCGCCACGGGCGCGATGTCGCTCGGCTCGATCTCGACCGAGGCGCACACGACGCTCGCCATCGCCATGAACCGCATCGGCGGCAAGTCGAACACCGGCGAGGGCGGCGAGGATGCCACGCGCTTCCGGCCCCTGAAGGGCGGCGAGACGCTGTCGGCGCTGATCGGCAAGAATCGCATCGAGCGTGACCTGACGCTGGCCGCCGGCGACTCGCTGCGCTCGAAGATCAAGCAAGTGGCCTCGGGCCGCTTCGGCGTCACCGCCGAGTACCTGGCCAACGCCGACCAGATCCAGATCAAGATGGCGCAGGGGGCGAAACCCGGCGAGGGCGGCCAGCTGCCCGGCCACAAGGTCTCGGAATACATCGCCAAGCTGCGCTTCTCGGTGCCCGGTGTCGGCCTCATCTCGCCGCCGCCGCACCACGACATCTATTCCATCGAGGACCTGGCCCAGCTCATCCACGACCTGAAGAATGCCAACCCGCGGGCTTCGATCTCGGTCAAGCTGGTCTCGGAAGTCGGTGTCGGCACCGTGGCGGCGGGCGTCTCCAAGGCCAAGGCCGACCACGTCACGATTTCCGGCTACGATGGCGGCACGGGCGCCAGCCCGCTGTCGTCGATCAAGCATGCCGGCACGCCGTGGGAACTCGGCCTTGCCGAGACGCAGCAGACCCTGGTCATGAACCGCCTGCGCGGACGCATCGTCGTCCAGGTCGACGGCCAGATGAAGACCGGCCGCGATGTGCTGATCGGCGCGCTGCTCGGCGCCGACGAGTTCGGCTTCGCCACGGCGCCGCTGGTCGTCGAGGGATGCATCATGATGCGCAAGTGCCACCTCAACACCTGTCCGGTGGGCGTGGCGACGCAGGATCCGGTATTGCGCCGCCGTTTCACCGGCCAGCCCGAGCACGTCGTCAATTATTTCTTCTTCGTCGCCGAGGAAGTGCGCGAGTTGATGGCGCAGATGGGCATCCGCGGCTTCAACGAGTTGATCGGCCGCTCGGATCTGCTCGACATGAAGCGCGGCATCGAACACTGGAAGGCGAAGGGCCTCGACTTCACCAGGATCTTCGCGCAGCCGAAGGTGCCCGCCGAGGTGGCGCGCTTCCAGTGCGAGGAGCAGGACCACGGTCTCGCTCACGCGCTCGACCATCGCCTGATCGAGCAGGCCCGGCCGGCGCTGGAGAAGGGTAAAAAAGTCAAGATCGAAACCCCGGTGCGCAACGTGAACCGCACCGTCGGCACCATGCTGTCGCATGAGGTGGCGCGCCGCCACGGCCACGCCGGCCTGGCGGACGATGCGATCCACGTCAACCTGACGGGGACGGCGGGACAGAGCTTCGGCGCCTTCCTGGCGAAGGGCGTCACGCTCGAACTCACTGGCGAGGCCAACGACTACGTCGGCAAGGGGCTGTCGGGCGGGCGCATCGTCGTCAGGCCGGCGGCGGCCTTCCGCGGCACGCCGGAGGAGAACATCATCATCGGCAACACCGTGCTCTACGGCGCCATCGCCGGCGAGTGTTTCTTCTGCGGTGTTGCCGGCGAGCGTTTCGCCGTGCGCAACTCGGGCGCGACCGCCGTGGTGGAGGGCGTTGGCGACCATGGCTGCGAATACATGACCGGCGGCACGGTGGTGGTGCTCGGCCAGACCGGGCGCAACTTCGCCGCCGGCATGAGCGGCGGCGTCGCCTATGTGCTGGACGAGGCGGGCGGCTTCGAGAAGCGCTGCAACCTCTCCATGGTGGCGCTCGAGCCGGTGCCCGAGGAAGAGGCGGCTAGCGAGACGGGCGAAGTCGAATCGCACGGCAAGGTGGACGTGCGCCATCTCGGCCGCGCCGACGACGAGCTGCTGCGCTCGCTCATCGAAAAGCATGCGCAATACACCGGCAGCGCCCGCGCCCGGCACATCCTGTCGAACTGGGACCGCTACCGCGGCAAGTTCGTCAAGGTCATGCCGAATGAGTATCGCCGCGCGCTCAAGGAGATGGCGGCGCAGCAGAAAGAGGCAGCGTAAATGGGCAAACCCACAGGATTCATGGAATTCCAGCGCCTGTCAGAGGTCTACGAGGCCAGGGATGCGCGCCTGAAGCACTATCGGGAATTCGTCTTACCTCTCACCGACGAGCAGGCCGCCCAGCAGGGGGCGCGCTGCATGGACTGCGGCATCCCGTTCTGCTCGAGCGGCTGTCCGGTGAACAACGTCATCCCGGACTGGAACGACCTCGTCTATCGCGGCAACTGGAAGCAGGCCATCGAGGTGCTGCATTCGACCAACAACTTCCCGGAAGTCACCAGCCGCATCTGCCCGGCGCCCTGCGAGGCGGCGTGTACGCTCAACATCAACACCGATGCCGTCGGCATCAAGTCGATCGAGCACGCCATCATCGACAAGGCCGGCGAGAGCGGCTGGGTGCTGCCGCAGCCTCCGGCGAGGAAGACCGGCAGGAAGGTGGCGGTGGTCGGCTCCGGCCCGGCCGGCCTGGCGGCGGCGCAGCAGTTGGCGCGCGTCGGCCACGACGTCACCGTGTTCGAGAAGAACAGCCGCATCGGCGGCCTGATGCGCTACGGCATTCCCGACTTCAAGCTCGACAAGCGCCTGATCGACTGGCGCATGGCCCAGCTCGCAGCCGAAGGTGTCACGTTCAGGACCGGGATCATGGTCACCGGCGCCGTCCTGCCGCAGGGCGTGGCCAATGACGCGAAGAAGACCGTCAACGCCGAAAAGCTGCTCAAGGATTTCCACGCCGTGGTGCTGGCCGGCGGGGCGGAGCACCCGCGCGACCTGCCCGTCCCCGGCCGTGACCTGGCCGGCGTGCATTTCGCGCTCGAGTTCCTCATCCAGCAGAACAAGGAAGTCGCCGGCGACGGCGGGAACCCGATCTCGGCCAAGGGCAAGCGCGTCGTCGTCATCGGCGGCGGCGACACCGGCTCCGACTGCGTCGGCACCTCGAACCGCCAGGGCGCCGCCTCGGTCACCCAGTTCGAGCTGCTGCCGCGCCCCCCCGAACAGGAGAACAAGCCGCTCGTCTGGCCCTACTGGCCGACCAAGATGCGAACCTCCTCCTCGCATCACGAGGGCTGCCAGCGCGACTGGTCCGTCGCCACCAAGGCCTTCGTCGGCGACAAAGGCAAGCTGAAGGCGCTCAAGTGCGTCCGCCTCGACTGGAAGGACGGCAAGATGAGCGAGATTCCCGGCAGCGAGTTTACCGTCAAGGCCGATCTCGTCTTCCTCGCCATGGGTTTCGTCTCTCCCGCGGGCGGCGTGCTCGACGCCTTCGGCGTGGCGAAGGACGCACGCGGCAACGCCCAGGCGGCGACCGACGGCGCCGGCTGCTACCAGACCAATGTCGCCAAGGTCTTTGCCGCCGGCGACATGCGCCGCGGCCAGTCGCTCGTCGTCTGGGCGATCCGCGAGGGACGCCAGTGCGCCCGCGCTGTCGATGAGTTCCTCATGGGCGGCTCGACTTTGCCGCGCTGAACGTTCCGGCCGAGGGGCAAGGGCGGCTGTGGCCGCCCTTGCCGTTTCAGGGTTCCCGCGGGACGCATGCTAGAATTTCCCCACTCTCACCCCATTCCTGCGTCATGAACGTCGTCATCCTCGCCGCCGGACAAGGCAAGCGCATGCGCTCGGACCTGCCCAAGGTGCTGCACCGCCTCGGCGGGCGGCCGCTGCTGGGGCATGTGCTGGAGACGGCGCGCGAACTGGGCGCCGGGAAAATCTGCGTCGTCTACGGCCACGGCGGCGAATCGGTGCGCGAGGCGCTCGACGCACCCGACCTGATCTGGGTCAAGCAGGAACTCCAGCTCGGCACCGGCCACGCCGTGCTGCAGACACTGACTTTTCTCGACGACGGCGCACCCACCCTGGTGCTCTATGGCGACGTGCCGCTGATCGGCGCCGCCACTCTCTCGCGCCTGGCCGAAGTGGCCGGCAACGGCCTCGCCGTGCTGACCGAGTTCCTCGAAGATCCGACCGGCTACGGCCGCATCGTGCGTGACGACGATGGCAGGGTGCGGCGCATCGTCGAGCATCGCGACGCCTCCGACGACGAGCGTGCCATCGACGAGATCAACACCGGCTTCATGGCCGCGCCGACCGCGGCGCTCAAGCGCTGGCTGCCGGCGCTGGGCAACAACAACGCGCAGGGGGAGTACTACCTGACCGACATCGTCCGACTCGCCATCGGCGAGGACATGGCGGTGGCCACCACCCAGCCCGACGCCGGCTGGGAAGTGCTCGGCGTGAACAGCAAGGTCCAGCTGGCCGAGCTCGAGCGCATCCACCAGCGCAACAACGCGCTGCTGTTGATGGAGAGCGGCGTCACCCTGGCCGACCCGGAGCGCATCGACGTGCGTGGCGAGCTCGATTGCGGCCGCGACGTGTCGATCGACGTGAACTGCGTCTTCGAGGGCCGCGTCGTGCTCGGCAACGGCGTCGAGGTCGGTGCCCACTGCGTGCTCAGGAACGCCGTGATCGGCGCCGGCACGCGCATCGCGCCCTTCAGCCATATCGAGGAGGCCGAGGCGGGCAGGGACTGCCGCATCGGCCCCTTTGCGCGCCTGCGCCCAGGCACCAGGCTGGCCGATGAGGTGCACATCGGCAACTTCGTCGAGGTGAAGAACAGCACGGTTGCCGACAAATCGAAGGCCAACCATCTCGCCTACGTCGGCGACGCCACCGTGGGCAAAAACGTCAACGTCGGCGCCGGCACCATCACCTGCAACTACGACGGCGCCAACAAGCACCGCACGGTGATCGAGGACGACGTCTTCATCGGCTCAGACACGCAGCTGGTGGCGCCCGTCACGGTCGGCCGAGGCGCCACGCTCGGCGCCGGCACCACGCTGACGCAGGATGCGCCGCCGGAGAAGCTGACCCTCACGCGGGTGAAGCAGCTCACCGTGCCCGGTTGGAAGCGGCCTATCAAGAAGAAATAATATGTGCGGCATCGTCGCCGCGGTCGCCGACCGCAACATCGTTCCCATCCTGATCGAAGGCCTGCGCAAGCTCGAATACCGCGGCTACGACTCGGCCGGCCTGGCCGTGCACAACGGCGCCATGCACCGCCTGCGCGCCGTCGGCCGCGTCGCCGAGCTGGCGACGCGCGCCGAGGGGCTCTCGGCCGGCACCGGCATCGCCCACACGCGCTGGGCCACGCACGGCGTGCCCTCCGAGCGCAACGCCCACCCGCATGTTTCCGGCGGACTGGCGGTGGTGCACAACGGCATCATCGAGAATTACGCCGAGATCAAGGCCCGCCTGGCCGGCCAGGGCTACGCCTTCGCCTCGGAGACCGACACCGAGGTCATCGCCCACCTCATCGAGCACAAGCTGAAGTCGCAGGCCGATCTGCTGGCTGCCGTGCGCGCCGCCTGCGCCGAGCTGATCGGCGCCTACGCCATCGCCGTGCTCTCGGAGAAGGAGCCGCTGCGCATCGTCGTCGCGCGGCACGGCGCGCCGCTGCTGCTCGGGCTGGGCGAAGACGGCCACTACGCCGCCTCGGACGCGGCGGCGCTGCTGCAGGTGACGCGCACCCTGATTTATCTGGAAGACGGCGACATCGCCGAGATCGCCCGCGGCGGCGTGCGCATCGTGCGCGCCGACGGCTCGCCGGCCGAGCGGCCGGCGCACGAGAGCACGCTCTCGGCGGACGCCGTCGAGCTCGGCCACTACCGGCACTACATGCAGAAGGAGATCTTCGAGCAGCCGCAGGCCCTGGCGAATACGCTCGAGATGATCGGCGCGGCGCAGTCGGCGGCGCCGCAGCTCTTCGGCGCCGGCGCGGAGGAGATGTTGCGCGACGCCAGGAGCGTGCTCATCCTCGCCTGCGGCACCAGCTACCACGCGGGACTGACCGCACGCTACTGGATCGAGCAGCTCGCCGGACTGTCCTGCAGCGTCGAGATCGCCAGCGAGTACCGCTACCGCGCCTCGGTGCCCAATCCCGAGGCGCTGGTGGTGGCCATCTCGCAGTCGGGCGAGACGGCCGACACGCTGGCGGCGCTCAAGCACGCGCGCGTGCTCGGCCAGTCGCGCACGCTCGCCATCTGCAACGTGCCCGAGTCGGCCATCGTGCGCGAGGCGGCGCTGAAGTTCCTCACCCGGGCCGGCCCGGAGATCGGCGTGGCGTCGACCAAGGCCTTCACCACTCAGCTCGCCGCCCTCTTCCTGCTGGCGGTGACGCTGGCGCGGCTGAACGACCGCATCGACGCGCGCGAGGAATCGGCCCACCTCACGGCCATGCGCCACCTGCCGCTGGCGGTGGGCCGCGTGCTGGAACTGGAGAAGGACATCGCCGCCTGGGCCAAACAGTTCGCCGGCCGACACCATGCCCTGTTTCTCGGCCGCGGCCTGCACTACCCGATCGCGCTCGAAGGTGCGCTGAAGCTGAAGGAAATCTCCTACATCCACGCCGAGGCCTATCCGGCCGGCGAGCTCAAGCACGGCCCGCTGGCGCTGGTCGACCAGGACATGCCGGTGATTGCCGTGGCGCCGAACGACGCCCTGCTGGAGAAACTCAAGTCGAACCTGCAGGAAGTGCGCGCCCGCGGAGGCGAGCTGTTCGTCTTTGCCGATGCCGGCAGCGAGATCCCGGAGTCGGAAGGCGTGCATATCCTGCGCATGCCCGAGCACTACGGTTTGCTCTCGCCGGTGCTGCACGTCGTGCCCCTGCAGTTGCTCGCCTACCATGCCGCCCTGGTCAAGGGGACCGACGTGGATAAACCGCGCAACCTTGCGAAATCCGTGACGGTGGAGTAAGTTAGGGCTGAACTTTCACGGCAATGCCCGGTCTTTCAAGGTGTTGTCGGTTTCCGGGACAATTGAATTGCGCAAGCTTTTCGCCCTGCTGATCGCCTTGCTGCTGCCGCTGCAGACGCTGACCGCCCAGGCCATGCCGATGCAGGGTGTGGCCACGGACATGGCCGTCCAGGCCGAGCACTGCCCCGGGCATGACGGCGCGGTCGACGCGCAGCCGCAGAATGCTGGCGGCCTTGCCTGCGAGCAGTGCGGCATCTGCCACCTCGCCTGCTCCGGCATGATCCCCGTTGCCGAGGCCACCGCCCCGAGCGTGGCCGTTCCCCGCGTCTTCCTCGCCGCGGCCGAGCCTATGCCGGCCTCGCACACGCCGGAAGAACCCAACCCGCCCCCTGTCGCCACCCGCTCCTGAGAGCGGGCGCCTCGTTCCACAAGCCCGTCCGCCGGCACCGTTAGGAGCCGGTATTCGTCGCGCACGCTCAATCAAATTGCGGACGCCCGCTGACACCGGGTGTACGCCATATCGATGATGCATGGAGCGACGCGCATGAACAAATGGATTGCCGCACTCGCCCTTCTGGCCGCGACCGGAGCGATGGCCGCGGAACCGCTGCCGCAGGTCCTGATGTACAAGGATCCCAACTGCGGCTGCTGCGGCGCCTGGGCGGAGCATCTGGAGGCCAACGGCTTCCGCGTGAAGACGGTCGCCACGAACGACATGGAATCGGTCAAGCGGCGCTTCGCCGTGCCGCAGCGACTGACTTCCTGCCACACCGCCAAGGTGGGCAACTACGTCGTCGAGGGCCATGTGCCGGCCTCCGCCATCAGGCGCCTGCTGCGCGAGAAGCCGGCGCTGGCCGGCGTCTCGGTGCCGGGCATGCCGCTCGGCTCGCCGGGCATGCCGCTCGGCTCGCCGGGCATGGAAGTGCCCGGGAAGAAGGACCCCTACGACGTCGTCGGCTTCGACAAGGCCGGCAAGACCGCCGTCTATGAAAGCCATCGCTGATATGTCCACAAGGAGACCCATCATGAAGAAACTGATCGCAACCGCACTGCTGCTTGCCGCCGTCCCCTTCGTCGCCGTCGCATCCAATGAAGTGGCGGGCAAGGGCGTCGTCAAGAAGGTCGATGTCGCCGCTGGTGTCGTCAAGCTCGCCCACGAGCCGATTCCCTCAATAAAGTGGCCGGCCATGACCATGGACCTCAAGGTCAAGGATGCGAAGCAGCTCTCCGGCCTCAAGCCGGAGCAGAAAGTTGACTTCGGCCTCGTCAAGGGCGCCGACGGCCAGTACGTCATTTCGCGCATCGCGCCGGAGAAATAAATCATGTGGGAGGCGGCATGCGACGAGTCATGCTGAAGAAAGCGGTGGCGCTGGGCGTCTGCCTGTGGGGCGGCCTGGCCGGCGCACAGGTGCCCGGCGCGCGCGTCGAGGAACTGCTCGAACTGGCGCGGCGGCAGAACCCCGAATTGGCGGCGATGGGTTTCGAGGTCGAGGCGGCGCGCGAGCGCGTGCAGCCGGCCGGCGCGCTGCCCGACCCGATGGGCCGGATGGAGCTGCGCGACGTCGGCAACCAGATGGGCAACGGCGACTTCAACCTGCTGCCGGCGCGCGTCGGCAGCACGAAGTACACCGTGACGCAGACCATCCCGCTGTGGGGCAAGCGCGACCTGCGCCGCGAGGTGGCCGCGGCCGATGCCGCGCAGGCGCAGGCGCGCCGCAGCGGCACCTGGGCCGAGCTGGCGGCGAGGGTGAAGGCCGCCTTCGCCCAGTACTACCTCGTCGGCCAAAACCTGAAGATCACGCGGGAATTGCTGCGCCTCGCCGGCAGCCTGGAGCAGCTGGCGCAGGCGCGCTACGTCGACGGCCTGGTGCCGCAGCAGGACGTGGTGCGCGCCCAGGTCGAACGCACGGCGCTGCGCAGCGAACTGCTGATGATGGAAACCGAACACCACCATGCCGCGGCGCGGCTGAACGCCCTGCTGCGCCGCCCGCCCCAGGCCGCGCTGGCCGAGCCGCAGGCGTTGCGCCCGCTGCCGGCCGCCGCGAAGCTCGATTACACCGCGCTGGAAGCGCGCCTGCTCGCCGCCAACCCGCAGCTTGCCGTGCAGGAGGCGCAGATCGCCGCCGCCGACAAGAACCGCGAGCTGGTGACGAAGAACCGCTACCCGGACCTCACCGTCGGCGTCTCGCCGATCCAGACGCGCAACCGCGTCAGCGAATGGGAGCTGATGTTCGAGATCAACATTCCGCTGCGGCAGGAGAGCCGCCGCGCGCAGGAACGCGAGGCGGCGGCGATGGCCTCCGCCGCCCGTGCGCGCAAGGAGGCCGCGCTCAGTCAGGTCTCGGCCGAGCTGGCGGAAAACCTCTCGGCGCTGGATGCCGCGCGGCGCCTGGAACAGCTCGTCGCCACCGCCCTGCTGCCGCAGGCGGACGTCGCCTTCCAGGCGGCGCTGGCCGGCTACGAGACGGGCCGCCTGGACTTCGCCACGCTGCTGGAGGCGCAGCGCCAGCTGCGCAAGGCGAAGCTCGACCGACTCAAGGCGCAGGCCGAGGCGCAGCTGCGCCTGGCCGACATCGAACGACTGCTGGGGGAAGAACTGTGAATAAATCCATGCTCACTCTCGTGCTGGTGGCGGCCGCGCTCGGCCTCGGCTACTGGCTGGGCGGCCGCGGCGGGCACGAAGCGGCCGCGCCGCAGGCGGCCGCCCCGGCCGAGCGCAAGCCGCTCTACTACCGCAACCCGATGGGCCTGCCCGACACCTCGCCGGTGCCGAAGAAGGATCCGATGGGCATGGACTACATTCCGGTCTACGCGGGCGAGGAGCCGGCCGCGGACAGCGGCATCGTCGTCAGCACGGAGAAGGTGCAGAAGCTCGGCGTGCGCACCGAGGCCGCGGCGCTGCGTGCGCTGTCGCGCGAGCTGCGCGCCGCCGCTCGCATCGAGGTGGACGAGCGGCGCCTGTACGCCGTCGCGCCGAAATTCGAGGGTTGGATCGAGCGCCTGCACGTGAACGCCAGCGGCCAGCCGGTCGGCCGCGGCCAGACGCTGGCCGAGGTGTACAGCCCGGAACTGGTCTCGGTGCAGAAGGAATACGCCATCGCCGCCCAGGGCGAGCGCTCGCTCAGGGAAGCGGGCGGCGAGGCCCAGGCCGGCATGCGGCGGCTCGCCGAGTCGAGCCTGGCGCGGCTGCGCAACTGGGACATCTCCGACGAACAGATTGCGCACCTGCGCGAGTCGGGCGAGGCGCGCCGCACGCTGACGCTGCGCGCGCCGGCTTCCGGCATCGTCATGGAGAAGAAGGCCGTCGCCGGCATGCGCTTCATGCCGGGCGAGGCGCTCTACCAGATCGCCGACCTGTCCGCGGTGTGGGCCGTCGCCGACGTCTTCGAGCAGGACATCGGCAGCGTGCGCGTCGGCCAGAAGGCGCGGCTGCGCGTCGACGCCTACCCCGACAAGGTGTTCGAGGGCGCGGTGAGCTACGTCTATCCGACGCTGAAGGCGGAGACGCGCAGCGTGCCGGTGCGGGTCGAGCTGGCGAATCCCGGCGGGCTGCTGAAACCCGCCATGTTCGCGACGCTGGAGCTGGCGCCTGCCGGCGGCGCCAAGGTGCTGGCGGTGCCGACCTCGGCGGTGATCGACAGCGGCGTGCGCCGCGTCGTGCTGGTGCAGATGGCAGAAGGGCGCTTCGAGCCGCGCGAAGTGAAGCTCGGCGTGCGCGCCGGCGACTACGTCGAGGTGCGCGAGGGCGTCAAGGAGGGCGAGGCGGTGGTGGTCGCCGCCAACTTTCTCATCGACGCCGAGAGTAACCTCAAGGCGGCACTCGGTGGCTTGGGCGGTTTCGGAAAAGTCAGTCCCGGCGACACGGCGAAGCCGGCCGCTTCGCACAAAGCGGAGGGCACGCTGAAGGCCATCGACGCCGCCGCCGGCACGGTGAGCGTGAGCCACGAACCGGTGGCGAGCCTCGGCTGGCCTTCGATGACCATGGACTTCGTGCTGGCCAACCCCTCGCTCGTCGGATCGCTCAAGCCCGGCAGCCCGATCGCCTTCGAGTTCGTCGAGCGCAAGCCGGGCGAGTGGGTGATCTACAAGCTCGAGGCGGGCGGCGCGGCGCGGTTCTCGGCCCACGGCCACGCGGGACACTGACATGCTGAATGCCGTCATCGACTGGTCGGCGCGCAACCGCTTCCTCGTCCTGCTCGGCACGCTGTTCATCGTGCTGGCCGGCGTCTTCGCCGTGCTGCGCACGCCGATCGACGCCCTGCCGGACCTCTCCGACGTGCAGGTCATCGTCTACACCGAAGTACCCGGCCAGGCGCCGCAGGTGGTGGAGGACCAGGTCACCTATCCGCTCACCAGCGCCATGCTGTCGGTGCCGAAGTCGAAAGTGGTGCGCGGTTTCTCCTTCTTCGGCGCCTCCTTCGTCTACGTCATCTTCGAGGACGGCACCGACATCTACTGGGCGCGCTCGCGCGTGCTCGAGTACCTCAACTTCGCCGCCGGCCGCATGCCGAAGGGCGTCACCCCGCAGATCGGCCCGGACGCCACCGGCGTCGGCTGGGTCTACCAGTACGCCCTGCTGGCGAAGGACAAGACGCTGGCCGAGCTGCGCTCCATCCAGGACTGGTTCCTGCGCTACCAGCTGACCAAGGCGCCGGGCGTGGCGGAAGTCGCCTCGATCGGCGGCTTCGTGCAGACCTACCAGGTGACGGTGGATCCGGTGGCGCTGCGTGCCTACGGCATCCCGCTGATGAAGGTGGCGCAGGTCATCCGCGACTCCAACCGCGACGTCGGCGGCCGCGTCGTCGAGATGGCCGAGACCGAGTACATGGTGCGCGGCCGCGGCTATCTGCGCGGGCGCGAGGACATCGAGCAGCTCGTCGTGAAAGCCGAGCAGGGCACGCCGGTGACGATCCGCGACATCGCCCGTGTCGAACTGGTGCCCGACGAGCGGCGCGGCCTGACGGAGCTCAACGGCGAGGGCGAGGTGGTCTCCGGCATCGCCATGGCACGCTACGGCCAGAACGCCCTCGAAGTGATCCACAACGTCAAGGCGAAGATCGCCGAGGTCTCCTCGGGTCTGCCGGCGGGCGTGACGGTGGAGACGGTGTACGACCGCTCCGAGCTGATCCACCGCGCCATCGACACGCTCAAGCGCACGCTGATCGAAGAGGCGCTGATCGTCGCCCTCGTCTGCGTCGTCTTCCTGCTGCACGTGAGGAGCGCCCTGGTCGCCATCCTCATGCTGCCGGTCGGCGTGCTGGTCGCCTTCATCGCCATGCGCCTGCTCGGCATGAACTCCAACCTGATGAGCCTCGGCGGCATCGCCATCGCCATCGGCGCCATGATCGACGCGGCCATCGTCATGATCGAGAACGCGCACAAGCACCTCGAACGCTTGCCTCCCAGCTCCCCTCTCCCGCAAGCGGGAGAGGGGCCGGGGGAGAGGGTAGCCGCGTTCAAGCAACGCGCCGAAGCCATCGTCGTCGCCTGCAAGGAAGTCGGCCCGGCGCTGTTCTTCTCGCTGCTCATCATCACCGTCTCCTTCCTGCCGGTGTTCACGCTGGAGGCGCAGGAGGGGCGGCTGTTCGCGCCGCTGGCGTGGACCAAGACCTTCGCCATGGCCGGCGCGGCGCTGCTCTCGGTCACCCTGGTGCCGGTGCTGATGCTGCTCTTCATCCGCGGCCGCATCCTGCCCGAGGCGCAGAACCCGGTGAACCGCGCCCTCATCCGCGCCTACCGGCCGGTGATCGCCTGGGTGATGCGGAGGAAGGGCCTGACCCTGGCCCTGGCCGCCGTGTCGCTGGGATTGACTTTTGTCCCGGCGAGCCGGCTCGGCTCGGAATTCATGCCGACGCTGAACGAGGGCACGCTGTTCTACATGCCGACCTCGCTGCCCGGCATGTCGATCACCAAGGCGGCCGAAGTCCTGCAGACGCAGAACAAGATCATCAGGAGCTTTCCCGAGGTGGCTTCGGTGATCGGCAAGGCCGGCCGCGCCAACACCGCCACCGACCCGGCGCCGACCGAGATGTTCGAGACGGTGATCAACCTCAAGCCCGAGTCCGCATGGCGGCCCGGCATGGACATCGACAAGCTGATCGCCGAGATGGACCGCGCGCTGCAGTTCCCCGGCGTGTCGAACGCGTGGACCATGCCGATCAAGGCGCGCATCGACATGCTGTCGACCGGCATCCGCACGCCGATCGGCATCAAGGTATTCGGCAAGGACCTCGCCGGCATGGAGCGCCTGGCGAAGGAGATCGAGGCGGTGGTGAAAGCCGTCCCGGGCACGACGAGCGCCTTCGCCGAGCGCCTCACCGGCGGCTACTATCTCGACATCGTGCCGGACCGCGCGCGCCTCGCCCGGCTCGGCCTCACGGTCGGTGAGCTGCAGGACGTCATCGGCACCGCGCTCGGCGGCGAGATGGTGACCACCACCGTCGAGGGGCGCGAGCGCTATGGCGTCGCCGTCCGCTACCCGCGCGAGCTGCGCTCGGATCCGGAACGCATCGCGCGCGAGGTGCTGGTGCCGGCTATGGGCGGCGCCACCGGGTTTGCCATGGTCCCGCTCGGCCAGGTGGCGCAGGTCTCGATCAGCCGGGGCGCGCCGGCCATCCGCACCGAGAACGCGCTGCTCTCGGCCTACATCTACGTCGACATCCGCGAGCGAGACATCGGCGGCTACGTCGCCGAGGCGAAGCGGGCGGTGGCGGAGAAGGTGGCCTTCCCGCCCGGCTACTACGTCGCCTGGAGCGGCCAGTTCGAGTACATGGAGCGCGCCGTCGAGCGCATGAAGATCGTCGTGCCGGCGACGCTCCTCACCATCTTCCTGCTGCTCTACCTCAACTTCCGGCGCCTCACCGAGACCCTCATCGTCATGCTCTCGGTGCCCTTCGCCCTGGTCGGCGGCGTCTGGCTGATGTGGCTGCTCGGCTACAACCTTTCGGTGGCGGTGGCGGTGGGCTTCATCGCCCTGGCCGGCGTGGCGGCCGAGACCGGCGTGGTGATGCTGATCTACCTCGACCACGCCTGGCAGTCGGCGCAGCAAAAGTCAGCCGCCGCGGGACGGCGCCCGGGCCTTGACGACCTCTACGCCGCGGTGATGGAAGGGGCGGTGGAGCGCGTGCGGCCGAAGATGATGACCGTGGTCGCCATCATGGCCGGCCTCCTGCCCATCATGTGGGGGACGGGCACCGGCTCCGAGGTGATGCGCCGCATCGCCGCGCCGATGGTCGGCGGCATGGTGTCGTCGACCCTGCTGACGCTGATCGTGATTCCGGCGATCTATGCGCTGGTGAAGGCGCGGGAGGCGAAGCGGTAAAATCGCGGGCGGAGGTGACGCCGTGAATCTCGCCCTTCTGCTGGAACGCAGCGCCCGCGCCTTTCCGCGCCAGCCGGCGGTAGCGCTGGGCGCTCGCGTCCTGCACGATTACGCCGTGCTGGCGGGGCGCGTCGCGCGGCTCGCCGGCGGGCTGCGCGAAGGGCTCGGTCTGCTGCCGGGACAGCGCGTGGCGCTGGTCATGAAGAACTGTCCGCAGTACGTCGAACTGCTCTTCGCCTGCTGGCAGGCCGGGCTGTGCGCCGTGCCGGTCAACGCCAAGCTGCATCCGCGCGAGCTGGCGTTCATCTTCCGCGATACCGCCGCCGGCGCCTGCTTCGTGACTGCGGATCTGGCCGAAGGCGTGGCTGCCGCGCAGGCGGAATCGCCGGCGCTGGCGAGCGTGATCGATGTCGATGGCGCCGATTACGATGCGCTGCTGCGGCACGCACCGCTGGCGCCGGCCGATGTCGCGACGGACGATCTGGCCTGGCTGTTCTACACCAGCGGTACCACCGGCAAGCCGAAGGGCGTCATGCTCAGCCATGCCAACCTGCTGGCGGCGGCGCTGGCCTACTTCGCCGACGTCGACACCATTGCGCCCGGGGAGTCCATCCTGCACGCCGCGCCGATGTCGCACGGCTCGGGCCTCTACATCCTGCCGCACGTCATCCAGGCCGCCTGCAACGTCGTGCCCGAATCGGGCGGCTTCGACGAGGCGGAGATCTTCGACCTCCTGCGCGCCCACCGCGGCGTGACGCTGTTCGCCGCGCCGACCATGGTCAAGCGCCTCGTCGCGTTCGCCGAGCGGGCGCGGCCGGAATGCACGAACCTGAAGACCATCGTTTACGGCGGCGGGCCGATGTACGTCGAGGACTGCAAGGCGGCGATGAGGGTTTTCGGCTGCAAGCTGGCGCAGATCTACGGCCAGGGTGAGAGCCCGATGACCATCACCGCGATGGACAAGGCGCTGCATGCCGACACCGCGCATCCGCGCTACGAGCAAAGGCTGGCCTCGGTCGGCCGGCCCTTCGCCGGCATCGAGGTGCGCGTCGCCGACATCGACGACAACCCCCTGCCGGCCGGTGAGATCGGCGAGGTGCTGGTGCGCGGCCCGACCGTGATGGCCGGCTACCTGAACAACCCCGAGGCGACGCTGCAGACCCTGCGCAACGGCTGGCTGCATACCGGCGACGTCGGCTTTCTCGACGAGGAGGGCTTCCTCACCCTGCGCGACCGCAGCAAGGACCTCATCATCAGCGGCGGCTCGAACATCTACCCGCGCGAGGTGGAGGAGGTGCTGCTGCGCCATCCGGCCGTGGCCGAGGCCTCGGTGGTCGGCGCCCCGGACGCGGAGTGGGGCGAAATTGTGCTGGCCTTCGTCGCGGCGCGGCCCGGCATGCAAGTCGGCGCCGACGAACTGGATGCCCTCTGCCTCGGCCACATCGCCCGCTTCAAGCGGCCGAAGCGCTACGTCTTCCTCGACGCCCTGCCGAAGAACGCCACCGGCAAGGTCCTGAAGACCGAGTTGCGCAAGCGCCTCTGACGGCGCAAGATTGCCGTCCCGACGACAAATCCCGTGCCCCGACAGGCACTTGGAGCCCCGGGCAGGTTGACGTTGACGTCAACGTCAGTTAGATTGCCCGTTCCGACACCCGCCGCTTCCGGAGTGGTTGCCATGACCGATTTGAGCGTGAGCCAGAAGATCGCCGCCTACAAGCCGCAGCACAAGGTGCGCTTCGTCAGCGCCGCCTCGCTGTTCGACGGCCACGACGCCTCGATCAACATCATGCGGCGCATCCTCCAGTCGACCGGCGCCGAGGTGATTCACCTCGGCCACAACCGCTCGGTCGAGGAGATCGTCACGGCGGCGCTGCAGGAGGACGTGCAGGGCATCGCCGTCTCCTCCTACCAGGGCGGCCACGTCGAGTACTTCAAGTACATGGTCGATCTGCTGAAGAGCCGCGGCGGCGAGAACATCAGGGTCTTCGGCGGCGGCGGCGGGGTGATCGTGCCGGAAGAGATCCGCGAACTGCACGCCTACGGCGTCGCCCACATCTATTCGGTCGAGGACGGCCGCAGGATGGGCCTGCAGGGCATGATCAACGACATGGTGGCGCAGTGCGACGTGGCCATTTCCGGCGCGCCGGACCTGAAGGCGGTGGCCGCCGGCGACCGCCGCGCGCTTTCCCGCCTGATCACCGCGCTGGAAAACGGCGCGGTGCCCGACAAGCTGAAAAGTCAGCTTCTGCAGGACGGCGCTCAGGCCAAGGTGCCGACCCTCGGCATCACCGGCACCGGCGGCTCGGGCAAGTCGAGCCTTACCGACGAACTGATCCGCCGCCTGCGCCTCGACCAGAACGACTCCCTCAAGATTGCCGTGGTGGCGGTCGACCCCTCGCGCAAGCGCACCGGCGGCGCACTGCTCGGCGACCGCATCCGCATGAACGCCATCGGCCATCCCAACATCTTCATGCGCTCGCTGGCCACGCGCGACACGGGCTCGGAGATCTCCGCCGCCCTGCCGGAAGTGATCGCCGCCTGCAAGCTGGCCGGCTTCGACCTCGTCGTCGTCGAGACCTCCGGCATTGGCCAGGGCGACGCCGCCATCGTGCCGCACGTCGACGCCTCGCTCTATGTCATGACTCCCGAGTTCGGCGCCGCCAGCCAGCTCGAGAAAATCGACATGCTCGACTTCGCCGACTTCGTCGCCATCAACAAGTTCGACCGCAAGGGGGCGGAGGATGCCTTCCGCGACGTGAGGAAGCAGGTGCAGCGCAACCGCGAGCTGTTCACGACCCCGGTGGACGAAATGCCGGTGTTCGGCACCATGGCGGCGCGCTTCAACGACGACGGCGTTACGGCCCTGTATCAGGCGCTGCTGCCGAAGCTCAATGCGCTGGGCCTGAAGACCGCCCCCGGCAAGCTGCCGAAGGTGGCGGTGCGCCAATCCTCGCGCGGCCGCGCCATCGTGCCGGCCGAGCGCGTGCGCTACCTCGCCGACATCGCCGATGCGGTGCGCGGCTACCACCGGCACACCGCCGAGCAGGCGACGATCGCCCGCGAGCGGCAGAGCCTGCGCACGGCCAAGGCGCTGTTCGAGGGCTGCGGCAAGGACGTTGCGCAGTTCGACGAACTCATCGCCTGGAAGGACGGCCAGCTCGACCCGCGCGCCAAGAAGCTGCTGGAGATGTGGCCCGACATGCAGCGCGCGTACTCGGGCGACGAGTACGTCGTGAAGATCCGCGACAAGGAGGTGCGCACCGGCCTGGTCTCTGAGAGCCTCTCCGGCACCAAGATCCGCAAGGTGGTGCTGCCGAAGTTCGAGGACGAGGGCGAGACGCTGCGCTTCCTCATGAAGGAGAACGTGCCCGGCTCCTTCCCGTATGCCGCCGGTGTCTTCGCCTTCAAGCGCGAAAATGAAGACCCGACGCGCATGTTCGCCGGCGAGGGCGATGCCTTCCGCACCAACCGCCGCTTCAAGAAGGTCTCCGAGGGCATGCCGGCGCACCGCCTGTCGACGGCCTTCGACTCGGTGACGCTCTACGGCTGCGACCCGGACCTGCGGCCGGACATCTACGGCAAGGTCGGCAACTCGGGCGTGTCGATCGCCACGCTCGACGACATGAAGGTGCTGTACTCGGGCTTCGACCTGGTCTGCCCGACCACCTCGGTGTCGATGACCATCAACGGCCCGGCGCCGGTGATCCTCGCCATGTTCTTCAACACCGCGCTCGACCAGCAGATCGACAAGTTCCGCGCCGACAACCGGCGCGAGCCGACCGAGGACGAGGCCGACAAGATCCGCGAGTGGACGCTGTCGAACGTGCGCGGCACCGTGCAGGCCGACATCCTGAAGGAGGACCAGGGCCAGAACACCTGCATCTTCTCCACTGAGTTCGCCCTGAAGATGATGGGCGACATCCAGGAGTACTTCGTCCACCACGACGTGAAGAACTTCTACTCGGTGTCGATCTCCGGCTACCACATCGCCGAGGCCGGGGCGAACCCGATCTCGCAGCTGGCCTTCACGCTGGCCAACGGCTTCACCTACGTCGAGACCTACCTCGCCCGCGGCATGCACATCGACGACTTCGCGCCCAACCTGTCCTTCTTCTTCTCCAACGGCATGGACCCGGAGTACACGGTGATCGGCCGTGTCGCCCGCCGCATCTGGGCGGTGGCGATGAAGAACCGCTACGGCGCCAACGAGCGCTCGCAAAAGCTCAAATACCATGTGCAGACTTCCGGCCGCTCGCTGCACGCCCAGGAGATGGCCTTCAACGACATCCGCACCACCCTGCAGGCCCTGATCGCCATCTACGACAACTGCAACAGCCTGCACACCAATGCTTACGACGAGGCCATCACCACGCCGACCGAGGAATCGGTGCGCCGCGCCATGGCCATCCAGCTGGTCATCAACCGCGAGTGGGGCCTGGCGAAGAACGAGAACCCGAACCAGGGGGCTTTCGTCATAGACGAACTGACCGATCTGGTCGAAGAGGCGGTGCTGAAGGAGTTCGAGGCCATTTCTTCGCGCGGCGGCGTACTCGGCGCCATGGAGACCGGCTACCAGCGCGGCAAGATCCAGGAGGAGTCGCTCTACTACGAGCACCGCAAGCACGACGGCTCCTACCCGATCATCGGCGTAAACACCTTCCGCAACCCGCACGGCGACGGCGTGCCCGAGAAGGTCGAGCTGGCGCGCTCGACGGAGGAGGAGAAGCAGTCGCAACTCTCAAGACTGGCCGACTTCCAGAGCCGCCATGCCGCCGAGGCCGCCCCGATGCTGGCGCACCTGAAGCAGACCGTCATCGAGAACGGCAACGTCTTCGCGGTGCTGGTGGACGCGGTGCGGGTATGTTCGCTGGGTCAGGTCACCCAGGCGCTGTTCGAGGTGGGCGGACAGTACCGGAGAAGTATGTGACGACCTTCCCCCCGTCCCCTTCCCCGGGAAGGGGGTGATGGTAGTTCGCCGCCGCGCGGCTCCGTGTTGTTGTCTGTGCCGTCCTTGGGGCGGCCCGGCGGACGGCACGAGCCGGTCTACCCCTCGTAGTTCCTCAAGCCGTCGAGGTCGAGCACGGTGATGCCGCCGTACTCGATGCGCACCAGGCCGGCCTTTTCCAGGGCTTTCAGCGCCTGGTTGGCGCGCTGGCGCGAGAGGCCGGCAAGGTAACCGATCTCCTCCTGCGAAATCTGCAGCTGCGGGCCGATGCCCGGGTAGAGGTGGGGGTTGAACATGGCCGCCAGGCTGCGCGCCACGCGCGCATCGGGCTCGAGCAGCCGGTCGTACTCGACCATGGCGATGAACTGGCCGAGCCGCTCGTTCAACTGCACCAGGAGGAAGCGGTTGAATTCGATGCTGCTGTCCAGCAGTCGCATGAAGGTCGCCTTGGGCATGTAGGCGACGTGGCTATTGCGCAGCGCAACAACGTCGTAGCGGCGCGGCTCATCCTTGAACAGGGAGCCCTCGCCGAACCAGCCGCCGGTGGGCAAGCCGGTGAAAGTGGTAGGCTTACCGTCGGCCGACAGGTTGGTCATCTTCACCAGGCCGTCGATCACCCCGACCCAGTGCTCGACCGGTTCCCCCTTGCGGCAGACGAAACCGCCGGCCGGGATCTGGCGCGTCAGGGTTTCGCTCTCCACGCGCCGCATTTGCTCGGCGCCGAGGGAACGCGACCAGAGACTGGCTTTCAGCATGTCGCCAAGTGAAGGCATGCAAGCATATTACCGGATTGTCTGTCGGATGACAGCGTGGCATCGGTGTCTTCAGTAATCTATATCGTTTGAGTCGGGTAGGCTGGCCGCGCGGCCCGGTTTGACTCGGTACCGCGTCCGATGGAGAATCATCGGCCGCGGCAACGAATAAGAAGGCGCCGGCTGGCATATTGCCCGGACGCCGGCAGTCAGGAACAGGAGGAGTTCATGTCGAACGATGTTCGACCGCAATCGCTCAGCACGTTTCCTCGCCTTTTGATGCAGCACGCCCAGGTGCGCCCGAACCATCCCGCCACGCGCGAGAAGTATCTGGGCATCTGGCAGACCTGGACTTGGTCGCAGGTGGCCGAAGAAGTGCGCGCCATGGCCTGCGGGCTGGCCCAACTCGGCTTCAAGCGCGGCGACAATCTGGCCATCATCGGCGACAATCGTCCGCGCCTGTACTGGGCCATGGCCGCGGCGCAGTGCCTGGGCGGCGTGCCGGTGCCGATGTACCAGGATGCCGTGGCGGGCGAGATGGTCTTCGTGCTCCAGGATGCCGGCATCAAGTTTGCCATCGTCGAGGACCAGGAGCAGGTCGACAAGCTGCTGGAAAACAGGTCGCAGTGTCCGGATCTGCAGCACATCCTCTACGACGACCCGCGCGGCCTGCGCCACTATAGCCAGACCTTTCTGCACGGGCTGGACGAAGTGCGGGAGATGGGGCGCATCCACAACCGCAACCATCCGGATTTCCTCGATGCGGAAATCGAGAAGGGAGGGCCGGATGACGTCTCGGTGATGTTGTACACCTCCGGCACCACCGGCAAGCCGAAGGGCGTCTGCCAGACCCAGGCCTCCTTCATCGAGGCCGGACGCATCGGCTGCGAATTCGACAGGCTCGGGCCCGACGACAACATCCTGTCCTACCTGCCGATGGCCTGGGTGGGCGACCACCTGTTCTCCTTCGCCCAGGCCGCCTGGGCCGGCTTCACCATCAACTGCCCCGAATCCAGCGACACGGTGATGACGGACCTGCGCGAGATCGGCCCGAGCTATTACTTCGCGCCGCCGCGGGTATTCGAGAATCTGCTGACGACGGTGATGATCCGCATGGAGGATGCCGGCGCCCTGAAGCGCGGCATGTTCCACTATTTCATGGAAGTGGCGCGCCGCTGCGGCGCCGAGATTCTCGACGGCAAGCCGGTCGCGGCGGGCGACCGCCTGCTCTACGCCTTCGGCAACCTGCTGGTCTATGGCCCGCTCAAGAACGTGCTCGGCATGAGCCGCATCCGTGTCGCCTACACGGCGGGCGCCGCCATCGGGCCGGACCTGTTCCGCTTCTACCGCTCGATCGGCGTGAATCTCAAGCAGCTCTACGGCTCGACCGAGACCTGCGCCGCCGTCTGCCTGCAGCCCGACGGCCAGATCAAGCTGGATACCGTCGGCCCGCCGGCGCCCGGCGTCGAGGTGAAGATCGCCGACAGCGGCGAGGTGCTGGTGCGCGGCAAGGTCATGCTCAAGGAGTACTACAAGCGTCCCGACGCCACCGCCGAGGTGATCGACGCCGAGGGCTATTTCCACACGGGGGATGCCGGCTTCTTCGACGAGGACGGCCACCTGAAGATCATCGATCGGGCCAAGGATGTCGGCAAGCTCGCCAACGGCGCCATGTTCGCGCCCAACTACATCGAGAACAAGCTGAAGTTCTTCCCGCAGATCAAGGAGGCGGTCTGCTTCGGCCACGACCGCAGCGAAGTATGCGCCTTCATCAACATCGACATGGGCGCCGTCGGCAACTGGGCCGAGCGGCGCGGCATCGCCTATTCCGGCTATGTCGACCTGGCGACCAAAGGCGAGGTGCTCCAGCTCGTGCAGGAGTGTGTCGAGCAGGCCAATGCCGAGCTGGCGCACGACCCCATGCTGGCCGATTCGCAGGTGCATCGCTTCATCGTGCTGCACAAGGAGCTCGACCCGGATGACGACGAGCTGACCCGCACGCGCAAGGTGCGGCGCGGCTTCATCGCCGACAAGTACGGCGCGCTGATCGACGCCCTGTATTCGGGCAAGACTTCGCAGTTCATCGAGACCGAGGTGAAGTTCGAGGACGGCCGCAAGGGCAAGGTGTCGGCCGACCTGAAGATCCGCGAGGCGAAGACCTGCCCCGTCGCCGCGAGGAGGGCCGCCTGATGGGCCGGACAATCGGCGAGGTCGTCCTCGACCTGAACAACGTCTCCCTCTCCTTCGGCGGGGTCAAGGCGCTTTCCGACATCTCCTTCGACGTCCGCGAGCACGAGGTCCGCGCCATCATCGGGCCGAACGGCGCCGGCAAGAGCTCGATGCTCAACGTCATCAACGGCGTCTACCGCCCGCAGGAGGGCGAGATCGTCCTGCGCGGCGAGCATTTTTCGCGCATGTCGCCCTACAAGGCGGCGCAGTCCGGCATCGCCCGCACTTTCCAGCACATCGCCCTGTTCAAGGGCATGAGCGTGCTCGACAACATCATGACCGGGCGCACCCTGAAGATGAAGTCGAACCTGGTGCAGCAGGCCTTCCGCCTGGGACCGGCCTGGCGCGAGGAACTCGAGCACCGGGCCAAGGTGGAGGAGATCATCGACTTTCTCGAGATCCAGCATATCCGCAAGACGCCGGTGGGCCGGTTGCCCTACGGCCTGCAGAAGCGCGTCGATCTCGGCCGTGCGCTGGCGATGGAGCCGCAGATCCTGCTGCTCGACGAGCCGATGGCCGGCATGAACGTCGAAGAGAAGCAGGACATGAGCCGCTTCATCCTCGACGTAAACGACCAGCTCGGCACCACCATCGTGCTGATCGAGCATGACATGGGCGTGGTGATGGACATCTCCGACCGCGTCGTCGTGCTCGATTACGGCAAGAAGATCGGCGACGGCACGCCGGACGAGGTGCGCAGCAACGAGGAAGTCATCAGCGCCTATCTGGGCGCAAGTCACTGAGGAACAGACGGCGTGAGCTTCTTTCTCGAAACCCTGATCGGCGGCCTGATGGCCGGCATGCTTTACTCTCTGGTGGCGCTGGGCTTCGTGCTCATCTTCAAGGCTTCCGGAGTATTCAATTTCGCCCAGGGCGCCATGGTGCTGTTCGCCGCCCTCGCCATGGCGCGCTTCGCCGAATGGCTGCCGGCCTGGACCGGCATCGGCAATCCGGTCCTGGCCAACGTGATGGCCTTCATCATTTCGGTGGCGATCATGTTCGCCGTGGCCTGGCTGGTCGAGCGGCTGGTGCTGCGCCATCTGGTCAACCAGGAAGGCGCGACGCTGCTGATGGCCACCCTCGGCATCGCCTATTTTCTGGAGGGGGTGGGACAGACGGTATTCGGCAGCGACATCTACAAGATCGATGTCGGCATGCCGAAGGATCCCGTCATGATGCTGGAGAGCGTCTTCGAGGGCGGCATCCTCATCAACAAGGAGGATTTCATTGCCGCCCTCATCGCCGCCGCCCTGGTCGGCGCGCTGGCGCTGTTCTTCCAGAAAACGCCGACCGGGCGCGCCTTGCGCGCCGTGGCCGACGACCACCAGGCCGCCCAGTCGATCGGCATTCCGCTCAACCGCATCTGGGTGATCGTCTGGTGCGTGGCGGGCATCACGGCGCTGGTGGCCGGCATCATCTGGGGCTCGAAGCTGGGCGTGCAGTTCTCGCTGGCGACGGTGGCGCTGCGCGCGCTGCCGGTGGTCATTCTCGGCGGCCTCACGTCCGTGCCGGGCGCCATCATCGGCGGCCTCATCATCGGCGTCGGCGAAAAGCTCTCGGAGGTCTATCTCGGCCCCATGGTCGGGGGCGGCATCGAGATCTGGTTCGCCTACGTGCTGGCGCTGGTGTTCCTGCTGTTCCGGCCGCAGGGACTCTTCGGCGAAAAGATCATCGACCGGGTATAGAGCCATGCTTTACAGGGAAAACGGACAATTCAAGAGCAGCTATGCGGCGGACCAGCAGATCTTCCCGATCGTGCAGGACCGCTGGGCCATCCTCGGCATCGTCGCCTTCGCCTTCGCCGCTGTGCCGCTGCTGGCGAACGAGTACCTGCTGAGCGCCATCCTCGTCCCGTTCCTCATCCTGGCGCTGGCCGCGCTCGGCGTGAACCTGCTGGTCGGCTATTGCGGCCAGATCACGCTCGGCGCCGGCGCTTTCATGGCGGTGGGTGCCTATGCCGCCTACAATTTTTTCATCCGCGTCGACGGCATGCCGCTGCTGGCCGCGTTGCTGCTGGGCGGGCTGACCGCCGCCGCCGTCGGCATCGTCTTCGGCGTGCCCAGCCTGCGCGTGCGCGGGCTCTATCTGGCGGTGGCCACCCTGGCGGCGCAGTTCCTTGCCGACTGGGCCTTCCTGCGCATCAAGTGGTTTACCAACGACTCTCCTTCCGGTTCGGTTTCCGTGGCGAATTTGCACGTGCTGGGCTGGAAGATCGATTCCCCGGTCGATCGCTACCTGCTGTGCCTAGCCGTCCTGGTGGTATTCGCCCTGCTGGCGAAAAACATGGTGCGCTCGGCCATCGGGCGCCAGTGGATGGCCATCCGCGACATGGACGTCGCGGCCGAGGTGATCGGCATCCGGCCGATGTTCGCCAAGCTGTCGGCCTTCGCCGTCAGCTCCTTCATCGTCGGCGTCGCCGGCGCGCTGTGGGGCTTCATCCATCTCAGCTCGTGGGAGCCGGCGGCGTTTTCCGTCGACCGCTCCTTCCAGCTGCTGTTCATGGTTATCATAGGCGGCATGGGTTCCATCATGGGCAGTTTCTTCGGCGCGGCCTTCATCGTCGTGCTGCCGATCTTCCTCAACCAGTTCCTGCCCTGGCTGGGCGGGCTGGTCGGTCTGGCGGTGTCGACGGCAACCGTGTCCCACGCTGAGTTCATGATTTTCGGCGTCCTGATCGTGTTTTTCCTGATTGTCGAGCCGCACGGCCTGGCCAGGCTGTGGTCCATCGGCAAGGAGAAGTTGCGGCTTTGGCCGTTCCCGCACTGACGGGCATGCTGTCGCCCGGCTGAGCATTCACTTTTTTCAAGGAGGAGAGAGCACCATGAGAATACGCAAGCTCGCACTGGCTACTTCGATGGCCGTCCTCGGCCTGAGCACCGTCCTGACGGCGCCCGCGGCCCTGGCGCAGGCCAAGGAGCAGTTCTTCCCGGTGCTGTCCTATCGCACCGGCGCCTATGGCCCCAACGGCGCGCCGTGGGCCAACGGCTACGTCGACTACCTCAAGTACATCAACGCCAAGGGCGGCATCAACGGCGTCAAGATTTCCTTCGAGGAATGCGAGTTCGGCTATGCCACCGACCGAGGCGTCGAGTGCTACGAGCGCCTGAAGAGCAAGCACGGCGGCGGCACGGCGGTGCACCCGCTGTCGACCGGCGTCACTTTCGCCCTGACCGAGAAAGTGCCGGTGGACAAGATCCCGCTGGTGACCGCCGGCTACGGCCGCAGCGAATCGCAGAACGGCGCCGTGTTCACCTGGAACTTCCCGCTGCTCGGCACCTACTGGATGGCGGCCGACGTGCTCATCCAGCACATCGGCAAGAAGGAGGGCGGCCTCGACAAACTGAAGGGCAAGAAGATCGCCCTGGTCTACCACGACAGCCCCTACGGCAAGGAGCCGATCGCCCTGCTGCAGGAGCGCGCCAGGATGCACGGTTTCGAGGTCATGCTGCTGCCGGTGGCGCATCCGGGCGTCGAGCAGAAGGCGACCTGGCTGCAGATCCGCCAGAACCGGCCCGACTACGTCCTGCTCTGGGGCTGGGGCGTCATGAACTCCACCTCGATCAAGGAAGCCCAGGCCACCGGCTACCCGCGCGAGAAGATGTACGGCGTCTGGTGGTCGGGCGCCGAGCCCGATGTCAAGGACGTCGGCGACGGCGCCAAGGGCTACAACGCCCTGGCCAAGCAGCACGGCGCCGAGCCGAACGCCAAGATCGTCAAGGACATCCAGGCCACGCTGCATGCCAAGGGCCAGGGCACCGGTCCGAAGGAGGAGGTCGGCCAGGTGCTCTACATGCGCGGCATGATCGCTGCCATGCTGACGGTGGAAGGCGTGAAGAAGGCGCAGGAGCGCTACGGCAAGGGCAAGTGGATGTCCGGGGAGCAGGTGCGCTGGGGCCTGGAGAACCTGAACCTCGACCAGAAGACGCTGGACGGCTTAGGCTTCGCCGGGGTAATGCGGCCGGTGCAGACGTCCTGCCTCGACCACATGGGTTCGGCCTGGGCGCGCATCCATACCTGGAATGGTTCCAAGTGGGAGTTTACCTCCGACTGGTACCAGGCCGACGAGAAGGTCATCCGGCCGATGGTGATGCTCGCTTCCGGCCGCTACGCGGAAGAGAAGAAGATCACGCCGCGCACGCCGGAGCAGTGCAAGCAGTAATTGCCGCAGCATCCGTTCCCCTTCCGCCCGGAAGGGGAACGGATGGATCTCTACAGCCGACAAGCCAGGCCATGCCATGAGCGCCACCGCCCACACCTTCCTCAATGTGAACAGCATCGAGGTCATCTACAACCACGTCATTCTCGTGCTGAAGGGCGTTTCCTTCCAGGTGCCGGAAGGCGGCATCGTCGCGCTCCTTGGCGGCAACGGTGCCGGCAAGACGACGACGCTGCGCGCGGTGAGCAACCTGCTGCATGGCGAGCGGGGCGAGGTGACCAAGGGCTCGATCGAGCTGCACGGTGAGCGCATCGAGGCGCTGACTCCGGCCGAACTGGTCAAGCGCGGCGTCATCCAGGTCATGGAAGGGAGACATTGTTTCGGGCATCTCACCATCGAGGAAAACCTGCTTACCGGCGCCTATACCAGACAGGATGGCAAGGCGGCCGTGGCCGAGACGCTGGAGAAAGTCTACACGTATTTCCCGCGCCTGAAGACGCGCCGCGGCAGCCAGGCGGCGTACACCTCGGGCGGCGAGCAGCAGATGTGCGCCATCGGCCGCGCCCTGATGGCCAACCCGCGCATGGTGCTGCTGGACGAGCCCTCGATGGGCCTCGCGCCGCAGATCGTCGACGAGGTGTTCTCGATCGTCAGGGACCTCAACCAGAAGGAAAAGGTCACCTTCCTGCTGGCCGAGCAGAACACCAACATGGCGCTGCGCTATGCCGATTTCGGCTACATCCTCGAGAACGGCCGCGTCGTCATGGAAGGCGCCGCCAAGGATCTGGCCGCCAACGAGGACGTCAAGGAGTTCTACCTCGGCCTGTCGTCCGCCGGACGCAAGAGCTTCCGCGACGTCAAGCACTACCGCCGCAGAAAGCGCTGGCTTGCCTAATCGCCGCAGGCCGCCATCCTGATGAAATACTTCGATTCGCTGGAAACCCGCGATCCCGAGCAGCGTGAGCGGGATCTGTTTGCCGCCTTGCCGAAGCAGGTGGCGCATGCCAGGGCGAACGCCCCGGCCTTCGCCGAGCTCTACAAGGACATCGATCCGGCGGCCGTGACAAGCCGCGCGGCACTGGCGCGCCTGCCGGTGATCCGCAAGCACGAATTGAACGAAAGACAGAAGGCCCTGCCGCCCTTCGGCGGGCTGACCGCGACACCCCTGGCGCAACTCGGCCGCGTTTTCAGTTCTCCCGGCCCGATCTACGATCCGGAGGGCAGCGGCGACGACTGGTGGCGCTTCGCCCGCTCGCTCTACGCGGCGGGCTTCCGCGCCGGCGACCTGGTGCACAACACCTTCTCCTACCACTTCACGCCGGCCGGCTTCATGACCGACGGTGCGGCGCGCAAGATCGGCTGCGCGGTGTTTCCCGCCGGCGTCGGGCAGACCGAGATGCAGGTGCAGGCCATCGCCGAGCTGAGGCCGGCCGGCTACATCGGCACGCCGTCGTTCCTGAAGATCATCCTCGAGAAGGCCGACGAGTTGAAGACGGACGTCTCCAGCCTGAGGAAGGCGGTGGTTTCGGGCGAGGCCTTCTTCCCGAATCAGAAGGCGCTGTGCGCCGAGCGCGGCATCGCCGCGCTGCAGGCTTACGGTACCGCCGATCTCGGACTCGTCGCCTACGAGACCGAGGCGCGCGAGGGCCTCGTGCTGGAGGAGTCGCTGATCCTCGAGATCGTGCGCCCCGGCACCGGCGACCCGGTGGCGGACGGCGAGGTCGGCGAGGTGGTGGTCACCAGCTTCAACCCGGATTACCCGCTGATCCGCTTCGGCACCGGCGACCTCTCCGCCGTGCTGCCCGGCATCAGCCCCTGCGGCCGCAGCAACGTGCGCATCAAGGGCTGGATGGGCCGCGCCGACCAGACCGCCAAGGTGAAGGGCATGTTCGTGCATCCGAGCCAGGTGGCGGAAGTCGTCAAGCGTCACCCCGAAGTCGGCAAGGCCCGGCTGGTGGTCGACAACGAGACCGGCCAGGACCGCATGACTCTGCGCTGCGAGGCCGTGGCGACGGAAACGCTGGCCAGGGCGATTGCCGACAGCGTCCGCGATGTCACCAAGCTGCGTGGCGAAGTGGCGTTCGCTGGCGCGGGGGAACTGCCCAACGACGGCAAGGTCATCGACGACGCCAGGAAGTATGACTGAGTCGCGCCGCGAGCCGCTCGCCGGCCTGCGCGTGCTCGACCTCACCCGGCTGCTGCCGGGCCCCGTTGCCACCCAGCATCTCGCCGACCTCGGCGCGGATGTCATCAAGATCGAGGACACCGGCGAGGGCGATTACGCCCGTACGATGGGCGCCAAACCGGGCGAGACGAGCGCCTTCTTCAAACTGGTCAACCGCAACAAGCGCGCGCTGCGCCTCGACCTGAAGCAGCCCGAGGGCGTCGCCGTCTTCCGGCGACTGACTTTGTCGGCGGACGTCGTCATCGAAGGTTTTCGCCCGGGCGTCATGGAAAGACTTGGGCTAGGCTACGAAGCCCTGTCCGCGCTCAATCCCCGCCTCGTCTTCTGCTCCATCACCGGCTACGGGCAGGACGGCCCCTACGCCCAGCGCGCCGGGCACGACATCAACTACATCGGCTATGCCGGCGTGCTCGACCAGATCGGCGCGGCGGGCGCTCCGCCGGTGGTGCCCAATTTCCAGATCGGCGATCTGCTTGGCGGCGCGCTGGCGCCGCTGGTCGGCCTGCTTGCCGCGGTGATCGATGCGCGTGCCACGGGGTGCGGCCGTCATGTCGATGTCGCCATGACCGATGCGGTGCTGGCGCATGCCGTGTTTCCGCTCGCCGGCCTGCTGGCGCGCCTGGCGCCGCCGCCGCGCGGGGCGGATCTGCTCTCCGGCGGCGTTCCCTGCTACGGCGTGTACGCGACGGCCGACGGCCGTCACATGGCGGTCGGCGCGCTCGAGAAAAAGTTCTGGGAGCGGCTCTGCGATACGCTCGAACGGCCCGACCTGAAGCCTTGCCATCTTTCGTTCGGCACTAGAGGGGAGCAGGCGAAGCGGGAACTTGCCGCCGTCTTCGCCGGCAAGTCGCAGGCGGAATGGACCGCCATGTTCGACCGGGTCGACTGCTGCGTGACCCCGGTGCTCCACATCGGCGAGGCGCTCGACAACGAGCAACTGCAGGCGCGCGGCATGGTGGTCGAGGCCGACGGCATTCCGCAAATTGGGCCGCCCTACAAGATGTCCGGATACGAATTCGCCATCGAGCGCAGTGCACCCGCGCCCGGCCAGCACAGCGAGGAAATCCTGCGCGATGCCGGCTTCGACCGGGATGCCATCGACAAGCTGCGCCGGCAGGGCATAATCTAGGCTCGATTAATAGGGCTGGAGGGCCATGTCGGTCTCTCAGTCTTCCCAGGGCAGTCCCCAGGCAGCACAGCTGCGCATCGGTTTCGCGCTGTCGTGCGTTTTCCTGCTCGCGATGAGCCTGCTTCTCCCGGCGCGTCTGCTCGAACTCGCCTGGGTCGATCTGCAATTCCGCCTGCTGCGCGCGCATGCGCCGCTGCCCGTCGCGCAGGATGTCGTGGTGGTCGGCATCGACGACGCCTCCGTGCGCGCCATGAACCTGCCGCTCGCCACCATGCATGCCGAGCTCGGCCGCTTTCTCGAAGCGATGGCGGCGGCGAAGCCGCGCGCCGTCGGCCTCGATGTTACCCTGCCGCAGACGAGCTACGACGGCCTCAGGCCGGGGCTGGACGCCGCGCTCGCGCGCGGCATGCTGCGCCTGCGCAACGTGGCGCCGCTGGTGCTGGGCGTCACCATCGACGAGGCCGGAAGGCCGCGGCCCGTGCATCAGCCCTTCCTCACCCTCGCCGGGCGAGAGGGCGTCGGCTATGCGCTGGTGCAACTCGACGAGGATGGAGCGGTGCGCCGCTTCGACGAGGGCCTGGGGCCGACGCTGGCCGGACAACTGGCGCGCCGCCTCGACGTACCGGTCGAATACGGTCTAGTGCAATTCGCGCTCGGCACGGACTTCATCTATGTGCCCCTGCGCGAGGTGCTGGCCCTGCAGGCGGCGGGCGACGGCGAGGCGCTGGCGCGCCGGTTCGGCGGCAAAGTCGTCATCCTCGGCAACGTCTTCCCCTACGAAGACCAGATCAAGCTGCCGGTGCGGCTGGCGGCATGGGACCGGGATCGCGACACGACCCACGGCGTGCTCATCCATGCCCAGCAGATGCGCAGCCTCCTGGAGGGGCGCATCGTGCGTCCCGTCGGCGAGGGGATCGCCTTGCTGGCGACGCTCGCGGCCGCGCTGGCCTGGTGGCTGCGTCCCGGCGGCCTCAATGCGGTGTTGCTCGGCATGGCGGTCGTCGGCGCGCTGGCGTTGGAAATGCTGCTGCTGCGCGAGGGGCGGCACGTGCCGCTGGCCTGGCCGGTGCTGGCGGCCCTGCTGGCGGCCGGCGCGCGCGCGGCCCTGGAAGCCTGGTTCGCCATGCGCGAGAAACGCTGGCTGCGGGCGGCCTTCACCGGCTTCGTCAGCCCCGACGTATTGCGGGAAATCCTTGCCGGCCGCCTGCAGCCGCAGTTGGGCGGCGAGCGGCGCGAGATCTGCCTGCTGTTTTCCGACATCCGCGGCTTCACCACGCTGTCCGAATCGCTGCCGCCGGAGGAGGTGACGCGGTTGCTCGACCGCTATTTCGGGCGCATGGTGGCGGCGATCCATGCCCACGGCGGCACCCTCGACAAGTTCATGGGCGACGGCATCATGGCCTTCTTCGGTGCGCCGCAGCCGCGCGACAATCCCTGCGACGACGCCTTCGCGACGGCGCGCGCGATGCTCGGCGAGCTGGCGGCGCTGAATGCCGAACTGGAAGCGGAAGGCCGCGCGTCCCTGCACATCGGCATCGGCCTGCATTTCGGCGCGGCGGTCGTCGGCTACATCGGTGCGGCCGACCGCCACGAGTACACCGCCGTCGGCGATGCGGTCAACGCCGCCTCCCGCATCGAGGGGCTGACCAAGGAAGCGGGCTATCCCCTGCTGGCCTCGAACGCCGTGCTGCAGCGACTGACTTTCCGCGAAGGGTTCGTGCCGCTGGGGGCGATGGCAATCAAGGGGCGCGCCGCGGTGGAGGTGTCCGGTTGGCGGCCGCCGGACAAGGCATTACACTGATCGCCGGCACAGGAGGGCATGATGATCAGATATGGCATGGCGCTGTTGGGGTTCCTCTGGGCGTGCGCGGTGCAGGCGGCGGGCGTGGCCATGATCACCGACGCCACGGGCCGCATCGAGGCGGAACCGGGCGGGGTCGCCGTCGGCGTTCTGGCCGAACTGGAGGGCGGCGCCCGGCTGCGCCTGGCACCGGGCGCCACGGTCACGCTGCTCTATCTGGCCAGCGGCGAAGAATTCCGTCTCAAGGGCGCCGGGCGCTATCAGATCGGGCCGAACGCGCCCACCGCGCTGCAGGGCGCGCAGCCGGAGAAGCGCAAGCTGCCGGTCGATGCCATTCCGCCCGTGCGCGTCAAACCGGCCACGGTGCAGCAGGCGACCATCGTCATGCGCAGCCTCGGGCCGGGCCTGACGGTGAAGCTGCTCGAACCGGTTTCCGTGCGCGTGCTCGACGAACGGCCGCTATTCCGCTGGGCTGCGGTCAGCGGCGCCGAGAGCTACCGCGTGCAGGTCATCGACAGCGCAGGACAGCCGGTGGCCGAATTCGAGCAGAAGGGTGAGAGCGGCCAGCTGCCCGAGAACGTCCGGCTCAAGCCCGGCGAGTCGTATTCCTGGAGCGTCGAGGCGCGCCTCGCCAGCGGCCGCAAGCTGAGCCGTACGGCCGATTTCGCCGTGCTCGATGCGGAGGCGCGCGCCCGCCTCAATCGCATTCAGCCCGCGGATGGCGCGAAGTTCTCCGACCGGGTCGCCTACGCGCTGATGCTCGAGCGCTACGAGGCGTTTCACCTCGCACGGGCGGAGTGGCGCCGCCTGCTCGCCGAGCGGCCTGACGAGCCGCTGCTGAAGGAACGCGCCGGCGAATAGATTGATCGCCTCCGCCCTCGTCCTCCTCCCCGATTTCGCCCTCATCCTGCTCGGCTTCGGCCTGCGCCGGCTGATGCATCTGGGCGACCACTTCTGGACCGGGCTGGAAAAACTGATCTATTTCGTGCTGTTTCCGGCGCTGCTGTTTTACGCCATCGCCCGCACGCACATCGATTTCGCCGTCGCCGCGCCTTTCGTCGCGAGCGGTGCGGCGGCCATGGGCGGTGGCATGCTGCTGGGCCTGCTGTTGCGGCCCCTGTTCGGGTCTCATCCCATGGCCTTCGCCTCCCGCTTCCAGTGCGCCTTCCGCTTCAATTCCTATATCGGCCTGGCGGTGGCGGGCAAGCTGCATGGCGAGGCCGGCATTGCGGCGATGGGCATTCTCATCGGCGCCATGGTGCCGCTGGCCAATCTCGCCTCGGTCTGGATGCTAGCCCGACATGGCCAACTGGGGGTCGTGCGCGAGATCGTGCGCAACCCGCTCATCCTCGGCACGGTCGCCGGTCTGCTGTTCAATCTGAGCGGGGCGGCGCTGCCGGAGGTGGCGGGGCAGTTCCTCGCCCGGCTCTCGGAGGCATCGATCGCCCTTGGGCTTCTGGCTGTGGGCGCGGCGCTCAAGCTGCGCGGCGAGGCGGGCAATCACTTGCCCTCGGCCGGAATCCTGGCCATCAAGTTGCTGGTCGTGCCGAGCCTCGCCTGGGGCGCGGCGCGGCTGCTCGGCCTGCAGGGCGTGTACTTCGATGTGGTGGTCATGTTCGGCGCGCTGCCGACAGCCAGTTCGGCCTACATCCTGGCGATGCGCATGGGCGGGGACGGGGCAGGCGTGGCCTGGCTCATCTCGGCGACGACCCTCGGCGCCATGCTCACGATGCCGTTCTGGCTTGCCGCCCTCGGTGCCGGCTGAACAGGCCTTATTTCTTCTTGCTGTCCGGTTTTTCCGTAGACGCTGCAGCGGCGGAGGCGCCCGCCCCGGGCTGCATCATGTTCCAGGGCCAGAGGGCGGGATTGGCGAAGGGGTTGGCGTTGGCCTCCGGCGAGCCGGCCGACTGGCTGATGGCCTGCATCGCGGCCAGCGTGGCGCGCTGCATCTCGAGGCCCTGGATGCTCATCTGCAGCATGTTGAGGTTCATGCGCAGCCAGCCCTCGACGGTCTTCATCTCCGCGATGCGCTTGTCGAGCTCTTTGACGTCGAGCGTCGGCGTCACCATGCCGGGCACGGCGAAGCCCATGCTGCCCCACATGCTTTTGAGGAACTCCAGCGGGTCGGTATTCGGCTGGGCGGCATCTAGGGACATGGCGGGCTCCTTGCTGTAGATGTACGAATCTTACTCCTGCAGCATGGCATTGAGCAGGCTGCGCAGCTTGGCCGGCATGACCGGCTTGAGCAGCAGCGGGCAACCCAGGGCCTGGGCCTCTCCGGCAATTTGCGCGGTGGTGCTGCCGGTGACGATGACGGCCGGCACCTGGCCGCCGAAGCGCGCGCGCACGCCGCGGATGGCGTCGATGCCGGTGGTCCCCCCGCTCAGCCTGTAGTCGGCGATGACGATGTCCGGCCGCCGCTGCAGGCGGGCGATGGATAGCACCTTATCGGCCACACCACCGCAGAGGATCACCTCGGCGCCCCAGCCCGTCAGGAGGCTGTGCATGCTTTCGCGCACCGATTCCTCGTCGTCGACGATCACGATCAGGCGGCCGTAGAAACCGGTCAGCGCCGGCAGCGGGTCGCCGACCCGCTCGGCGAGGTGATTTGCGCAGAGCGCCGGCAGCTCGAGGGCAAATACCGTGCCGCGATCCAGGCGCGAGCGCAGCGTCAGGGGATGACCGAGCAGGTCGGCCAGGCGGCGCACGATGGACAGGCCGAGGCCCCGGCGCCGGTCGCGCTCGGCATTGCCGATCTGGTAGAACTCGTCGAATACGCGCCCGATCTGGTCCGGCGCGATGCCGATGCCCGTGTCCCGGACCTCGATGCGCCAGTTGTCGGCGCGCCGGCGGACGCCGACCAGAATGCCGCCGCTGCGTGTGTAGCGAATGGCGTTGTCGATCAGGTTGCGCAGGACCCGCTCGAGCAACAGGGGGTCGCTGCAGACGATGGCGTCGCTCGGACGTACGCGGAGTTGCAGGCCCTTGACGCTCGCTTCCGCCGCGAAGTCTGTGCGCAAGCGATCCAGCAGCGGGCGCAGGGGCAGCGGCTCGTTGCGCGGTCGTATGGCGCCTGCGTCGATCTTCGAAATGTCGAGCAGCTCGTTGAAGAGGGATTCGAGCGCGTCGACCGAGGCGTTGATGTTGCCGACCAAGTGGCGGATTTCCGGGTCGTGCGCCCGATCGGCCAGGGCGGCGGCGAACAGGCCCATGGCGTGCAGGGGCTGGCGCAAGTCGTGGCTGGCGGCGGCGAAGAACCGGGTCTTGGCGCGGCTGGCCATTTCGGCCGTGTTGCGCGCCTGCTCGAGTTCCCGATTCTGGGCGGCCAGTTGTACGGCGAGCGCCTCGTTCTGTAAGCGGCTGCGCAAGGATTCCGTCAGCAGCTGGTTGTACTTGCGGCCGAAGGACAGGATGCCGAGCGTTACGACCAGACAAACGAAGGCGAGAATGATGTGCAGCTTGTCGGCTTCCAGGGCATTGCGTGCGACGATGGGCAGCAGCGCCGGGAGGATGAACGCGTAGAACGAGGGGACGTGCGAGGCGATCAGGGGCGTCGCGCCGGCGGCCACGCCGAAAATCAGGATGGTCATGATCGCCAGATGCAGCGGCGAGTCGGCGGGTGACATCAGCAGGTAGCCGCTCCCCCACAGCACGCCCGATATGCCCGACCCTATGGCCCAGACGGCAAGGGCACGGTCGACGCTCATGCGGTCGAGTCCGCTGCGCCTGAAGCGCACACCGAGGAACAGCCGCCAGCCCTGGTTGGCGCACATCAGCATGAACCACGACCAGAGCGTCAGCGGTTCGACGACTTTGGCCAGGGTGGCGACGAGCAGTCCGGCGCCGGCCATGGTTCCGGTGACCGAAACGATCAACTGGCTGTAGAGCATGTGCGCCTGCTCCGCCATGACAAGGGCATTGAGTTCGGCTTGATCGGCTTGCAGGGCGCTGTCGGGCGCGGTGGGGCGCATCGTGCGGGCCTCGTCGGGTTGAACGCAGTTGTCATTATGCGCGCCTGTTGGCGCGCCCCGGTCCTATCCCGTATCATCCGGCAAAACAGAACAACTTCGACTGGGAGGAGGCGTGTCGCTCAGGATGCTGGTCATCGACGATCACGCCATGGTGCGCGAGGGTTTGCTGCAGATCCTGCGCAAGCTCGGCCCGAATGTCGTCCAGCACGAGGCGCACGATGCGGAAAGCGCTCTGCTGTTGCTGGAAACGGAGCGGGAATTCGACCTCGTCCTGCTCGACATCATGCTGCCGGGCACCAACGGCCTTTCCCTGCTCGGCATCCTGCGCAAGCGCTTTCCGGCCGTGCCGGTGGTGGTGCTGTCAGCCCTCGAGGACGTCGACGTGGTCAATCGCGCCCTGCGCCTGGGCGCCGCCGGCTACGTGACCAAGTCCGGCAACAGCGACACGCTGCTCGATGCGATCGGGCGGGTCCTGCAGGGCGAGGTCTATATCCCCGCGCATCTGCACGACAAGCTCTCCGTGACCCTGGGCGGCGGCATCGGCCGCGGCCGTTCCGTTGCCTCCCGCTATGGCCTGACCGAAGGGCAGGTGCGCGTCCTGGAACTGATGCGGGAGGGGAAGTCGAACCAGGAGATTGCCGACCTGCTGGTGCTGACCGAGGGCACGGTCAAGGTGCATGTCTCCAAGATACTGCGCAAGCTAGGCGTGTCGAGCCGGGCGGAGGCGATCGCCCTCATCCAGCGGCACCGCGGGAAACTGTAAGGTCAGTGCCGGGTGGGGCTTGGGGCGGCCGGAGCGTCGTAGGATTCGGCGGGCGGCCTGGCGAGTCGTTCCTCGCCGGCTGCTTCCTCGACGTCCTCCAACGGGGCTTCGCAGGCAATCTCCATCAGATCCAGCACCTGGTAGGCGAACGCGCGGCAGGCGTTGCCCAGCGGGGTGGGCAGCTTGGGCGGGATGTTCTTCTGCAGCAGCAGCTTGGTTGCCGAGAGTGCATTCACCGGCTGCAGGAGACGGTCGGCGAACGGGTCCAGTTGCTCCTTGACGGTTTTTTCCGCCGCCTCCTGCTGCCAGGGGTTGGTCGGCCATTGCGTCGGGATGGCCCAGGCGCGCGGGAACATCTCCAGGTCGCGGATCACGGTGCGGATGTCCTCGTGCGAGTCGCGGAAGGGCAGCAGCACCAGGCTGGCGAGGCCGTAGAGTTTGCGGTCCATTTCGGTGCGGTTGCCGCCCCCGTCGATGACGCCGAGCCAGCCCTGCAGGCTGCGGATCTTGTCCGCCACCTTGCCCAGCGCCTCGCGCGTGCGCGCGTCGGCGACGAGGTAGCGTCGCCCATCCGGATCGAGCGGCTCGCGGTGGATGTCGGTCAGCACGCAGACGGAACGCTGGCCGAGCAGGCCCATGCCCTGGCACAGCATGTGCGAAAGCGTGGTCTTGCCCGTGCCGCCCTTGTTGCCGATGATGCAGACGATTTCGGCCATGGTGCCTCCTTGGCGCCGATTATTGCCATGAAGTCCGGATTCCAATATGGCGAATTGAGGGGGAATTGGCCAGCAATTTCGCTACATGCGGTAGCAGTACAGCTTCGTGCCGCGCCGGTCGGCGACCTCGACCACCCTTTCCGGTTCCGCTTCCGGCACCGGAAAACTGCTGCTGACCAGCAGGGCCCCGGGGCGCATCTCCGCGCGCGTCTTTTCCCACAGGCGTGGCATGACCCGGGGTGAGAGAAAGACAAACACGACATCCGTCCCGTGCAGCGGCTCGCGCCACAGATCGCTGCGCCGGATGACAAGGTTGACCAGGCCGCGGGCGTTCAGCCGGGCGAGGAAATACGGCAGGGGCGCATGCTCGATGCCGGTGAAGCGCGCCTCCGGCCGCGCCCGCGCCAGCCGGCGCAGCAGGCCACCGCTGCCGGCGCCGAGGTCGATTACCCGCAGGCCGGCGTGCTGCGGCAACAGGCCGAGAAGAGCTTCCGCCACGGCGCGGCTTGAGAGGAACAGCGGCACTTCGCCGCGAAAGGTGGTCCAGAAGACAAAAGTCAGTCCCGCCAGCACGGCGAGATAGAGGCCGGGGGGCAGGTCGAGCCGCAGGGCAAGGACGAGCGCCGGCGAAAAGATCAGGTGGATGGGAATCCACCAGGGTTCCGCGCGCAGCAGCGCGCCGAGGCTTGCAGCGAGAATGCCTTGGACAACGGCCAGCGGGAGCGAGGCCGTCAGCGGCAGGCCGAGGGCGAGATAACCCGCCCCGGCCAGCACCCAGGCCAGGAACTGCGCGGCGAGGGCCTTGAGCGCCGACACGCGTACCCTCAGGCTGCCTTCGCGGCAGGCGTTGCGGCGCCGTTCAGCTCGGACAGCAGCGCTTTGCGTTTTTCCCGCGCGGCCTCGACCGCGCGCAGCTTGACGTGGCCGAAGCCGCGGATCTGCTCGGGCAGGCTGGCGAGCGCGACCGCCGTATCGAGGGTCGAAGTGCTCAGCTTGGCTAGAGCATCGGTGATGTCCCTCTCGTATTCGGCGATGAGTTCCCGCTCCAGGCGGCGTTCCGCTGTCCGGCCGAAGACGTCCAGCGCGCCGCCGCGAAGGAACTTCAGCCTGGCCAGCCAGCGCAACGCCGTCAGCATCCACGGCCCGTAGGCACGCTTCTGCGGACGACCCGTGACGGGATCGGCCTTCGACAGCAGCGGAGGCGCCAGGTGGAAGTTGAGGTGGTAGTCGCCCTCGAAGGTGGCGGCGATCCTGGCGTGGAAGGCCGGATCGGCGTGCAGCCGCGCCACCTCGTACTCGTCCTTGACCGCCAGCAGCTTGAAGTAGTGCTTCGCCACGGCCTCGGCGAGCCGCGTCGAACCGAGCGGCGCCTCCGCCGCGCGCACCTTGTCTACCAGCGCCCTGTAACGGGCGGCGTAGGTGGTGTCCTGGTAATCGGTCAGATAGGAAACGCGGCGGGTGATGAGATCGTCCAGCGTCGGTACGCGTGGCAGTTCGACCACCGCGGCCGGGCGGGCGAAGCGCTCCACCGCGGCGCGGTCGTGGGCGGCGCGCCGGCCCCAGAGGAAGGCCTTGAGGTTGGCGTCCACCGCCACGCCGTTGAGCGCGATGGCCTTGTGCAGGGCGTCGAGGGAGACCGGCACCATCCCCCGCTGCCAGGCGTGGCCGAGCAGGAACAGGTTGCCGAAAATGGCGTCGCCCATCAGCGCCGTCGCCAGGCCGTTGGCGTCGATGAAGTCGGCGCGGCCTTCGCCGGTGGCTTCCTGAATGGTCTGCTGCATCTTCTCCAGCGGGAACTGCCAGTCCGGATTGCGGATGAATTCCGCCGTGGGCGTCGCCGCGCAGTTGACGACGGCGCGCGTGAAGCCGGCCTTCATCTTCGCCAGTGCTTCCGGATTGGCGGAGACGACGATGTCGCCGCCGATCACTGCATTGGCCTCGCCGGCCGCCACCCGAACGGCGTGGATGTCCTCCGGCCGCTCGGCGATGCGCACGTGCGAGAAGACGGCGCCGAACTTCTGCGCCAGGCCCGTCATGTCGAGCGCGGTGACGCCCTTGCCGTCGAGGTGCGCCGCCATGCCGATGAGGGCGCCGATGGTGATGACGCCGGTGCCGCCGACGCCGGTGATGAGGATGCCCCAGGGCTCCTTGGTCTCTGCTATGTGCGGCTCGGGCAAGGCGGCGAAGCCGCTTTCGTCGGCGGCGAGCGCTTTGCCCTTGATGAGCCGTCCGCCCTCGACAGTGACAAAGCTGGGACAGAAGCCTTTAAGGCAGGTGTAGTCCTTGTTGCAGGCAGACTGGTCGATGGCGCGCTTGCGGCCGAACTCGGTGTCCACCGGCACCACCGAGAGGCAGTTCGACTGCTCGGAGCAGTCACCACAGCCCTCGCACACCGCCTCGTTGATGAAGACGCGCCGCGCCGGGTCTGGGAACTTGCCGCGCTTCCTGCGCCTGCGTTTCTCGGCGGCGCAGGTCTGGTCGTAAATCAGCGCCGAGACGCCGGGGAATTCGCGCAGCTCGCGCTGGACGAGGTCAAGCGCATCGCGGTGGCGCAGCGGCACGCCCTGTGGCAGGTCGGCCGCGGCGTAGGCGCGCTCGGTGCCGTCGGTGATGACGACGATGCGCTTCACGCCCTCGGCGGCGAGCTGGTGCGCCATCTGCGGCACGCTGAGGTTGCCGTCGACGGGCTGGCCGCCGGTCATGGCGACGGCGTCGTTGTAGAGGATCTTGTAGGTGATGCCTTTAGGAGCCGTGCTGGCCTGCGAGCGTAGCGAGCCGCAGTCACCCCCTCCCTCGGGGAGGGGGGTGGGGGGAGGGTTGTTGAATGCCGCTACGGCTGCTCGCACAGCGAGCATGCCGGAGTGGAAATAGGTGCCGTCGCCGAGATTGGCGAAGACGTGGCGCGTTTCGGTGAACGGCGCCTGGCCGACCCAGGCGGCGCCCTCGCCGCCCATGTGCGAGAAGGTGGCGGTCGAGCGGTTCATCCAGGTCGCCATGAAATGGCAACCGATGCCGGCGAGCGCACGGCTGCCCTCGGGCACGCGCGTCGAGGTGTTGTGCGGGCAGCCCGAGCAGAAGTGCGGGATGCGCTGCGTCGCAATGACGGTTTTTTCCAGCGCCCGCTCCTTGGCTTCGAGAAAGGCCAGGCGCGCGCGGATGCGGTCCGACGTGACGTATCGACCGATGCGCCCGGCGATGACGCGGGCGATCATGGCCGGCGTCAGCTCGCCGCAGGCCGGCAGCTGCCATTCGCCGTGCGGCTGCGCCCATTCGCCCTTCTCGTCGAACTTGCCGATGACGCGCGGGCGCACGTCTTCACGCCAGTTGTAGAGCTCCTCCTTCAGCTGGTACTCGAGGAGCTGGCGCTTCTCCTCGACGACGAGGATCTCCTCCAGCCCCTCGGCGAAGTGGCGCACCCCTTCGGATTCGAGCGGCCACACCATGCCGACCTTGTAGAGGCGGATGCCGATCTCGGTGGCGAGCCGGTCGTCGATGCCGAGATCGTCGAAGGCCTGGCGCACGTCGAGGTAGGACTTGCCGCAGGTGATGATGCCGATGCGCGGGTTCGGGCTGTCGATGACGATCTGGTTGAGCTTGTTGAGTCGTGCGTAGGCCAGCGCGGCGTAGAGCTTGTGGTGCAGCAGGCGCTGTTCCTGCACCAGCCGGTCGTCCGGCCAGCGGATGTTGAGGCCGCCCGGCGGCAGCGGGTAGTCGGGCAGCGCGATGTCGACACGATGCGGGTCGACATACACCGAGGCGGAGGATTCGATGGTATCCGCCACCGCCTTGAAGGCGACCCAGCAGCCCGAGTAGCGCGACATGGCCCAGCCGTGCAGGCCGAGGTCGAGGTAATCCTGCACGCCGGAGGGCGCCAGCACCGGCATCATGACGGCCTTGAAGATGTGCTCGGTCTGGTGCGCCACGGTGGAGGAGCGCGCCGCGTGGTCGTCGCCCGCCACCGCCAGCACGCCGCCGAATTTCGCCGTGCCGGCGGCATTGGCGTGACGAAAGACGTCGCCGCAGCGGTCGACGCCCGGCCCCTTGCCGTACCACATCGAGAACACGCCGTCGTATTTGGCGCCGGGGAAGAGGTTGACCTGCTGCGTGCCCCAGATGGCGGTGGCGGCGAGATCCTCGTTGACGCCGGGCTGGAACTTGATGTGGTGGGTGTCGAGATGCTTCCTCGCGCGCCACAGCGTCTGGTCGAGCCCGCCCAGCGGCGAGCCGCGGTAGCCGGAGATGAAGCCGGCGGTGTTGACCCCGGCGGCGAGGTCGCGTTCGCGCTGCATCATCGGCAGGCGGGCGAGCGCCTGGGTGCCGGTGAGATAGACGCGGCCGGATTCGAGGGTGTACTTGGTGTCGAGCGTGGTGTCGGCTGCCGGTTCGGGACGAACCGGGGTGGCGATGTCCGCCATAGGATGTCTCCTCCGCAAAAATCGTGTTTTTGACGTGGGGCCGTTTGTGGAGCCCCGCTCGGTCGGGCGCCTTGTGGGCGCCGTCCGCAAGCCGATTCTACACGCGGCTCAAAGCCTTCAGGGAAGGATCTTGCCCGGATTGAGCAGGTTGTCGGGGTCGAGCGCCAGCTTCAGCGCGCGCATGACGTCGACGGCGCCCTCGCCGTGTTCCGCCACGAGGAATTTCTGCTTGCCGATGCCGACGCCGTGCTCACCCGTGCAGGTGCCTTCCATGGCCAGCGCGCGCTCGACGACCGCATGGTTGATCTTCTCGGCCTCGGCCACTTCCTGGGGGTTGGCCGTGTCGATGAGCACGACCAGATGGAAATTGCCATCGCCGACGTGGCCGAAGAGAGGGATGGGGATCGTGCTGCGGGCGATGTCCTCGTTGGTGGCGCGAATGCATTCGGCCAGTCGCGAGATCGGCACGCAAACGTCTGTCGGAAAGGCACGGGCGCCGGGCTTGAGTTGCAGGCAGGCGAAGTAGGCATCGTGGCGCGCCTGCCAGAGACGGGTGCGATCTTCCGGCCGTGTGGCCCATTCGAAGTTCATGCCGCCGTGGCTGGCGGCGAGTTCCTGCACCAGGGTCGCCTGTTCCTCGACGCCGGAGGGCGAGCCGTGGAACTCGAAGAACAGCGTCGGCGCTTCCTTTAAGGCGGTCTTGCTGTAGCGGTTCACGGCTGAGATGGTGAGTGCGTCCAGCAGTTCGATGCGCGCCACCGGGACGCCAAGTTGGATGGTCTGAATGACCGTATCGACGGCGGCATCCACGCTCGGGAAGGCGCACACTGCGCTGGAAATCGCCTCCGGCACAGGATAGAGCTTCACGGTCAGTTCGGTAATGATGCCGAGCGTACCTTCCGAGCCGACGAACAGGCGCGTCAGGTCATAGCCGGCCGAGGATTTCTTCGCCCGTCCGCCGGTACGGATGATACGGCCGTCGGCCAGCACCACCGTCATGCCGAGCACATTGTCGCGCATGGTGCCGTAGCGCACGGCATTGGTTCCCGAGGCGCGCGTGGCGGCCATGCCGCCCAGTGAGGCGTCGGCGCCGGGATCGATGGGAAAGAAAAGACCGGTGTCGTGCAACTCCGCGTTCAACTGCTTGCGGCTGACTCCGGGCTGGACGGTGGCGTCAAGATCTTCGGCATGTATGGCGACAATCCTGTCCATTCGGCTCAGATCAATGCAGATGCCGCCATGTACGGCAATGAAATGGCCTTCCACCGAACTGCCCGCCCCGAAGGGTATGACCGGCACTTTGTGCTGGCGACATAAGCGGACGATGTCCGCCACCTCCTCCGAGCTTTCGGCGAAGACGACGGCATCCGGAGCCGCCGCAGGGTGTACCGATTCGTCCCGGCCATGCTGGTCGCACACCGCCTGGCTGGTGGAAAAGCGCTCGCCGAAACGGCCGGACAAGACTGAGATCAGGGGGGGCGGAAGGGATGGATGAGGCGGATAGGGGTGATCCATTAATAAGCCCTCACTATCATGCGATTATGCATGCCTCCTGGAATTCCAGCCTTGGACTGCGCGGAAACAAGGCGCTGTGATCGCCGTAACCGAGGTTGCAAATGAAGTTGGACTTGATGTGGCCGCCAGGGAAGAACTCGCGATCCACCCACGCATTGTCAAAGCCGGACATAGGCCCGCAATCGAGCCCGAGCGCACGTGTCGCCAGCATGAAGTAGGCCGCCTGCAGCGTGCCGTTTCGAAATGCGGTCGTGGCCGCTATCTCCGCTTTCTCCGGACCGGCAAACCAGCTCCGCGCGTCAGTGTGAGGGAATAGCTTGGGCAATAAATCATAGAACCGGCTGTCGTTGCCGAATATGGCCGTAAGCGGTGCCGCCATGGTTTTGGCCCGGTTGCCTTCCATCAGCGCCGGCTGTAGCCGGGCCTTGGCTTCGGGAGTTGTGACGAAGACCACCCGCATCGGACAGCAGTTCGCCGAAGTCGGGCCCATGCGCGCAAGATTCCATATCCGACGCAACATGGCCTCGTCGATCGGCTTGTCCAGCCATGCGTTATGGGTTCTGGCCTGAAGAAAGAGGATGTCGATGGCAGAGGGGCTCAAGGGTTCGGTCATCATTTTCTCGGTTCGCACAGGGAGCCCGATTCTACGCCGAGGAGAGGCCAAGGCCCTATCGACGCCCTTTTGCCCATTCCGAACGCACGTCAAGCGATGTTATTGCCGGAAACCGACAGTTGTTTGACTTTTCTTGTGAAAACAAGCAAAATCTGCTGTTTCGCTGGAGGGGTTCCCGAGCGGTCAAAGGGAACAGACTGTAAATCTGTCGGCTCTGCCTTCGAAGGTTCGAATCCTTCCCCCTCCACCAGTGTTTTTTATGGAATGAAGCTGAGACCGGACCAGCTGAGCAGCGCAGGTTCGTGAGCGGGTCGGCGGGCGGCGGTAGTTCAATGGTAGAACCTCAGCCTTCCAAGCTGATGACACGGGTTCGATTCCCGTTCGCCGCTCCAGCAGCAGGTTGACTGCCCATGTAGCTCAGTGGCAGAGCACTCCCTTGGTAAGGGAGAGGTCGCGTGTTCAATCCACGCCATGGGCACCACAGTGGTTTTTTGGTTGATTATTTTATACGGGTAACGACATGGCCAAAGGCAAATTCGAACGTACGAAGCCGCATGTGAACGTTGGGACGATTGGGCACGTGGATCATGGCAAGACCACGTTGACGGCGGCGATCACGACGGTGTTGTCGACCAAGTTTGGTGG
>Ga0194119_10000797_pt1 | contig 59139 bp, 41 predicted proteins | sample TA2MahC100mmetaG_FD_148620 | JGI IMG/M metagenome (GOLD analysis project Ga0194119, IMG submission 148620) | Freshwater microbial communities from Lake Tanganyika, Tanzania - TA2015018 Mahale Deep Cast 100m | ecosystem: Environmental > Aquatic > Freshwater > Lake | place: Tanzania: Lake... | reverse complement strand
ATTTGTTTTCAGGCCAGACGACGGTCAGCAAGAGCATTACAGAGGGGAGAAATACCATAACCGTAACCGAAACAGATCAGGCGGGAAATACAGGGACTGCATCCATAAACATTACTCTGGATACCGGTGCTCCTCAAATAACAATTTTGTCGCCATCGGACGGAGCAGTGGTGAATACCAGTCCGATAACAGTAACGTATACGGTAGACGGTGGGAGTCAGAAAACGGTAAGCAAGAGTTTAACGGAGGGTGCAAATACGATTACCATAAGCGAGACGGATTCTTCAGGGAATACAGGATCGGCATCGATAACGGTAACGTTGGACACGACAGTGCCGGTGGTAACGATTGTATCTCCAACAGACGGAGCGGTGGTAAATACCAATCCGCTAACAGTAACGTATACGGTGGATGGAGGAAGTCAGAAAACGGTAAGTAAGAGTTTAACAGAGGGCACAAATATGGTGACTGTGACAGAAACAGATTCAGCGGGGAATACAGGGTCAACATCGATAACGGTAATGCTGGATACGACAGCCCCTCAAATAACCATCCTGTCGCCTTCTGATGGAACAGTAGTTGATGTGAATTCTGTAGAAGTAACATATACTGTTGATGGCCAAAGTGCGTTGTCTATGAGCAGGGAAGATAGTTTGTGGGCGTATTATAATTTTGAGGAAGGCAGCGGAACAGTGGCGTATGATTCTTCAGTGTATAAAAGAGACGGAACTATTTATGGAAATGCGGCATATGGAACAGGAAAGAAAGGAAAAGGGCTCAAATGTGATGGTGTAAATGATTATGCGGAAATAGGAGATATTGACCTGAGTGATGCATTTACTCTGTCAACGTGGATAAAGGCGTCAAGTTTTGGTAAAAACATGATTGTAGGCAAAACCTATGAAACATATCAATTGTTTGTTTCGACTGGTGGAACGGTAGTATTTAACAGGAATTCTGCAAGCGCAATCCGCTACCGTGCTAACCTTGCCACAAACACGTGGTACCATATAGTAGTGACGTTTGATACCACAAATGGAACTGCATTGTATGTAGATGGCAGCTCGGTGGCAACTGAAGGGACTACTACAGTAACCAGTACAAATGATGTTGCAACAAGAATAGGAGCGGCAGGATGGACGGCGATGGATTTCTTTAATGGTATCATTGATGATGTGAGAATATTCAATCGTAGTTTATCGGCAGAGGAAGTAGAGGAATTATTTTCAGACAAGACAACAGTGGTCAAAAATCTTGTTGAGGGGGAAAATGTCATTACTGTAGCAGAGACAGATTTAGCAGGAAATACAGGGTCAGCATCAATAACAGTAACATTGGATACAATTGCTCCTCAGATAACAATTCTTTCTCCATCAGACGGAGCGATGGTGAATTCCAGTCCGATAACAGTAGCGTATACGGTGGATGGGGGGAGTCAGAAAACGGTGAGTAAGAGTCTGACGGAGGGAAAGAATACGATTACCATAAGCGAGACGGATTCTTTGGGGAAAACAGGGTCGGCATCAATAACGGTAACATTGGACACAATTGCCCCTCAGGTAACGATTGTATCGCCAAAGGACGGGGCAGAGGTGAGCAGTAGTCCGATAGATGTGACGTATACGATAGATGGAGGAAGTCAGAAAACGGTTAGTAAGAGTTTAACAGAGGGCACAAATACAGTAACAATATCGGAGACAGATTCGGCAGGGAATACGGGATCAGCATCAATAACTGTGACGCTGAACACATTGTCAACAGCAACTAATAGCAAAGTTGCGTGCTATGCATTCGATGAAGGTAGCGGTAGTGTTGCAACAGATACATCGGGTAACGGCAATGATGGCACAATTAACGGAGGCGCTGTATTTTCAACTGGAAAGAGTGGCACGGGACTTTCATTTGACGGAACGGATGATTATGTGTCAGTTCCCTGCATGAATTATGATGAGATTTCAATTTCAGCATGGTTTTATAAGAATAAGAATGATACGTCGAATGCGGATGCAATAATTGGCGGTTGGAAGTGGAATTCTGATATTCAAAGCAATGAGGGGTTTGATGTACGATTCTTCAAAAATAATCCTGATACCATAGATTTTTGTCTTATTACAAAGGATGCGAACGGAACCAGGACTAAAATGACGGCAAGCAGCAACCTTGGGAGTTCAACCGGGGCATGGCATCATGTTGTCTGCACGTATAGCCAATCAACGGGAGAACAGAAACTTTATATAAATGGCACGTTAGCAGCAACAGTAAACCATTCCGCAGGAAATAAAATAGTGCCGTTAAGTTCTTATTCCGATATGCGCATAGGGTATTCAAGGGTTAACAATGGTTATTTCAATGGAAAGATTGATGAAGTGTACATATATGATCGGGCATTAAGCGATCAGGAAGTTCTGGATGTATTTAACGGTAAGTAGTTTTGGATAGTGTGGAGATTGATTATAGTAAAGAGGCGAACATGTTTCGCCTCTTTACTTTTGGTAAGATGGAGTTGCGATGCGTTATCTATTGACGAATTTTTTATTAGTATAAAATATTTTTCGGCTAAAGTGTCGCCACTGAAAAACAGCAAATGGTAATACCAACGACATATTTATTTTTCTTGCCAATGGATTTTCTTCTGAAAAGGGATAAAGAGATGTTAAAGACATGCGTAAGTTCAAATAACGAATGATAAGGTGTATTATTAGCTTTCTTAAAGGAAATATTGCAAGTTTTTCAAAAACATTTTCGGGGAAACCGCATTCTACGGTCATTTTTGTAATAAAGAGAGCAGCGTAGATGAGATTGTTGCAACGGTATTTTTTTGCCTTCCTCGTAAAATTTTCCCAATCCAATTCAGGATAAGTATTAATTATTTCTGCAATATCAAATAGTGATTTAAGCCTAAAAAACCTTTTGCGCCTGCAATTGATGCAGGCGACAATGAGCATATCTTCAGGAGTCATTGCATAAACATCGTGTCCTAAAAAGTTGATTCTTTTTGCGTTACTCCATATATCAGCAAAATCTATAGACAGTGTTTCTGTGCAATGAATGTCATGATGGCTAAAATAATCACACTCAATACCTTTTAATTTAATACTGCGAATGTAATCAAAAATTTCTTTTTTTTCATAATTTATTAATTCACCATTTTTCGGCTTTATTATAATATCATAATCATTTTTATTAACGAGCCAGGGATGCATATATACAAGTGCGTTTAAAGCTACCCCTTTTACGAGCATGACGTCGATAGACCTTTGATGAAAAAAATTTAGAGCGTCTTTTAAAGCTTCTTCCCATTTATTTTCTAAAACTTTTCTTGTGTATATATAGAGTTTAAACTTATTTGCAATATCAGGCGGAACACTAATACCAGTTCCGGCACATTTCTGTAAGTTTAAATAGATTAACGGCGCAACGCCATGCAGTTTTGCTGTAGCATAGACTCTATTCCAATCGATTTTTTCTCTTATACACAAATCGAGGACTTCTTGCCGGTGTATGTCTAAAAAATTTTGTCTCGTACAAATAAATAGAAGTTTGTCTTCAGGTTTCATATTTTTAATCAAGTATTTTATGAAAAGTGATACGTTAAAGACTCTGACTTATTGCGGACTTGTATTGGTACATTATCTTTCTCAAGTTTTTTTATACCGTTAATTCTATTTCTTACCTTTTTGTATACCCTCAACGTTTCTTCCGCAATGTTCGCCCAATCATATTTTGCCGCAATCATTTTTCTTTGTGCCTTTTTATCTTCATCATTTATTGGTTTTGTCATAAACGTTCTGATTTTATAAATAAGGGCAGTAATATTTCCCGCTTCGAAAAATCTGTCATCGGATAATTTTACGTTTTTGTTGGCAGGAATATCTGAGGCAATGCAGGATAGCCCATAACTGAGAGCTTCAAGAAGTACGATAGGCAATCCCTCGTAATAAGAAGGCAGCACAAATATTCCTGCGTTGCTGTAAAGTTCCTTTAACGGGTTTCCTGTTAAAAAACCTGTCAAAATGATATTGTTGTTTCCTTTTGCTTGTGCTTTCAGGTTGATGCTATAGGCATCTTCGTGGTCAGCATCACCGACAATTACCAGTTTCCAATGATTCTTTTGCTGAGGATTTTTGTCTGCCGGACTTTTACAATCAACATCATGAAGTTGATTAAAAGCGGTGATAAGATCGTGAAATCCTTTTTCCGGTACAAAACGGCCAACGGTAAGAACATAATTCCCTTTTGTTAAACCATATTTTAAAAGACTACCATTACTTTGTAAAATATCCGGCAATATCACGCCGTTAGGGATTACACTTGAACATTTTTGGTATCTGTTCTTTACATGGTCTGCGATAGTATCAGAAATAGTTATTATACTATTCGCCCAATTGCATCCACATCTTTCGCCCAGTTGCAGTGCTATTTTTGCCAATTTTCCCCATTTTTTTCTCTGGTAATCAGGTCCGTGGTGAGTCATTACTACCTTTAACCCAAGCAATCGTGCCAATGGAATCATAAGTGACGGCCCTATTGCATGGATGTGTAAAATATCGGGAGAATATTTCCTTGCAGCAAAAATTCCAATGAAGGTATGAATAAATGCCTCAAGAAATTTATTCTTCGGACAAAACAAAGGTATCAAATGCACACCTTTGTAAAAAGTATTTCCTCCATTTACATACGGTTTTCTTGCAAATACTACTACATCGCATCCTCTCTTGGCCAATTGAGGATAAAGATTTTCACAATGAGCCTCAACACCACCCTGCACGTGGGGAAATCCACGCGTGCCAAGGACGGCAATTTTTATTTTGTCAGTTGTATGTTTGTTTTTAAAAATATTCATTTCTTCCTTCCCTTCGGAAAACATATCATTCATAAAAGAAAAAGTTTCAATCGTTATGTTTCCCATTATGCAGACATAATTTTGGCGCTCTGTTTGTCATTACACGGAATTTATTTTCTAAAATCCACTTAACAGGAGCACGCATATGTTTTTTTATTACGGGAACGGCGTTTCCTACCATCCAGCATTGTTTGTCGCAGGTACTTACTGCGCTACGAACTTTTTCTGCCTGCGCGCTGTTCCAAATATCGCTAAATGATTGTTCTTTGATGTTCCCCATAGGCATTTTAACCGTCATGCCATTGCACGGAAGCACATCTCCCGAAGGATCTATAAAACAAGCTTCTGATCCCATTTCGCACTTGAGAAATCTTTCGTTACCGTATATATAATTCATGAGTCCATAATTAAAATACGCCCTGAACCATTTTTTAATTGAGTTGGATTTTAATAACTCATGAATAAGCTTTGAGAATTCCTCGCATACCAAATCCTTGTTTTCGATACGATTATCCAGTTTATGGAAGTAATGGGAATTATGAAGGGTTGCCGTTGCAAACTCATAGCCCAATGCGTTTGATAATTCATAAAGAGGCAAAAGGTCTTTGTAATTCTTGTCTTGCACGGTCATTCCGAACCCGATGTCTTTCATGCCCATTTTTCTTAAGGTAAGTAATGTCCTGATGCCCCTGTCGAAACCGTTCGGTATTCCTCTGATAGAATCATTAGCCTTTTGCAATCCTTCTATACTTATTCTTATGCCAATATCAGGGTATTTCTTACAGAGATTCACTATTTTCTCCGTGAAGAAACCGTTTGTGCTAATGACCACCCTTTGTGTTTTTGGATGCACTACTTCTATGATTTTTTCTATATCCTTTCTGACAAAAGGTTCTCCGCCTGTTATGTTGATGAACCTCAAACCTGATGGAAGTTTTTCTAAGTCTTCAGGCGTAATCTCCTCTTGGAATTTTGTAGGATAATGCCACACATCACACATATTACATTTTGCGTTACATCTATACGTCAGAATAATGCAAATTTCTTTTGGCAAAGGTATGTTTCGTATCATGATAAGTTTTCCTATATAATCGTAAGAATTAACAGTACATAGTGTTCTTTAACATATATTAAATTTTATGTAATAATCAGATTCCCTCATTTAACAAGTGATTGGTAAATTTGTAATAAAGACTGATAATGTTTCTCCGGGGTAAGTTCCTCTTCTACAAACCTCCTTGCATTGATTCCCATTTTGTTACATAAAGTATGATCCGATAATAAAAATTCTATCTTTTTCCTTAAATCGGCTGAATTTCCCGGTTCAAATAAAAGTCCGGTTTCTCTTTCTTTAATTAATTCAGGTATACCACCGATCTTTGCACCGATAACCGGTTTTCCGAGGGCAAAAGATTCTATTATCGAAAGAGGATTATTTTCATACCATTCTGAAGGTACGACAGTAAACATACAGTTTCGAATTTCATTTTGTAAGGCGTCACTCTTTTTGTAACCGAGAAATTCAATATTCGATATGCCTTCACGCGAAACTTTGTCTTCCAGTTCTTTTCTTTGCGGACCATCACCAATTATCTTCAATCGCAGGTTACAACCTTTTACTGCATCAATCAGTACCTTAATTCCCTTTTCTTTTATAAGTCTTCCAAAATAAACTATGGTTTTATTGTCACTGGTATAAAAAGGTTCAAATTTGCCGGCATCTGCAAAATTTGGTAAATAAACAAATCTGCCCGGGAATCCCATTTGTTTTGTCTTTTCTATAAGAAATCTGCTCGGTGAAATAAAGATATCTACCTTTTCGTATATATGAAGTATTTTATGATGGAGATACATTTCAGCAACATTTACAGCGCTTTTTAATCGGGAATTCTTGATGCATTTTTTTGTCAATGCTTTGTAATATTTACCCCCTGAGCATTCCTCGCAAACATTTCCGTGTACTAAAAGGGTATAGGCCGCGCAGGTAAGTTTGTAATCATGCATGGTCATAACAACTGGGATATTGTGTTTTTTTAAGGTATCGATAATAGAAGGAGATATTTGATGGCAAATATTGTGTAGGTGTGCGATATCCGGGTGTTGTGTATTTATAAGTTCCGATAATTTGTTTTTTGCCTCAAAGGAATAGAGAATCTTTCCTGCCATCTTAATGTTGTCTATCATTCCTCCCCCGTCCATATTAACATATGAAACAAAATATCGGGAATCAGGAGAATCTATGTTTTGCGGACTATGCATGGAGAAGAAGGCTACCTCATGTCCGTTCTTTCGTAATACTTCAGCGGTAGAAAAGAAGGAGATTGCATCGCCCCCTTTTGGATAGAAAAATTTGTTTGCAAGCAATACTCTCATTTTTATATTCCTTCGGATTGTTACATTATGGCATCAGTGGTAAAATGAAATATAATAATTGCCATGAGCTGTACATGCATAAAGATCGCCGGTTGTAGGTTCAATTGCTAAGCTGAATATACTGGAATAACCGGGTAAATTATACTTAATATCCTTCCACGTCAGTCCATAATCATCTGAACAAAATATGTAGTTTTTCGGATGGCCTAGATTTCCATCTCTCTTTCCGATATAAATCCTGTTTGGATTAAAAGGATCTACCGCAACGGCACTCACTTTACGCGATACAATATTTCCATATGTTTCCGGAGGTATTCCCCCTGATTTTGTTGTTTCCTTCCAATCTTTGCCATCAAAAATGTAAAAACCATCATTTGCAGCAACATAAAGTCTGTTTGGGTTATTGGGATCAATATCGACGTCCAACACATTTTTAAACGGATTTCGTTTTTTTGGAACAGGGCATTTCCACGTTAAACCTCTGTTATTTGAATACCACAATATTGAATTGTCATGGGTGGTTTCCTCAAATGCATAAACAATATCGCCATTTTTCGGATAAACGACACGTATGCTTTTGTTGGCAATAAACGTCCATGATTTGCCATTGTCGTTGCTTATCCAACTTCCCGATTTTGTGCCTGTATAAACGTAATTTGAATCTTGTGGATGGAATTTCATAAAGATGAAATGGTCATTTGTATTATTTACTGTTTCCCAACTGTTGCCATTGTTTTCCGATCGTAAAATTATTTGCGAAGTCCATCTGCCGCTTGCCACAAGCATAGTATTCTGGCTATTGTCTACCGTTCCCACTGAAGCTGTTCTTCCTTTTATTTTTAATTTCTTCCAGGAATTGCCGCCATCTTCAGTGACAACCGGTCCAAAGTCTATAAGAAAAAATATTTTTCTTTCAGGATTTTCAGGGTCAAAATATGAAGAAGTCTTAAAGGCGCAGCGTGCACCCATAAATCCGTTTCCCGAATATTTCCATGTTTTTCCACCATTTGTTGTCTTTCTGATACTACTTAACATAGACCCTAAGGCAATATTTAATTCATAAGGATGTGGCGCAATTGAAATGCCAGGACCAGGCCCGATCCATTGGATATCTAGTTTTCCCACATTTAAATTCTTTGGTGTATTCCAAGTTTCTCCACCATCATTGCTGTATAGTGGATTTAAAATATTTTCTGCCCCCCGGCCTAATTTTAGATACAGATAATCGGGATCTTTAGGAATTACACTGATGGTTCTACATTCTTTTCCGGATGAAAATCCACTCCATTTGCAAACAAAAGTATTTCCACCGTCTACTGATTTATATATCCCGTGGTTGCCTATGGTTGCATAAACAATCGGTGAATTATTTTGAACTGCCACTGCAATTGTTCGGGGGAAATCAGGTAAATTACCTAGAGGGGCAATGGTATACGTATTTTTATTGTTCTCTGTAACTTTGTACAAACCATTACCGGTAACTTTTGTATTATTTGTTGCAACATAGAGAACATTTATACTCGTATTGATTGATACAAGCTCAATATCAAGAATTCTTAAACCCTTTAATCCTACAGTTTGCCATGTATCTCCGCCATCAGTTGATTTTAGTAATCCTTCGGTGTGTGTGCCCGCATAAATAATTGTATGTTTTTCTCCATCAAAACTTCCCGGGTCAAACGCATAATGCTGACCCTCACCGGCATCATTGGGATCATTGCTAATACTTTTAGAGTAGTAAGTCTGTTTAGTTAATTTCCAGGATTTTCCTCCGTCTAAGGTGCGATATATTCCGTCTACAGGTGAACCTCCGCCTGGTACTGCACCGCTAACGAAAACAACATTTTCATTTTTAGGATCGATACCCAGCGAAAATCCGCCCAAAGCATGAAATCCATTACGTGCTGAATTCCATGAATAACCGCTATCTTCAGACTTCCATACCTGAGATGTGTCAACTACCGCATAAACAATATTAGGGTTAGAGGGGGCATATTGTATCATTTGCACCATTTGCATGCCTTCTCCACCTGGCAAACCGGCTTTTTTTTGTTCAACCGACCTCAAGGGCACTGGTTTCCAATCTGTTAAATAGTCAATAGCCAAATGCTTTCCAGCCTTATTGGAAATAGTCTGTGCAAAGGCAATAAAACATTGCCCGGGTATTGCAGGAATTAATAAAAAGCAATAAAAGATCCATTGTACTATTATTATTATTTTAAAATTTAGCATTATGATTTATGGTGATAAAAATTTGTTTTTAGAAAGATTAAGTACTTTCAGGAATAATCAGTACTCAATCGCCTTCTGATGGCCTCTTTAACGTTTTTAATTCGTTTTATATTTAGCATAAAAGCCAATGACAACTTTATTGGCAAGGTTAGTTTGTAATAGGACAAAAGAAAAAAATTTGGTTTCACAGGAACTACTTCATAGCCATATTGAGAGATAAACGAGCTGGCAATTTTCTGACAAAGATATATCTCTGCAGAATTCAATCCATCTGTTTTCCATTTGCCAGAAACTTCTTTGTTTATTCCCTTTTTAGTATCTTGATTCATGTAATTTGAAGATCCTACCTGCGGAATATCAAGCATTTCCCGGGAATATGCGAGACATGCAAAATTACATATATTTCGTATGTTCTTTTCGGGATTTTCAATTAAATCTTCAAAACGCAGAAAAAATATCCGGTCATTATTTAAATAGTTATTGGCAGCTTTTACGGATGCATTCCATAGCTTGCTAATAAACACGGGGTGATAGTTTGCCCACATACGGACGGCTTCATAAAGCGGAAAATTTTTTGCACCCAAAAAAAACCTTCGTTTCCACTTCCTTTTTTGAGACAACAAAACGTCGCGTGGATCACGAATTATATTGATGATTTTTGCTTCTGGAAAGAGGTCCAGAAGCTCACGAATAAAAAAAACATACCGTGGTGTCTGTTCGCAAGGAATACTTTTTCCGTTTTTCCCTGTGACAAAAAAAAGAAAATGTTTGTATATTTCTGTTGATAAACATTTATCAGGAATTGTGTTTATAAAAAGTTCGATATCTCTTGCATTTGTATTATTGTTCGTACATCCGTTATTTTGTTTCCTCATCAATTGTAAAAACAATTTTTTTGCTTTTTGTTTTGAAAAAATCCTATCAGTATCTTTTTTAGACCATAATTGCTCAAAGAAGTGAAGCTCGTGAAAGGTAAAAACATTTGGATTGTTTCCCAATATTCTGCCCATCATTGTGGTGCCGCTTCTGCTGTTTCCGACAATAAAAATCATGGGAAATGCAGTTTTTTGCATTACAGATGTTGTATGTTCAGCCTCGATGGTTTTCATAAAAGTATATTCCTTTTATTTAAATCAGGATGTTATTCGGCTTATAAATGCATAGTAAATTTGTAAAGTCTTTCTGCCTGTTTATTCCAGGTAAATCTTTTCTTTATAATTTCAATGCCTTCTTTTCCCCATTCGTCCAATAATTTTCTGTTTTCATAGCAAGCATTTATTGCATTGGCGATTGTTTTGGGTTGATTGTCCGGAATATAATAGCCGCACTTTTTATTGTCTATGACGTCTCTGAATGTCCACATATTTGTACAAATTACTACTTTTCCCATGGCCAGATATTCAAGAAGTTTTATCGGATTATTGTTATTCCAATATTCTATGTCCGGATAGGCCATAATTGCACAATCACAATAACTGATATATTTAGGGATTTCTGAATGAGGTACGGGTGGCAGCACGTAAACATTATTTTCTACATTTAAGTTTTTAATTAAAAGAAGAAGTTCTTCTTTTGTCTTGCTGCCGGCAGATGCATCTCCTATGAGCAAGAGGCAAATATCTTTATTGTGCAGAATATTTAATGCGGTAATTGTTTCGAATAGACCTCTGTTTTGAGAAATTTCGCCGTGCTGCATTATGACAAATTTACCTTTCAGAAAGGCAGGTCTTTCGAATTCTCTATATTTATAGGGTGAAAAAACATCGACGTTCACCCCTGAACCCCACACGTCTACTTTAGATTCCAAAAAATGAAAATTATTGCATACTTCTCGTTTGTAGTATTCAGTAATTACCGTCATGCCGTGTAAGAAATTTTTACAGTACCAATAAACTAGCTTTGTGTATATCTGCATTAATTTATCTTTTACTTCGGCAGCGCTATTTGACGTAGCATTGTAAAAAGGGGTTCTGTTGTCGATAATAAATTTTGATTGTTTTCTTGTAAAAATGGCAAAAGGTATGCTAAACCATATGCTGTACAGGTCAAAAATTACAATTTGTGGTCTATACGTTATATAGGTGGCAATAAATTTCAGATAACCAAATATGAGATAAGACGCTATTCTCATTATCTTTTTTCTTATAATAAAGATAGGTATATAATCTCTGTTAAAAATTCTGGTGTCAGTATTTTTACCTGCGATTGCAATTTTAATCTTACAGCCGAAAGTATCTTCTAATTCTCTGCACATTTCACGCCAGGTAGTGATATGCAGTTTGTCGATATCAAACTGCAACCTTGGGAACCATAATATTTTCATTTTTTTTCCTGTTTAGTCTCAAAGTAATAATTAATAAGGCGTATAGTGTCCATGCAAACTGAATAGTCGGAGACTGTCTTAAATATTCAATTATGATTTCGTCAAGAAGCATTACCATAATGGTTACCGTAAGGAAAAAAAGTAAATACCAATTTTGAATTTTTTCACGGCCCAAAATAAGGAACCATGCATTTATAAACATAATAATCCAAAACAGTAAATGAACCAGAACCCCGAAAATTCCATATCTGAATAGAATAGTTAAATATAATGAGTGGAACGAATTCAGGCTAAAATAATTATCTAAATTGCTAAATCCTCTGCCAAAAAATTTAGGATTTTTTAGGGCATAAAATGCTGCTCCCCATGCTCCTTCTCTATGGATTGCTTCCAGGTCGGTGACATCTGTTGCCTTAGAAAATTCTTCGATCCTTCCCATCAATTGCTCTACATGTCCGCTAAAAAGAGTAAAAATTATTCCGCATAAAAACACCAAGGTTAAAATTAACTTAACGGTTATTATCCTTCTATCTGTTTTGAGTAACAGGAATAAGAAAGATATCATAAAAAATGTTAGGAAAAATAGCCCTAAGGGTGCACGCGATTTAGTGAAAACTATACCGGCTAAGCAGCAGAATAGAGGGAAGAAATATTTATTTTGCCTTGTTTCATAAATAAGGGCAAATGATAATACGGCACCGATAAGGAACCATTCAGCGATGAGTTCATATTCCCCGATAGTGCCTCCGGCACGTATACTATCATGTCTGAAAGCAGCACCTACTTCTGCATCTCCTCTTTTGAAAATTTCAAAAAAGGAAGCGATTCCCGGGGCTTCGATCTGTAAGAGAGATACTACTGCCTGCAGGACAATGGTAAAAAGTATTATTTTTATAATCAGAAATATTCCGGAATAGTTTTTTACCGTGGCGAGGAGAATAAAATATAATAATATTCCGCTGCAATGCGAAATATATTGTCTTGTCGATTGCCCAAAAAAATTTGGATTGCACAAGAATGTCATTGTAAATCCAAAAAGAATAAACAGGGGCAGGATGAATTCATATTCCAGTTTTATAAATAATGATGTTTTATTTACCATGTTGTTTATGACTAATATTATGAACGTAAAATAGATAAGTAACGTATTGATAGTTAAGGCGTCGTTTCCTCCGAATTTGATTAAATAGGGAAAAGGGAGGGTAAAAATAACAAAGTATAGTGTATATCGTGTTACGTTTAGTACCTTCAGTTTTAAAATTAAAATGAGATAGATGATGCTGAAGAAAACAGAAAATAGTATTCCATAGGAAGTTTTGTTTCCAAACAACAGTAAAACAGAAACAAAAAATGAAAAACATATTGCTATTATAATCTCTCTTTTTTTCATGGTTGGTCAACCACACACGTTCTGCAGCAATCGTATGCAAAAGTACATCCTTCAAGAAATGAGTTTCTCAGGTTTCTTCTGAAGTCATTATTCCATACCATGTTGCCTTCTTTGAAAATATTCCCATATTTTTTATCCGTACCCATTGCCTTATGACAACCCGCGGTATTGCCTTCCATATCGATGCCAAGCCAGTTCCAAAGGGGTTTGCATATTCTCGCAGGTTTTTCTAATCCCTTTTTGACTAATCTTGGCCAATTAATATGAACAGTATATTTCTGGTTTTTCCATTCAGAGATTTTTGTGACAACTTCTTCATCATCTACTGTTAATACATTATCATAATCATTGTAATTGTTGTGAGAAATCACATTATGCAAATCAAGGCAATCGACACGAAGCTCCTGCGCTAATTTTACAATTTCCGGTGTTCGATAGAATAAGTCGCGTGTTAATACAAATGATATATGGACGCGTGGTTTTGATGATTTTCTTTTTTCTACCAATAATTGAATTCCCTTTAATACATTGTAAAACGTATTTTCACTGGAACCGCAGGTTATGGAATAACCCTTCGCATCTAACGAATTAAGACTGATCGAAATATATTTAAAATTTGCCTGTAAAATATCGTTCAGTCTTTCAAGTAAAAGCGTGCCGTTGGTAATCATGCTTGTCCTCATGGGGCGTTTTTTGAACGCAGCATTAATTCTGAACAAATCGTTAACCATTAAAGGTTCGCCGAAGCCTGCAAAGTTTACATGCCCGGCATTGGGAAAGAATTTTAAAATTTCTTTTGCCCTTTCAAGTGTTAAATCGTCTCTTTTCTTTTCAAATCCATTACCATAATTTTCACTTGATTCGGATTGCCGCAGACACCATGTGCAGTTCAAAGTACATCTATCTGTTAAATATAAACATATTTGCAGTGGTTCATTATTGCAGAGAGAAGAATGTCCCCCGCGCCTTGCTTTAAAATAATTTACAAGTTGTGAGGGAGAATAGAAGTAACCCATACGTTAAACTCCACCTAAGTTTTCAGACTGGTAAATAAGCACAATGCCAATATTCATGCCAGCCAATACGATAAATCTTTATTAATTAATGCCTGAAGCTTCAACACATCTTCTTTAAAAACATCCCGAAGGTAAGCGCGTGTGTCTTCTTCCATTGATATTTTTTCCGTGTTTTTTGCCCTGAGAGATTCTTTTAATTCCCTTCTTTTGTCGTCCGACAAAAAAGGTTTTGTTAAACCTTTCAAAATGGTTTTTGGGAAACTGGGCCGTACCAGCATATTGTTGATAAATTTATTTTTAGGTTTACCGGACGCATTAAATTTTACTTCTATATTTGGAATAAAGTTAGGATCGATCTCTAAAAAAAGAAATATTCTTTTCATAAGATCTAAAGTATTCTTCAGTAAATCTTCATAAAAGAGTACCTGTACCTGTGAGAAATTATCCATGTATGTTTTAATTTGATTAAAATATAAACCACTTTCCACTAGATACCATCCCCATCCCCAATTATTATTTTTTCTTACATTTTCTTCTTTCAATGCTTCCTCAAAAGATAATGTTTCGAAACCTTCTCTCACGTTATGCAGGTATTTAGAATAAGCGCGCTCTATGGGATTCCTTAATATTATGAGTATTTTTACGTTGTTCCCTAAAATACTTTTTATATTTTTGATGCTTTCATGGAAATAATAGAGATAATCGGGTGATATATCTCCGATGGCTTTTTCATCAGTAGTATTTGCAAATAACAGTTTATAATCATCCAGTGTTTTAATTATCTGTTTATTTAAATCTTCTTCATCTCCAGGTCCCTTGTAATCTCCCGTCATATGAGAAAAAAACTTACACTCTTTTATCTTCGGCAGGTAGATTTCAGGATGTTGCTTCAAATAATAATACAGCGAAGTCGTTCCGCTTTTAGCAGCGCCAACTATAAGAAAATTCGGTAAATTTATTTTTGTTTTTGTCATTTTCATAAATATATGCAGTGAAACATCTCCATAATCTAATTATTTTGAGTATCTAATAAATTTAATACAGGGGCATTTCCTTCAATTTATTCAACTACTTTACCCATGGAGGAACATCGGTTCCCAATAGAATATTTGCCAATTCATGATTACTTTTTTTGTAGTATTCTTCCAGAGATGCCCTTGTTTTGTCGGAAATTACCGTCTTTTTTACCTTTTCTTCATTAAAATATTTATAAATTGATACTATTTTTCGCTTTATTCCCGGGTATCGCCGTGTATAACGTTCTAATTTATTATTGGCGGTGAGAGCGAGCGTATGAAGAAATTTTAGTTTTGAACTGAACGTTACATTAAGTTTTGAAAACGTATAGAGGTTATAAAAGTCTTTATCGATTTCTAAAAAATCACATAACCGATACATAAAAAGTTTTGGGTTGTTGTTTAATTTTTCATAAAACATAATTTTTATTTGTTCACGGGGGAATATTTGGAAATATTCATTTATGTACGTGGCATATCGGCCATGTGATAAAGCTGCAAAGTGCAGGTGATTTGTTTTCGATTGACCGAGATTTATTCCGTTATTTACATGTTCAAAACATTTTTCAACGTATTCGTTAAAGGTAATTGTGTTATCAAAATCACTAACTAACTTACTCACCATATGATTGTAGTAGGAATAAAGCCGGTCTGTCGGATTTCTTAACATAAACAACAACTTTACACCCGGAAACATAGTTTTTATTCTTTTTGCAACCTTTATACCTCCATGAAGGTAACCAGTGGAGGCTTCCATAATATAATCAGCATTACGAGGGCATTTTTTAAAGTAATTGGAATACGTGTTGAAGTCTGTATCGATATTTCCTGTAAATTGTTTTCCGAAAAATGTGGTTTCCTTCACAGAAGAACCACATATTTGTGGATGTGCATTTAAATAGGTAAAAACTGAAGTCGTTGCAGCTTTCATTGTGCCGCCAATAATAAAAGATTTTTTATTTAAGAGGGGGTTTTTCATTGTGTTTTTATCAAAGAAGATTTTAGTTTGAATTTATTTGTTATTGAAGAAAGCAAAACCTTGTCTTCCTCTTTAAGACCGGTAATGATAAATGAGATACTGAATATGAGCGCTACCCCAAGGCTTTTTGCAGTGAGACTTGTTGCATATGATTTGTACGGGAGATAGTGCCCGTAATAATAGAGAAGAAAAATGGCAATAGTTCCACTGATAATGCCTGCAACATAAGTGACATTATAAGGGTGTATTTTGAAGATGATGTATACCTGAATAAGTCTGATTACATTTATCGTAGCAATAGAAATTCCTGTAGCGATTGCTGCGCCTACAGCGCCATACGATAAAATAAGAAAATAATTAAGTATTCCATTCATGACAAACATGGCGATATTATTCACCATTTCCAGCTTTTGTTTTCCGCAGATGGAGAGATTGCTGCCAACTCCTCCTGTCACACAATTAATAAACTGGGCTAATGCCAGAACGATTAAAACAAAAGAACCGGCATCCGTATATTCCTTGCCGAAAATGGACATTATTTCCTTTGAAGAAAAAATGAGTATTATTGTAAGGGGAAAGGTAAAGAAAAATATCCAGCGTGTGGACGTTTTTAAAAGAGACTCCAACCTTTCCTTTTTTCCCCGATAGTAAAGTTCGGCAACAGAAGGGGCATAGATGGAATTGGAAGCCCTTGCAATTAAAAGAAGAAATATGGGGATTTGAGAAGCTGCCCGATAAGCGCCTACATCGGCAGAGGTTTTCATAAATCCCAGCATGAGGGTATCAACCCATGACAGCAGGAACATTAAAAATTCGGTTAATAACAGGGGAGCAGAATAGGTTAAAAGTTTTTTTGTTTCATAAACAGGCTTGATTGTCTTAAGCAGCAGATCTTTAAATTGTTTGGTAATAAAATAATATCCTGCCAATAGGGCTATTGCATGCGAAACTATATACGCACAAATAATGCCTAAAAGGCCATAGCCAAGAAGAATGGCTGCTGCAATAAACAATAAATTTGCTGCCGGTTGAATAATTTCAGTTATATATACAGAGTACCTCGTTGTCTGGAATCCTCTGGAAGCAAATGCTACTACATATAAGGTTGTAAGAAACGGGATGCAGAGGGCAAACGTTTTTATTATTTCCGACAAATGAGGTTTGTGAAATAATGATGCAGCAATAAAATCTGATGTGAAATATGCAATGGCACCAAGAAATATTCCATTGAAAAAAGAAATGGAAAAAGAGCTGATTAAAACGCCTTTTGTTTTTTTCACATCTTCATTTCTATACATGGCGACAAACCGAAGGGCGCCATTATTAAGCCCTACACGCGAGAGCTGACTTGAGATTTTTACTATAAGAAGGCCGAGAATGAATAGTCCAAATAGTTCTATGCCAAGAAAGCGGGCAGTGATGACTTGTGCAATGAACCAGATGATCCTTCCCACCACACTGCCAATAAAACTGAAACTCGCACCTTTCGCGAATTTTTTAACATCTTTTGCCGTGTCTTCGGATATCGTTTTTTGTGGTTTTTTTAACTGAGGTTGTTTTGTTAGCATGTATATGAATAAACGTATTGGTATAAGATTACTAATTTAATGTTTAGGAATTTCAAAGTTTCTCATTATGCCTTTAACACACCCCTAACCCCTCTCAAGAGGGGAATATTAGAAGTCACCTCTTGGGAGGGGAGTTAGGGGTGGGTAAAAAGAAAAGTCGTTAGGTTTTTTGTCTTTTAAAACCCAACCTAATTAATTTCGACGACATCGCCTTTAAACTTTTACCGTTTCGCATAATTGCTCTTCTGCTTTTGTAACTTCTTTATAATATTTTGTGGCTTTTTTGATGCCTTCTTCGAAGGTAACTTTTGGCGTCCATTTAATTTCTTTCCGTGCCTTCGAATTATCCAGGCAGATATGGTCTACTTCGCCATGACGTTTCTTGCCCATAATAGGTTCTATTTCAGAGTTTAACGCCCGCCTTACCGCCAGGAATACTTCCATATCGGAAATTTCTTTTCCCCATCCAAGATTGTAGATTTCTCCGTTCCCGATATTGCCAAGAACCGCAATATTCGCTTTTACGATATCATCGACATAAACATAATCCCTTGTTTTTGAACCGTCGCCAAAAATGGTGGGCTGTTTGTTTTGAAGCATGAGTTCGCTAAAGATTGCGACGACTCCCGCTTCTCCATGAGGAGACTGCCGTTGCCCATACACATTGGGGTATCTTAAAATGGTAAAGTTCAGGTTGTACAATTTATAGAAAACATACAAATAATGTTCTATCGTGTGTTTGCTTACGCCATATTGCGAAAGAGGTTCTGCGGGAGTGGCTTCATTTGCGGGCAGGTGTTTTGGGTCTCCGTAAACAGCGCCTCCTGTGGATGCATAGATAAATTTTTTAATCTGATATTTCTTTGATAGCTGGCACAGATTTAATGAGCCTAAAATATTGATATTCGCATCATACACAGGCATTTCTACCGATTTCCGCACGTTAGCATGCGCGGCGTGGTGGCTTACTATATCGGGTTGTATTTTTTTAAAGACCTCTTCCATGCCTTTCGCGTCACAAATATCAATATTAAAAAACTCCGCTTTCTTATTGATGTTCTCTTCTTTGCCCGTTGAGAGGTCATCTATGACTGCTACACGATGTCCATGTTCAATGAGTTGATCCACCAGGTTAGAGCCAATGAATCCCGCACCGCCTGTTACGACTATTTTCATAATTCCCCCTTTTAAGTTTGACCCATTACTTTTGCACAAAGAAATTCATAAATCATACTTGTATTGTGATTGACATGTAAAGCAAACCAAAGACCAAAACCAGTATCTGGTGTCTCCTTTTATAACTAACTGCTTAAATTGAAGGAGAATAAATACAACTGTAAAATAAAAATAGTGATATTTCGCTCTTGAGAGCTTCAAGAGAAATTTTTTCGAAGATGGTTTTATGCAAAATTTGCAGAGATATAAATAATGTGTTGGGTATTAATGGTGGTTATAATCTGTCATCCTGTAAAATATATTGAAACTATCGGTTCGTTCATATGTGCTCATATAACTGTCTGTTTTCTCTGCGGTGTTATTAAGTAACAGTAATATTGTTACTTATGGTTCCGATTGCAGGACATAGTGGAATGGAAATAGTAGGGTCTTTTTTTTAACGCAAAATTTGCATAATTACGGTTTTGACGGGGGCATCCCCGATTTTTTGTGAAAACCAATTGCCGTATATTATGCCGGATATGAAAATATCCTCAATTTACAGGAAAACTCAGCCCTTCGACTCCGCTCAGGGTGACTGTGAATGTCATCTATGCTGAGCGGAGTCGAAGCATAAATTAACAGACATTTCACAAAAAATCAGGGATGCTCCCGTTTTGACGAGGACTATTGTTAAATGTTACAGAGGTGCAAATGAATGGCGGAGTGTTTAAGTGGATAGTTTGCCGGGTTAACATTCCATACGTCAGGATTGTATGCAATAAATGCAAAAGTCTTTACAATTATCTGATATATGATTTGTAAAAAAGCTCAGTTACCGTTTGCTTTTTGACCGCACGTAATGCCCCATTCTTTTACCCTGTACTCGATCTTTCTGAGGGAGATTCCCAGCATCTTTGCGGCTTCCTGCTTATTTCCTTTCGTCAACTGAAGGGTCTGCATAATGAGTTCTTTTTCCGCTTCCTTCCATGGTGTGCCCGGCGCTATCGTTATGGAGGGAACATCGCCTTTCCCCGGAATAATACTTCCCGGCAAGTGCTTTCTGGATATCTTGTTGCCGGGACACAACACCATTGCCCTCTCTATCACATTCTCCAGCTCACGGATATTCCCCGGCCAATCGTACTCCATCAATATCTCCTCTATTTCAGGGGCAATAGGCGCTACTTTCCTGTTTAATTTGTCATTAAACTTTTTGATAAAGTGGTTGATAAGGAGCGGGATATCCGGTTTCCTTTCCCGCAACGGAGGCATCACGATGTTTATCACATTCAGGCGATAATACAAGTCCTCCCGGAATTCCCCGTTTTTCACCGATTCCAGCAACTCCTTGTTTGTTGCGGCTATGATGCGCACGTTTGCCTTCTTTGTCTCTGTGCTTCCCAGGGGGATATATTCTCTTTCCTGCAATACGCGCAATATTTTCGCCTGAATCGATTTTGAAATATCGCCCACTTCATCCATAAAGAGCGTTCCGCCGTCCGCCTTTTCAAACAATCCGATTTTGTCTTTAATCGCTCCGGTATAGGAACCCTTCACGTGTCCGAACAATGCGCTTTCCAGGAATTCATCCGTCAGTGTGGCGCAATTTATCGCCACAAATTCCCTGCCTTTCCTGCTGCTGTTCTGATAAATCGCTTTGGCGATAAGCTCCTTTCCTGTGCCGCTCTCTCCGGTTATTAATATGGTTGCGTCGGTGTTTGCCGCTTTTAACGCCATGTTCATCAGATCGCACATTTTTCTTGAGCTGCCGACGATGCCGGCATTTTTGCTTAATTCCTCAAGACCGGAAGGCAGCAGATGGTCGGAAATGATTTTCTGCTGCAGGATCATGCGGTCGATGTTTTTCAGGATATCTTCGACCTCGAAGGGTTTTGTGATATAGTCGAAGGCTCCCAATTTCATTGCCTCAACTGCCATTTCTATCTCGCCAAAAGCAGTGATCATTAACACCGATGGGTTGTATAATTCTTTCGCGTCTCTCAGGATATCCATCCCGCTGATTTTTCCGGAAAGTCGTATATCCGATATGATAAGAGGAAATCTGTGCTGTTTTATGAGTTCCCATGCTTCTTCCCCCGATTCGGTAGCCTGAACATCCAAACCGTGTTCTCTCAGTGTGTTGCTTAATACTTTTCGATACACTTCTTCATCTTCAACAATCAAAATCTTTGTTTTTTCCATAGCTATTTTTCCTGTTAAAAATATAGAGCATCCAAGTAATAGAGTTGGATATTTGAGCAAAAATAATACCAAATTGACCGGATTGCCGTGAAAAGGTTTTAGCTGCTTGTATAAATGTGATGGATACGATTTGATATTATTTTTCGTATATCACTTTAGTTTTTTGAAAAAACATGATTTCTCATCTGTTCTGCAACCCTGACAGGGTTCTGAAACCCTGTCAGGGTTAAACAATAAGCAAGATTTACCTTATGTTGTTACAGTTTTTCAAAAAACGAAAGTGATGCTTTTTCGTCAGTATGTGTTTTTTTTTAACTTTGGGAAATTTGTATAGCCAAACAAAACCGGTTTTTGAAATATCAAATATGTTTTTACTCAGAAACACAACCCTTCGACGGAGTTTACACTGAGCATGCGAATGTGCTCAGTGTGACAGTTTTGCTCAAGGGGACAATTTTGTCATGCTGAGCGGAGTCGAAGCATTAAAAGGCTAATCGAAACCCAGATTTGTTTGACTCTACATTACGAGTTCACATGCTACGAAATGTAGAGCGAAGTGGCACTTCGTCAATACCAATACCGGGTAAGCGAAGAGACTCTTCGCTCTACATACAACTAAAATCACAATTTACGAACTCGGAGGTATAGTGTTTAAAGATATGCTTGCCTTTCATTGCAGAAAACTTCAGGATATTAGCTATAAATTTTACCACATTTTGCCAGACGATACCTTCTTATTATATTATAGCATTTCCGAATCACATCTCTTTTCTTTCAATGGCAAAGATATTCTGAATGTTGTGCCGGTTTCTTTCTCGCTTTCAACATCAATAGTCCCATGATGCATCCTGATGATTTTGCTTGCTATGCCTAAGCCGATTATTGGTCTTTCCTTTTCCATGTTTTGTGTAAAAAAGGGAGTGAAGATTTTCTTTACATTATTTTTATGGATACATGCGCCGGTATCTTTTATCAATATTTCTATCTCATCTTTATTTTTACCCATGCTTGTTTCTATCGTTATTGTTCCGTTTATATTGTTATTATTCCCGGAAAGTGCATGATCTTTTGTCAATGCTTTTATAGCGTAGATAGTATTGTAAAATATATTTACGAGAACCAATTCCATTTTGCAGATATCTATTAAAACATGGGGAAGATTATCTGCGAGATTAAAGACGATATCGATTTTGTTTTCGTTAAACATTCGGTATATGGAAACAATAGCATCGGTTATTAAACAATTTATGTTATAATTTTTCTTGCACAGTACTATTTGATTCGCAAAATTCAGCAAATTGTTAACAGCTTCTTTGCAGTTAATGGATTCCCTTATAGAATTTCCCAGGTATTCACGCAAATGGGATTCACTGTTCTTCAGGGCACGCAATTCTTTCTTCAATTCGTTTTCGCAGCTATCCAGATTATTTACGCTTTGTGTCAATTTTTCCTGTATTTGGCTATGAATCGTATTTCCACCGTTTTTGCCAGCAAGCGCGTATAATTCATATATGTTCGCAGCAATGGCATCAACCTGTGTTTCCAAATGGTTAAATGCAATACTGATCTTATTGCAATATTTCATGCTTTCCTGCGCACAGAGGCTGAATGCGCCAATCGGAGTGTTAATTTCATGTGCTATTTCCGATGACATTGTACTCAGAATATTTAATCTTTCCAATTGTGTCACTTTTTCCTTCAGGTATTTCTGTTCTGTAATGTCAACGATATATATATTAATAAATCCTTCTTCTGTGACTGGCACAAAAGTTAATGAAAATACGCTATTTTCATATTCCGCTTCTACTGTTTTGTTGGAATCGTCATTAAAACAATCCGCAATTATTTTATTCCATTGCGCGGGAACATGTTCGGTTACGTGTCTGTTCCAGAAATTTAAAAACCATAGCCCTGCTTTATTGGCAAAAAGTATGGCGCCGTCTTTTGTAACTTGTAATACCGGGTTCGGGTTTTTATTTATGATAGGCAAGAACTTGTTTTGTAATAAGGGTTCCTTATCGCTTAGTTTCAATCTCATACTATTCCTTTCCGTTTAGAGGAATACTACTATCTATAAAGGAGGTGTTTTTTACAATATGGCGTAATGCAAAATATACAATAATATTTGAATATGTAAATACACCAAAATGGATTGATACAAATGGGTGTATCGGCTGAAAATAATAATTTTGTTGATATTTGGTTCGTGAATCGCTTAAAATGACCTCAGAGGCAAACCAATCGTGAGATTGGGACGCAAAGCCATGGGTCTTCTTTTGCGAAGAGTGCCAGGTTGCCACCTTAACGGTGTGAAATCAAATTGAGAGTACGGTAAAGTATCAAAAGACCCATGGCAGGTTATTTCTTGCTTTGGGTTTTTTTATTAAAATGGGTATTAAATAGCCATACGCAAGCATCTTTTACATTCCCTGAATCTAATGCATTAATGCATTATTTTTTATGAAATATTACGAAGAAAAATTGAAAGAAGAATTTATGAACGGGTGGAAATCTGCGGACGATAAACCAACACTGAAAAATTGTTACGAAACAGTTATTTCTGTTCCCGGAAACATTTTTTATGAATGGGATATGGCTGCCGATAAAGTTGTATATGACGGGCACACGGAAGATATAATTGGGTTTTCCGCAGATGAAATCAAAGGAAGTATGAAATGCTGGATGGCATTGATTCATCCTGAAGATGTGAAATGCTTTCATGAAGCAATAAAAAAGAATACATTGTCAGAAGAACCCGTACAACTGGAATATCGCATCCGTAAGAAGAATGGGGATTATATCTATGTGCAGGATAAGATACGATTTTTTACTACTGCCCATGACAATCATGTAAAGATGGTCGGCTTTGTCAGTGACATCTCGGCGTTTAAAGAGCAACAAGCGAACAAAGCGAATTTTTTAAAGAAAACACTTATGGAATTTGCTCATGAGATTAATAATTCTATCGGGGTTGTTTTTATTTGTGTTAAAGAGGTGAAAAGACTTTTTACCCAATTTTTAAGAGTAAATGCGAGTGTGAATTCAAAATTTAACACAATCAATGATACGCTTCAGGCGCTAAAAAAGTTGATTGAGGAGAATAGTCTCTTTAGTGACAAAGGGATAAGGGACACATTGAATGGTAGTGTTGATGAATTGTGCGCTGGCTTCGGGAATTTACAGAAAACAATTGATGGGATCAGCGGAAAAGGCGCAAATATACTGGACTATCTTGAAGATACAATGAATGTGTCGCTGCATTGTAAGAATCTGATTAAAAGTTTGGTGATGTTCATGAACCAGAGCGAACCCGTGAAAACGAGGAGCAAAATCAATGATGTGGTAAAAGAGGTAATAGCCCTCTATGAATGTCAGGCGGATAATAGGAGTATCGATATGTCTTGTATGTATACCCCGGAAAATCCCGATGTCCTGATCGATGTCAACCAGATAGAATCGGCTGTAGCGAATGTTATTAATAATGCGTTTCAGGCTATAGAAGAATCGGAGAAAAGCTCTTCCCTAACCGAAAAGCAAAAAGCGGGAGCAATAACGGTGGAAACTCATCTTTTTAAAGAAAGAGAACTGGTGGAAATCGTTATAAAAGATTCGGGAACAGGGATTCCGAAAGATCACATGGAAAGGATATTTGATCCGTTTTTTAGCAAATTTAAGAAAAAGGTAGGCACCGGTATAGGGTTGAGCATGGCGTATAAAATAGTGCACATGCATAATGGAACTATTAAGGCGGAAAGTGTGGTTGGGAAAGGAACAACCGTCAGAATAACATTGCCGCTGGCTGGGGAAGAGATAGTAGTATTTCTGTAAAAACTTCTTTTTCTGTAAGAGCGATAGGCTTTAGACCGGTTTTGTTTCCTAACGGTTCACTTTTCCGGCATTGCTATTGAGAAAAGAGGGTATTGGTCTGGGGTAACACTTTACTTTTTTGAAAAATTGTGACAACATAAGGTAAATCCTGCTTATCGGTTTAACCCTGACAGGGTTCTAAAACACTGTCAGGGTTGTAAAATAGCTGAGAAACCATGTTTTTTCAAAAAACTAAAGTAATACGGCATGGGAAACTGAGGATTCGTGTTTGTAAATAAAGTGAGAATCTCTGGAATGTTCAACATCGACATTGCATTTATTGCATCTTCGATTATATGTATCAAGACTGATAAATTTTTTGTTACAGAGAAGGCAGTGGCGAATCTTTGCATTCCGGTATATTTTTTTAATTTTATGGTATTTTATCGCAAGAAACTTGTTTTCCAGTGCGCCATTCATAATAACTGACGGGTGGACAGACTGTTTTTCTCCTTCCTGTATTGCTTCCCATATAAAACCCCGTCCGACATCCTTTTTCTTGTTCATACAATAACTGATCGTTGCCTTGCTTACCCCTGTAAGTTTTGATGCTTCTGTAACAGAAGAAAATATATTCATTATCATACCGCTTGCTGAATCGATTTGTTTTACTTTTTTTGTTTCCATAGGTTTATTTAGATATGAAAAAGGTTATCGAATGTAAGATTTTCAATTATTTGTATCTTTTCCAGCCGCTCCACAGAGGGATGCCGGCATCATCCCTCAGCGGTAAAACATCATTTCCCTTTTTAATTATCGCGGCTATTATTGCCGGTTTTCCTTCAAAATATATCCTTGAGCCGGTAACCTCGATTTCATCGGTTGGTTGAATCATGATTTCCTGATTTTCGATATACCAGACAGGTCCTGCATGAATGGTTATTTCTTCTTTTTCTGATGCAACTACCATGCGGACACCCCGGGACATACCTTTTATGGGACTTATTGCCTCCATACTGATTACTTTGCCAGCGACAGTTTCGATGGTTTTTGGGTTATATTTTTTCCAGTAGTGTTCTTTAATTCCCCAGCCACCACTGCCTTTCCACTCAACACTTTTTTGTGTGAAAGATTTTTGCATGAACAGCAAACTGAGAAAAACAGCGACTGCAAAAAGGATTGCCAGATTTTTCACGTTTTACACCAGATGAAGGAATAAAAATAATTGTATTTAACCGTTAATAATGAATACACGGACAAACAAAATTGCTTCCTTTACAGTAAAAGCACAGGAATTCATTTTTGGAAAACTTATTTAAGAAGGTTTCTCTGTAATATGGAGAAAAAAGAATCTCTTTCCTTTGCCGCCACCCAATCGTTTGCAAACGTCTCTATATCACCTTCGTATCCATGGAAAAAATGCCGCAGTGAATCTTCTATTTCATCAGAAGCGTTAAAATTATACTCAGAAAACAGCAAAGTAAATCTTTCCCATGTTTCAGAGTTTTTCTTAACCCACATTCTCCACACGTCTACAGGGTGGTTTAAATCAATATTTTTCTTATAAATATCTTTCACTTTTTTGTAGAGATAGTCTGACGGGCTCATGTTTTTCCTTTTTATTACTGTGTTATTGTATTGGATTCTTACATAAAAAAAATGAACGAATACCTGTGCATGGAGAAATTACAATTATTGTGCCAAACGGTATTCTGAAGGAATGAGCAATGTGTAAGTTCTTTTTATAGCTCAATTTTCAGGATAAAATTTTTTTTGTGGTGGCAGGAATGACCTGAGAGTGTAATTCTTTTGCATATTGTCAGCGCAAGAATTGCAAAAAAGGAAAAGACTTCTTAAGATATTGAGATATAAGGATTATGTGTCTGCAAAAAGGAAATGGCGAACAAAAGGCGGATTATTTTTCTGTTTTTTATACGCAATAATTGCGCAGGGTATATTTACGATTTTTGCATCGCATCATTTATTATGCTTTCCTCCTGTCTGCCGGCAGACAGGGATTCTGTTCATATTTAGGAATTTCAAACTGTTCCTGTAGTGGCAAGGCGCGCCTTGCCACTACAACGTTATTGAAAGCCGCTGAAAGCATAAATTTCATATAAAGGAAATTCAATCTTTGTAGGGTGGGCATTGCCCACCGTTTCACGTTGTTTGTACAGACGCATAGCAATGCCTTGCCTACTGGCAGGCAGGCGTCTCTATGTTTGGTGGGCGATGCCCACCCTACAGTTAAGGGTAACATATTTTTTCCTGGATGATATTATAGTCACCCTGAGCGGAGTCGAGGGGTTGAGGTTCCCAGTGAGCTGAGGGTCTTTTCATATTCGGCAGAATATACATTGACTCATTCCAAAACCGGAGCTTGGGAACAAGAATTTGGGGAATGTGCAAAAATGTGAGAATGCTCTCCTATGTATCCAGGATGTTTCTGATTTTTGCTAATAAAACACCGGGTGTGACTGGTTTATGAATAAAAGACAGCCCTTCTTCCTGTAGTGTTTTATTGGTAATAATATCACTTGAGTAACCACTCAAAAAGAGCGCTTTAATATCGGGTTGCATGGTTTTTATTGTATTATACGCTTCTTTTCCATTTTTATTCGGCATTATTACGTCAAATAGCAACATTTTAATAGTGTCTTTATGTTTTTCAAATTTTGCTATGGCGTCTTCCCCGTCTTTTGCTGTAATTATTATATATCCCTTGTCTTCGAGAATTTTTTGCAAGACATCCCGTACGTCATCCTGATCTTCCGCTATTAATAACGTTTCTGTTCCTTCGATGGAGACGGGCAATTGTTGCGTTGCTATGGTTTCTTCTTTCTTTGGAATATCAATGAAAGGAAAATAAATCTCGAATCTTGATCCTTTTCCGGTTTCACTGAAAACATTAATGTAAGCGTTGTGCTGCTTTACCATGCCATAAACCATCGAGAGACCCAACCCCGTTCCTTTTTCTTTTCCCTTGGTAGTAAAAAAAGGTTCAAAAATCTTTTCTTTTATTTTTTCATCTATGCCATGTCCTGTGTCTGAAACAGAGACCATGGCATATTTACCCGGGATATATGCGGGGAATGTAGTGCGGTCTGTTTCGGTTACCTTTGTCCTTATTGTAATCTGTCCCTCTTTCGTAATTGCGTCCCGTGCATTTATTACGAGGTGTAGCAATATTTGTTCAAGTTGGCTTTCATTTGCATTGGTTGTGCAAGGTTCATTGGTAAATTCATATTGAAGCGTTATGCCCTCAGTAATGGCTCGTGCCATGAGATTTTCAGCATTTTTTATAACAGCATTTAATTCCAGTGGTTTTAGTTCCATGGGTTGACTTTTTCCCAGGGAATGGAGGTTTTTTATAAGAGTCGAAGCCCTTTCAGCGGAGAGCACGATATTATCGATATATTCCTTTAATGGACTATCATCTTTCAACTTCATTTGCATTAATTTCGAGTACCCTATAATTGCCATAAGAATATTATTAAAATCGTGTGCGATATTGCCGATAAGCCTGCCGATTGTCTCCATCCTCTGGGCAAGATATATCTGCCTTTCAGCCCTTTTATGGCCGGTTATGTCCCTCCAGACATATCTGATGCGGATAACAGTTCCTTTTTCGTCACGTATTGAAGATGCGTTCAGATTGACGTCTACTGTTTTTCCGTCTTTGCATTGTATTTGAAGTTCGGTGTCGTGAATTGCGCCTTTCTCTCTAATCGCTGAAAATATTTTTTTTGCGTCTTCAACACATTCCGGGTGATAAACAAAGAAAACCGATTTTCCGATGAGTTCGTCATTTTCATAACCGAGTGTATCAGCGGCAGTTTTGTTGCATTGGAGAATTTCTGCGGTGATTGCATCAACAGTAACGTACATATCCGGCGCATTTTCATAAAGATCTCTCAATCTTGCCTCAGATAGTTTCAATTTGCTGCTCATAATTTCTCTTTCTTCGAGAGTTGCCGTAAGAATGAGAGAGGTAACAGCGATAACCGATAGGTAAAGTTGTAATAGCAGCAATGGGTCGTTGTGCGGCGCTATGATAAAAGGACCATAGCCTTTTGCCGTAAAATAAGAGGCTATCACGCAGGTAAGCATAAGAGAAACTGTCGCGCCTCTTTTGCCATACTGGAAAATAGACCATAAGATTATCGGGATTGTTAAATATTCAAGCCGGTGGAATTGTATAAGTTTCAGATGATCTCTAAAAGTAAATGTTAAAATTAACACAAAAAGCAGAGATGCATAAATAACGGTTATTTTAAACAAGGAAATATTTTTGCTGAAAACCGGTTTCCCCCGCAGCCAGACTAACATAAAAGGGGCAAGAACTAAGACTCCTACCATGTCCCCAGACCACCATGCCCACCATAAGTATAAGAAATCATTCCATCCGGCAACAGACCATGAACAAATACTGGCAATGCCAATGGTGGCGCTTATTGTAGTGGAGACAATTGCTCCAAAAATAATGAATGTGATAATAAACCTGGTGTTCAGAAAAAGGTTATCTGCCTTTGTCCCAATGTATTTACGGATAAAATAAGCGCCGATAAAAGCTTCCAGCGTATTTCCCACACCAATGCACAGGGAACTGAAAAATGATGTGGCAGGAGGAAAGCCATGAGTTGCAAACGATACTGCGTTTGCCGTGAGCGCTCCGGCAAAAATACCAATACAGGAAACGTTGCCCCATAAGAGAACGGATGCCAAAGCAAAGCCCGTCGGAAGCCATATCGGAGATGCATTTGTATGCCCGACGGACATGAATAGACCTATTCTTGCGATGATAAAATAGAAAAATGCAATAAGCGCCGTTTTTGCAAGGGGCAGATGTTTTAACTGGGAAATCATGGTGATTTTAAATTGAAATATTTATAAATAGTATTAATGAACTACTAATTTTCTCATAAAATTCCCGACTCCTGATTGCCGGTCAATTGTGTTTATTTCAATATATCATTCACCTGTTTTACTAATTTCGTGGGCAATACAGGTTTTTGTATGAAGTGTACATTGTTATTCTGCATTACATCTTGCGGGATGATACTATCGGTGTAGCCGCTGAGAAAAATAATCTTCATTTCCGGATTTGCCAGCATCACTTCATCATACACTTTTTTCCCGTCTTTTTTGGGCATCTTTACGTCAAGGATGAGTAGTTTTAGCACATCGGCATTTTGTTTATATTTTTGTATTGCATCTTCGCCGTCTGATGCCGCTATTACGGTGTAACCGAACCTTTCCAGTACTTCTTTTATAAGAATTCTCACGGATTCATCGTCTTCTGCAACTAATATTGTTTCGGAACCTTTTGTTAATACCGCACCGGTTGCTGATGGTTGCGTAGCTTCTTCTTGTGACAGAGTGTTTAAGGGAAAGTAAAGGGTAAACGTCGTCCCTGCTCCTTTTTTAGTAGAAACATCGATGTAGCCGTTATGTTGTTTTACGATGCCGTATGTTGTGGAAAGTCCCAGGCCGGTGCCTTTGTCTGCTCCCTTTGTGGTAAAAAAGGGTTCAAATATTTTTGCTTTTGTTTCTTCATCCATGCCCGTGCCTGTGTCGCTTATTGAAACAGCGGCATAGGTCCCTTTTATGCCGAAACCCTTTGCGGCAATAAAGACATCATCTATGTGTTCAACAAAGGTCTGTATTGTGAACGTTCCTCCCTCCGGCATTGCATCTCTTGCGTTCGTTGCCAGATTCATCAATACCTGTTCAATTTGTAATTTGTCAACAGTGACAATGAGTTTATTATTTGGAGAACCGGTTATGCAGTTTATGTCTTCGCCCATAAGTTGCCGTATGAGGGGGGTTATTTCATTAATAATAGTATTCATATTCTCCGGTTTTGATTGAATCACTTGTTTTTTACTGAAGGCGAGAAGGTTTTTTGTGAGGCGAGCTGCCTTTTCCGTTGCAATATGTATATTATGCAAATAGCCCAATGCCTTTTCGTTCCCATGTGACATCAGTTGCAGTAAGTTGGTATAGCCTGATATTGCCATCAGAAAGTTATTAAAATCATGAGCGATCCCTCCTGACAACCTTCCTATGGATTCCAGCCTTTGCGCGTGAAAAAGCTGTTCTTTCAGTTGTATCTGTTCTTCCTCTTTCTTTTTTTTCTCGGTAATATCTTCCTTAATTGCAAGATAATTTGTTATGTTGCCGTTACGGTCTTTAATAGGTGAAATTTCTGCCAGTTCCCAGAAATAATCGCCATTCTTCTTTTTATTATAAAATTCCCCCTGCCAACTGTTGCCTGAGGTTATTCTGTCCCATAGTTTTTTGTATTCTTCATCAGGTGTTTTGCCTGATTTTAAAATGCGCGGATTTTGGCCAATTGCTTCTTTATACGTGTAGCCGGTCACATCGGTGAATTTTGGATTTACATACTGTATTGTTCCCTCCTTATCTGTTATTACTATGGTGCATACACTTTGTTCTACGGCAAGGGAGAGTTTTTTCAGTTTTTCTTCCATTTGCTTGCGTTCGGTTATGTCTTCCACAATTGCTATGTGAAAGTCGGGCGTTTCCCCCTTTTCCCACATCGCTGATACCGTTAAATTCACCCACACAATAGACCCATTTTTATGAATGTATCTCTTTTCCATGGAGAAATCTCGTATATTTCCTTTGATCAATTTCTGCATGTTATTTAAATCTTCCGGCAAATCTTCGGGATGGGTGATCTCACGGAATGTCATTTTACACATCTCTTCTATTGTGTAACCAACGATATCGCAGTATTTTTTATTGAGCAAAACGAAATGGTCTGTTTTTGTTTCGATAAGCGCAACACCGACTGCCGCCTGTTCAATCATTGCGCGGAAACGATTTTCGCTTTCTCTCAAAGCATTTTCTATCTTTCTGCGGTTGATTATTTCTCGCAGAAAGAGTTCATTTTTTTCTTCAAGCTCTTTTGTGCGTTCCTTAACGAGAAGATCGAGTGATTCGTTAAGTTCCCGCAGCCTTGCTTCAGTTAATTTGCGTTCGGTAATATCAAGCATGGTTCCTATCATCCGGAGGGGAATTCCGTTCGCATCTCTGAAAATATTTCCCTGTGAATGAACGGTTCTTATGGTATTATCCGGACGGATAATCCTGAACTCTGTGCTATAGGGAATATTGTTATAAAAGGCGTTGTGCACTGCCTTGAGGACTTTTTCCTTGTCTTCAGGATGCAGAGCGTTAAGAAAGAGGTCATAGGTTGCTTCTACTTCTTCCGGCTCATAGCCAAAAATCCTGAATTGCTCATCAGACCACGTTTCAGAGTTATCGGTAATATTCCATTCCCAGCATCCCAGGTGTGCTATTTTCTGAGCGGTTTTTAAAATCAATTCATTCTTTATAAGAGTATTCTGTTTCTGAATTTGTTCGGTGCAGTCCCTTATTATACTTACGGCGCTCCAGCTTCCGTTTGTTCCGAATGCGGCAAAGGAATGTTCGGCATAAAATTCCGTTCCGTCTTTTTTAATCGCCGGCAGCATAATTTTTTTCCCTATAAGGGCGCCTGTGCCGGTTTTTCTGAAATGTGAAAAGCCTGTCAGGTAACTATCATAATAGGTCTCAGGGACAATTACCTTGTGGACGTCTTTTCCCAAGACCTCTCCTCTTTTATAGCCAAACATTGTTTCTGCGGCGCCGTTCCAGAAGTTAATTGCTCCATGTGAGTCGATGATAATGATCGCGTCAAATGCCGATTCGGTTATTTTCCTTAATTTTTCTTCGCCCGATCGTATCATTGTATGGGATGTGCTTAATTCTTCTGTCGTTTGTATCAGATATTCATTTGTGATCTCCAGTTCTTCAATCAGCGCGGTTGTTTTTCCCTTTTCGATATCAATCGGTTGTTTTTGCGACGACAACGCATCATGAGTCGGAAGTATATCCTTTTCTGTGCCGGTATGGCGGAAAATATTCGGCGCATGGGGAGAGAGAGCGCTTGTTTTGAAGATATTTCCCGATGCCTCATGCTCCAGCGAAGACCATTTTATTGCGGGATTAAGGCTGAGAAACAAGCGGGAATATTCTTTCGTGACTTTTTCGCGGGAAAATATAATTATTATGTAGGCATTGCCGGTAGGATAAATTCCTCCAAAACCAAATGCGGACTGAATGGCAAACTGTTCTACAAATTCGGATTGTTTAGGAATAAGTTTGTTTCCAACGGCATTTTCTACACAAAAAAAGCCTAATCGTTTATGCCGTTCTTTTATCAAAATACTCATGTCCAATTGAGAACCGGCTAATATTTCAATGCCTATCTGCCTGAAAACAGCGGAAATCATGGGAAATTTGGCATGAAATTGCGGATCGGAAAGGGAGAATGCCTGATAGTTTTTAGAGTCTTTTCGATTTCTCCATTCCTCTCTGTCGCCGTAAGTGCCCATAAGTGTTAAATAGGTGTCTCCCGGAGAAAATATATTCTTCTGCTCCTTGCGCTGTAGGTAAGCCCGGATATCCTCCGGCAGTTGATCATGGGAACATGTGATGAAGAAGCGGACAAGCGCAAAGGGATTCTTCCCGCCGTCGGTGGTAAATGATTCATAGAGAATCTTCGATATCTCCTGTGCCACATCGTCAACGTATGAAAGTGCGGAACATTTTTCTTTAATGTTTTTTGAAAGTTTGAGAATATCTGTTACCGATAGCTTATGTAAATTGCATTGCATTTATATGCCTTTCGTGAATAGTTATCAGGGTAGCTTTTATTTATATATCTGCCATTAAACATATACTATACAATAATCATTATTTATTGTAAAGTATTGCTGTTTACTCTGTCTTTCAGAAATATTTTGATATTAGTTTTTTAGAGGGAAGCAATTATTGAAGGAAAACATTCTGATATCGTTAACAACTAAAGTCGATAATTAAATGTAGCTGCCCCATGGGATTCCTTGACTAATAAAATTGCAATCCATATAATTCTTGTAAGAATAAATATTTTAGTAAGGAGAAATATAATTATGGCACTGACAGCAAAAATTACCTCAAAAGGTCAGATTACCTTACCAAAAGAAGTGAGGAAACTTTTGAATGTACAAGAAGGCAATGTTGTCGTTTTTGAAAAGGAAGATAATAAGATTGTCATTAAACCGGCAAGAACCCTTCGCGACTTTAAAGGTTTATTAAAAAATATAAACACGGGAGAAACCTTTGACGGGATAAGGGAAAAAGTCAAAAACGCAGTGGGAAAGAGGATTATTAACGGTGGAAAGAACTGAGAAGGTTGTTATAGATACCAATTTACTTGTCCGATATCTTATCAATGACGACCGGAAAAAGGCAGAAGCCGTTGATAATCTTTTAGACAAAGCTATGAAGGGTGAGAGATGAGTAAATCACAATATGGAATAATTCTTTAATGGGACAGACAGACAATTTAAAATGCAGATCTTAATCCAAGTCTCCTACGGTTGCAACCTGCCTGTATTTTACATCTTCAAACTCATTAAAATGAGCATGGCCACACTTTATTTTTCTTTTTTCACTGGCCATTAATTCCTGACCTGTTGATTTGGTTTCGGCAACAAAATACACCGTCTTTTCATTCTTTTTTATCAAAGCCCAGTCAGGATTATAATTTCCGATTGGTGTTTTAATCTTAAACCAGAACGGAAGTTTAAAGTAGAATTCAATATCATCCCTGTTTTCACATTCTCTGGCAAACTCGTATTCAACATTGGAATCAAGCGGCACAAGATTGCTGTAAATTGTCTTGCCTTCATTTTGAACTTTAAAAGTCAGGTCGCTGATATGTATTTCATAATCCTCAAACAAACGCATTTCATATTCTTTCGTCCCTATCTTTTCATATTTAATTCCATCAATCATTACATCGGCAAGCACATCTTGTATAGCGGTAATGGTATTATCAAGGAAAAGCTGTGGATTGATTAACAAATCCTCCAGCCGCCCAGAAGTTTTAAGAATCTCAAAAATCGTGGAACGGGTAAGTCCTGTTCTTTCCTGTACATAAAACAACACATCGGGAATAGCGAAAATACCTTCCAGCGATGTTACATAAGAAGACTTTGTTTCCATGACAATGCCGGAATTATCAAATTCCAATGCAGTTTTCGTTGCCTTTATTACGGCTTTTCTTATTGCCGGCATTTGATTGACAGCTTTTGCGGCTTTTTTAATGAGTTCGGAAGTATCATATTCGACCCGATAGGTGGTATGGTATTTTATTCTGTCCCAGATTTCTTTAAATTTCTCGTCCAGCTCAAACCCTTTTCTGTATCTTACAGTTGCCCTTTTTTGTTTATTTTTAATCCTGCCCTCAAAAGATACCCCGCAATCTTCCTCAATTTCGGATTGCAATTGTCTGGCAAAATCTTCGTAGGCTTCATTTGCAATAATCGTTAAGCGGTTGATGTTCATATCGAATATTCTTAATCCTTCCTGATTAACAGAGAGTCTCAAACCTCTCCCGATTTCCTGCCTTTTTTTGAGTTCCGATTGCGTTTCGTTCAGGGTGCAAATCTGAAAAACATTCGGATTATCCCACCCTTCACGTAAAGCCGAATGGCTGAAAATAAACCGCAACGGTTCATTCATATCCAAAAGTCTTTCTTTATCCTTCATAATCAACCTGAAGGTATCATCATCAGCCTGTGTATTTCCCTTTGTATCTTTCCAGTTTCCCTTTTTATCTGCGGCAAAATAGCCGTTGTGTACTTCGGAAACATCAAAAGGAATTACGTCTTTAAATGAATTTTTGCCTGATATTTCCGTAAATATTTCCTCGAACCATTCTGCAAATTTGCCTTTCTTCGGTTTGCCTTCCGAATCATAGTCCCGGTAGTTGGCTACCCGGTCTATAAAGAAAAGCGAAAGGACTTTTATCCCTTTGGTTTTCAGGTTTCTTTCTTTTATAAAATGTTCTTCAACGGTCTTTCTGATTTGTACTTTCATCACTTCGTCCGATAGGCTGCCAAAAGTATCACCCACAAAAACCGTTTCACCGTTTGAAAGTTCAATCAGATTTTCGGAAATATCGATACCGTTTATGATGTAGCCATTTTTGTAAATTTCCCGTTTATTGGATAATTCGTATAAATCATCTCCAACCTTTGCGGTAACGGATTTTCGTTTTACGCCATCCGCTGTATTGCAATCAATTTTAATTTTAGCGGAGGTACGGGTCTTTGTTGCCGTTACTTTTTCAAGGCAAAGGTAAGCATCGTTGAAGTCATTTTCCGTGACTATGGAATCGACCTCTATTTGTTTTACCAGACCAAGGTCGTATGCATTTACAGGGTCGAGGCTGTAAACCATATTATAACGGTTTGTGTGTGTAGCGGAATATCTCAGGGTGCAGAGCGGATTAAGGTTTTCAATCGCCTTTTTCCTGATATCGGTTTCCATGTTTTGGGGCTCATCTACTATTACAATAGGCAATGTGGCACGAATGAATTCAATCGGTTTTTTCCCGGTCAATTTGTCATTCAACTTGTTAATGATATTTTCGTCTTTGGCAAACGAGTCAATATTAATAACAAGGATTTGAATGGTATTATTTATCGCAAAACTTCTCAGGCTGGAAACTCTTTTGGAATCATAAACATCAAAATTGACAGGTATTTTATCGTAAAGGTTCTGGAAATGCTCAAAGGTAATTTCCAGATTTTTCAACACGCCTTCACGAATAGCGATGGAAGGTACAACAATAACAAATTTCTTAAACCCATATTTTTTGTTAAGCTCGTAGATAGTTCGGAGATATACATAGGTTTTTCCGGTGCCGGTTTCCATTTCAACGGAAAAATGCATACCGTTCAGAGTATCGGAAATGGGTATTTCATTTTTCCTCTGAATTTCCCGGACATTCTTTAAAATCTGTTCTTCGGTTATCAGCAAACGGTTGCCGATGCCGCCTTCCTGAAAAAGGAATCTTTCGGGATTTAAAGAAAAACCGAATTCTCCCAGGTTCAGAGGCTGACCTTCGAATATATCTGTGATGGAACGAATCGCATCAATCTGATATTGCTGATTGGGGTCGAAATGGAGTTTCAATTATCGTCCTTTAATTTTTCAATCGATTTTCTTTGGAAGTCACTGTCATTCGGAATTGTTTCATCTCCGGATACATCGTAATCGATATCATTTATAATTTCACAGACTATCTTTCCCTTTGCTAGCAATTTTGATGCAAGTAACGGAAAACGTTCCTTTATGTCCTCACAAAAAGATTCGAGTTCCAAAACAAATCTTCTATGGAAATAGTTCCATTCGCCACCGCTCATAATGTGCCACCCTTTATATTTTTTGACAAGTCAAACATCAGGTGATACAGCTTGATTTTCTTATTTTCAATATCAGTATGAATAGAATAATAGGAATGTTTGAACTTTTTAATAAAGCCAACATGTGTGAGTTTTTTTTGGGTATTTGCATCTTTAAAATTATTGATTAATAATTCGTTAATACTTTTGATATTGCTATCGATATTTATTTTTTCAACCACAAAACCAATCATGCCATTTATGCCACTATGAGATGAATACCGTTCTGTAACGAACCGCATAATTCCTTCTTTAATATAATCTGCATTTAAACCTGTAACTCCTGAAAGTTTTTTATTATCAAGTCTTTTGCATTCAATGCTATAGTATGCATTACTGTCAAAAAACCTATTTTGCGTTGATACTTTCAAGTCCAAAAAACCTGCTAAATTTCCATTTTTATCATATTCAGCCACTTCACAATCAAAAATGTAATAATTTAACTTTAAGTTATTTCTTACTCTATTGTTGTTTAAGTAGTTGTTGTAAAGTACATCTCTTATTCTGTCTTCATCATTTGACGGTACTGAAACGTTATCTTTAATCATCATTTTATAACATGCTGTAATGCCGGTAAGAATTCTTTCAAACTCAAGTTCATAGGGTTCGTTTCTATATTGGAAAATACAGGCATTAAGATTGTCCATTATATTCCTCTTTACCTGCCTTGAGTATCGCATCCATGAATTCATTAGTATCAAGATATCCAATCGCTTTATGCCAGAGCCTTTTTTCGTTAGGCTTTATTATATAAAATCCTTTTTTCTCAAAACCCCGGATATCTTTCTGAATAAATAACTCTTCTGTAACTTTTTCAATGCCTAATGACACAATTTTATTCAATAACATTTCATTTGTCTTCTGCTGCCATTCAATTGTTTGTTGATCAGGAAAGTTATTTGGTACGACTTTAAAAAAGATTCCAACAATATTTACAGTATGCCATATCTCCGCTTTAAGATGTTTTTCTCTGAATGAAGTTGCAAAACGGGAGAGAAATATATTTGTGTGGTCCTCTAACAATTTGTCCCTGAATGGAATAAAAGAAAAAAGTTTTTGTTCGTATCCTTTATGCTTCATAATTAGCGGAATAGTAATATTGACTGCATAATCAACAAGGGCACGTTCCTGTTCATCCAGATCAAAACTATTGAATATTTCATCATCAAGCTGCGTAATAAGTGCTTGTTTGTTTGCTTCTAATTTTTGTACTTTTGGATTTATGATTTGTTTTTTTTCTTCGTAAAGCTGCTTACTAATATTTTCAATTTGTTTGACTGTTTCTGCTATTTTAGAATCGTCAATGAATGGGAAAGAGAATTTTTCTTTATCGTGTAGCTGCTCACGTTCAATACCCGTTGATGAAGCTAATATGAGTGTATAATAAGAAAACAAATTGGAATACATGATACCATTTGCAGTTCTAAGAATATTTAAATTCTTATTGCTTGTTTTAACTGAGGTAATAGAGTGAGTAAAAATAGCTTCGGTATATAGTATTGCCGTGTTGGCTTTAAAATCATTTCCAATTCCACGTGTTGTAAGAAGAGCAGGAGGATTAAATAATTCTTTATTTCTTTTTCTGTGAACAAATTTATGCTTCCATTTTGAATTTGGATCAAGATGAATAAAAAATGGAAATATATGGTCTTTTCTAGTATCAATAAAAGGTTTATCAAGATAACTATCTACCTTATATAATTCCGTATCTCCAACTTGTACGCCTTCTCCAATAATAGCATCTTTTTTTCCAATAACTTCTGAGAATGATTTATAATCATCTTTCAACCTCTTGATTAAATTAAAATCAAGATAGCTGCCATAAACCAAAACTTTCCATAGATAGTCGTATTCTCTAAGCCGCTTTTGTAAAACTTTTTTTATATCTGGCCTTTGAAGCACAAGAATCTTAAACAAAGAAAAGAACTGATTAGGCTTCAAAGCTAAATGGACCAGCATGTTGGCGTCGGTTTGCGCTCCATGAGCATATCGAAAAAACAGTATTGCTGCTGGCGCAATGGCTTTGTCGTTTGATTTATCAAAAACTTCTCTTCTAACCGGAGCTAATTCAAAAACTTTATCAACAAAGTAGTTGTGCAAGAAATAGTATCTGAATTTATTTGCTTTGAGATTATATAAAGTTTTGCTGGTAACAATTAAAGCGCATTTTGTATTTTTATTGCTAAAATCACTGGTCCTTAATAAAAATGCCTGCGCGATCTCCTTATTGCTTATTATTAGTTCAGGAAAGTTGTTTGCCCAATTTAATTCCTCTTCTTTTTGTCTTCTGTTTTCAATATATATTCCTGCTTGAAATGCCCCTCGTTTCCACGGGGGGTTGCCGATAATAAAATCGAATTCGATTTCACTAAAGCGTGAATTGTATTTCGCAGTCGTATCAAAAAAATCAGCAACAAAAAAATTCCCGTTTTGCAGTAACTTCGGAAATGTAAAATCTTCGATATCTTTAGGTTCCTGATAATCGAGTAGTGCAAGATATATGGAAAAAATTGCAACATTAATAGCTTGTATATCGTTATCAATTCCGAAAATATTATCTTCAGCGAGTTTCTTTAATACTTGCTTGGAAATCTTTTCATTATTCAGCCTCCGATATTGTTCGATAATCCGCCTTAATGCTTCAACCAAAAAAATGCCGGAACCGCATGCTGGATCAAGTACTTTGCAATTATACTGTCCTGAATTTTCATCAAAATAGTTTTCAACAGTATCTGTAAGAATATAATCTACAAGAAATTTAGGTGTATAATATGCACCTTTTTTAGCCTGATTTTCTTCACCGATAAAAAATTCATATACATTGCTTATAAACTCAACAGGGATTATAGAAAAATCATATATGTCAAACAGTGTTCTTTGTCCACTTCTTATTTCTGTTCCTTCCAAAAGACGTCTTAATACATCAAATGCCTTTTGAGAAACGTTATGCAATTGACTATCATTAATCAGAAACGCTTCACCGTTAAAATGATCTTGCAAATATTTGAAAAACTCGATTACTCTTTTTTTATCACCCAGGAGTTCACAGAAATCCGCATTTTCCCACTCCTGTAATTTGCCATCAAACCTTATTCTTACTTTCCGGTCTATCAAATATCGTACAAATATACACTTCCCTATAAGCGCATTTGCAAGATAATCCTCAATGTTATGTTTTTCTTTAAGAATTTCCCGCACTGCACGAATGTTATCGAGAAGGTGATAATCTACCCTGTTCTGGTATTTAAGTTCACGGTGATATTTCTCTAAAGATTTTCCTGTAACCAGTTCAAAATAGGAAAAATTATCAAGATTTTGCTCCTCTTCCAGTTTTCCCAGAGTAGATTCGTCTTTCAGGTATGAGAAACCGTTAAAGATTTCCACTGTGTCAGGCTCATTAACAATAACAACCGGTGATTCGTTAAAATTCCATATGGCTTTAAAAAGTTCCTCTTTGTTTGCAGGTGAATCATAGAACAAAACCAGCGGTTTGTTTTTAAGGCAGAAGAAAGCTGTTGGTTTTAATTTTTCATCTATCAACCCACAAAACCGTGGTGATAGGATATCACGCCATTTATTCTCAGCAATTATAAACAAGCCATTCTGTCTGTCCATTTTCAGGCGCTTGAATATCTGATTCAGTTTTTCCATATTCACACCACCTTGAATTCAATCCCTGCGTCTTTCATCTGCAACGCGGTATTTGTTTTTAACTGGTCGTTTTTGTTAAAGAGGCGGTCAAGCGTTATTACCTTTTTTGGTTTTACTTCTATAACCGTCTTAATAATGTCTTTATCAATTTTTTCCAAAACCATCGCTATTTCGTTGCTGTTAACAAGGTAAAAACCGTTTATTTCTTCAATCTTAGCCGTAAAGGAAACGCCGGATTTTAATAAAAGTTCATAAAGCACACCTTCTGTCCTTGCGTTTTTGTCCAGAGGGTCGAGGTGCAGTTGCAATTGCTTTACCAGTTGTCCTTCATCCTCAATATTTGTCCGCCAGATTTTGAAATTGGACTCACACAGTTTAAAAACCTTAAAACCCAAATTCTGCTCGCCAGTATTGCCGTCAAAATTAAGTTTCCCTTTCTGTTCTTCCTTTATTTTTTTAATAACCCGGCGGATGCGTTCTTTTCCGATTTCAGCGATGGTCTTATATCCGGCTTTAAACGCTTCGGAGTTTTCATCGCATTTTTCGGGCAACTGGACACAGATAAATTTACGGTTGCCGCTGTCTTCTTTGTTTAAGTCTAAAACAGCTTGGGCAGTGGGGCAAGAACCAGCAAAGAAATCAAGAATCAAGCAATCTTTTTCATTCCACGTAATTTGTCCTAAGTGTTTTATTAACTTTGAAGGTTTAGGAAATGAAAATATTTTGCCATTCCCAAAATAATTGTTTATCTCATTGGTTCCTACTTGTGTATACGGACCTTCTAAAACTGAGAATAATTTTGAAGATCGTTCATTTCCATCTTCATCTTTTAAATATTGTTTGTATCTAACTGAGCATTTACCAGATGTCTTTGAAATAATTAATTCATTGTTTTTTAAAGCTTTTTCAACTTTTTCTTTAGACCATTGCCATTGTTTTTCCGGCCATATTTCTTCATCTTTCCAGATAATAGGAAATCTTAAATTAGGTCTTTCATCCATACTCGTTGTCGCTAAAGGTTGAGTACGAAAAGGACCTCGAATATTAAACTTTTCATCCCTTCCTGTATAATATTTTATAGATTCTGGATCAGGTGGTAAATCAATACATAAAATTGAATCAATTGATTTTGCATAGCACAACACGTATTCATGTAAACCGACAACGTATTTTACTTTTGCTCCTCCGCCATAAGATTTTTTCCATACTAATAAATCAACAAAATTCTCCTCCCCAAACACCTCATTCATCAAGAGACGCAAATTATGAATTTCGTTATCGTCGATAGAAACAAAAATCACCCCGTCATCCTTCAATAAATTTCTTGCCAGAAATAAGCGGGGGTACATCATGGAAAGCCAGTTGCTGTGAAAATGCCCGCTGTCTTTGCTGTTTTTACGAAACAGTCCCTCACGGGTCATATATCCGGATTCATCCTTATCGCCTATGCGGCTCAGATATTCCTCTTTTGTTTCCGAAAATTTATCGGGATATATAAAAGTATCATTCCCGGTATTGTAAGGTGGGTCAATGTAAATCATCTTGATCTTGCCAAAGTAGGATTTTTGAAGAATTTTCAGGACTTCAAGATTTTCACCTTCGATGAAGATGTTTTCCGTATCATCGAAATTAACGGATTCCTTTTTGCAAGGTGCAAGAGTAGCTGTCGTTGGTGATTGAAGGACACGGAAGGCATCCGATTTTCCCGCCCAGTTTAAAACATAGCGCTCGTTTTTAAATTCTATATTTTCACCCAAAGCGGCTTTCAGTTTTTCCCAATCAATCTTGTTTTCGGTGAACGCCTCAGGAATAATCTCTTTGAGTTTGTTCAGCTTTTCTTCCGTAATATTCAATGACTTTCCATCCATTATCCTTTAATCCCCTGTCATTTTTTTGTTCGTTCATAAACAAAAAATTACGGAAGAAGTATAGCAAAATGCTTTTCAGAAAGAAATGTTTATTTCCCCAGCAACAGGGAGGTATTTGTGCAAAAAGTCCCTGCAACACACGCTGTCATTAAACAGGCAAGTGTCGAGGCAATGAGAGGTCTGAATCCTATTTGCGTAAATGTATGGATTCTGTTTGGCACAAGCGCTGTAATACTCCCCATAAAGATTGCCAGGGAAGCGATGTGCGCGAATCCGCATAATGCATAGGTGGCAATAATGATTGAACGCGGATGGAGAAGAACACCTTTTCCGATTATATCCGCCAAATCCTGATATGCGGTTAATTCCGTAACAATCGCCCGTTCTCCGATAATTTTGGAAATCACGTCTGCATCGGATACAGGAACACCTATGATGATGGTAAGAGGGTAAAAAAGATATCCCAACAGCCCTTTTAGCGACCAGTCAATCTGTATTCCCAACAGCAAATTGAGTTTCCCTCCAAAAAATTGTAAAAACAGATCTATCAGGGCCACAAGGCCGAGAACCGCTATCAATAAGGCGACAATTCCCACAATCAGCCTCACTCCCGCATTTGCGCCGTTAATGACCGCTTCAAATACATTTCGTTCCTTCTCATAATGGGGATGAACATGCATTCCCAGTGTTTTTGGCGTCTCCGATTCAGGCAATATGATCTTTGACATTATTAGCGCAGCCGGCGCCGAAAGAAAAGAGGCAGAGATCAGGTGGCCGGCAATTGCAGGAAACTGGTCTTTTAAGCAGAAAACATATACCGCCAGAATATTTGAAGAAACCGTTGCCATCCCTACCGTTAATACCGTGCATAACTCCGAACGCGTCATTTCACTCAAATGAGGTTTTATGGTAAGCGTCGATTCCACACCAACAAAAATATTACTCGCCGCGCTTAATGACTCGGCGCCGGAAATATGCATGAATTTTGTAAACAGATAAGCAAATATCCTGATTATAAATGACATGATGCCCACATAGTACAAGATCGACATTAATGCTGAAAAAAATATAATCGTGGGAAGGGATTGAAATGCAAAGAAAAACCCCATTGACGACTCACCCATACTGTTCACAATTCCGGGGGGAATGGCTAACCGGCCAAATACAAATTTCGCTCCTTCGGTAGCCGAATCCATAATCGCTACCACAAGGTTATTCAGAACAAGAAACATCTTTGTCCCCGCGGGAACAAGAAAGACGAACAGGGCAAAGAGTAATTGAAAAATGAGTCCCCATACAATCACCCTCCAATTAATGAGCCTCTTATGAGACGAAAAAACCCATGCCAGGCCCATGAGCACGAATATCCCTGAAAAACTCACCAGATTATACCATTCCATTTAAATCCGCCCCTGTAGTTAATAATTGAAATTTTCAAACCAATGTCATTAAGTTAATACCTGCCGCAAAAGTCCTCCTTACAAAAAGAGGATAAAGGGCATAGGTGTTAAGTTAAGAAAAAGAAATTACTATAAGTACCAATGAAAATAATATTTCCACAGGTTAAGTTCCTTGCCAACCGTCAGACAGGCAGGGAGAAACAAAACTCAACATTTCAATCAATGCCGTAATTCATTAATGTTGGGTTTCACCTTCGTTCAACCCAACCTACACCTTTATATCATGTAAGGCATGTCACCGCCTGCCAGTTAACAAATTCCTCATTTCAATTAATTTACAATACTCAACCAATGCAATATGTTTCCATTTTTTGGTGGATAATGCCCACCTGTAACTACTGTAGGTTGGGTTGAGGAACGAAACCCAACATTAATATATTGTTTATTGTTCACTTCACTTTAATTAACCTTTCCTTATATGGTTTTTTACTCGTTCGGGTTAGATGGATTTCTTAACTTAACACCTATGGGATACAGGCTGTTGTTTCTATAAAATAATCCTTAATTTAATGACGTTGAATTTCAAGCTGCTCGTTCAGTGGCAAGGCATGCCTTGCCACTACACCATTAAAAATTATCGCAGGTCTCATTAAATATCTCTTTTGAAACTTACATTTATTTTGTTACCTCGCAGATGATCTCATTTACACTTGCATCCGATTCCTTTTGCCTTCAAAAATGATTCCCGGCCCTCTTTCCATGAAAACCCGGCGATTACTATCGCTCCTAACGAATCAAACCATCCCATGCCGGTGAGTTCATAACCGATGCTCGCGCAAAGGAGCGCGATAGAAAGATACACACATGCCTTTGTACAATTCGCATCCGCTAATATTGCCTGAGACTGAAGGGCTTTGCCAACTTTCACTTTGTAGTGAATCAATATCCACATGGTAATAACAGACACTGATGCGACAACAATACCCCACATTGTGGTTTCCGGTTGATGTTGCGCAAGAAAATTCACTATAGCAGTCACAGCAAGTCCCGCTGTAAGCAAATAAAAAGCAATGCCCGTTATCCTGAGCGCTCGTCGTTCAAATATATCCGGGCTTGCATTGTTACTCTTCCTCAACCTCCGCGCCATATGCCATATACCTACGCCCGAAATTACTTCCACAAATGAGTCCAGTCCGAAACCAAATAGCGAAATAGTCTCGTCTCCGAGTCCGAAACATACAGAAATACCGCCTTCGGCAATATTATAAAATATTGTAATAAGGGCAAGCACATAAGCCCATTTATACAGGACATCCGCTTCCTTTTTTACGTTATCCCCTTCAATATTCACATTCATCTGCGCCAGATTTGCTATTTTTTACCTCGCTGAAACAGTTTCGGAAGAACATTGCCCGCCTTATCCCGTATTGTTTCATGATACAAATATGACATTTCAGTTTCCCCGGGATTAATCTCGATGCACATTGCGTTATTGTGTTTTGCCGTTTCCGGGAAACCCGCCGCCGGCCAGACCAAACCTGATGTGCCTACACTAATAAACAGATTGCATCTTTCTATCACTTCTGTTGCTTCATTTATGATATTCTGATCCAGCAGGTCTCCAAACCAGGTGATATCAGGCCGTAACCAGCTACCACACCGGTCGCATTGATGCCGCAAATATTTTTCTGATATCTCTTCAAAAACACCGTGGTGCGGACATCGAACCCGCCAAAGACTGCCATGCAACTCTATAACATTCTTACTCCCCGCCCTCTGATGCATACCGTCAATATTCTGCGTTATGACAACCACATTTTGATGCTCTCTCTCTAATCCGGCAATAACGAAGTGGCCTGCATGGGGTTTGCATTCAAGAAATAGTTTTCTCCCCATTTCGTGGAATTCAAGCACTTTCATGGGATTACGGTCAAAAGCGCTCTGGCACGCATATTCCCCCCAATCATATGTATCCCATATGCCTCCCTCACCGCGGAAAGTGGGAATACCACTCTCGGCAGACATCCCCGCCCCGGTAAAAAAAACAATATTCTGATAGTCAAACGGATTTATAACAATCATGATATTTCCAATATACGTACTTTTTTGTGCTCATTGTGAAACAAATAACAGGGGGGATGTTTTTAAAATAACGGTGCGGAACCTGTTCCGGAATGATATACAATTCATAGTTGCCAAGAGGAAAACCACATTAAAATACGGGAGCATTCCCAATTTTTTGTAAAATGTGGAGGTATTATGCGGGGGATAAACCACCCGCGCTACGACACATATTGCATGGTAGCGCCGATCCTTTATGGTCGGCTTTATTTTGATTTACAAAAAATTGGGAATGCTCCCTTAAAATACTCAATGCTCCCCTCCAAAAATATTCTTGCGCCAAGGTCAATAATCAGGAATGGATTATTCTTTATCGGTATTTCCAACTTCTGCTAATCGTCAGCGTCAATGTTTAACATTCGCACACTTCCCTCAAAAATACCGCCTTTTTTTACGATGAGTTTTCGACAGGTTATTTTGCCGTAAACTTCTCCATGTTTTAAAATTTCCACAGTGCCCATCGCAGTGAGGTCTCCGTTTATTTTTCCTTCAATAACGGCATTCCCGACCAGAACGCTTGATATGTCAATCGTCCCCTTCTTCTTTAAATACAACGTGCCGTGTGTCTGAAGATTTTTTCCCAAAATCGATTTTACTTTGTAATCACTCAGATCGTTTCGGTTATAACAATACACACACGACACCGCCTGCGCATTTTTGTCAGCATAAATTTCCTTCCCGCATTTGAAACAAAAAACTTCTTTTGTTCCAACAGGTATGCTTTTCACTTTCTTTGCGGGGGAGAGGATTTCTTTCACATTGATATGCCGGCTACAATGGCAGCATGGTATCGACTCGCAGTAAACCGATACGGCAAGACTCCCCTCACAATAGGGGCATGTTATATTGGTAATATCAGACGACTCATTTATTTTGGACATCATGAGCTTAAAAATAAAACAATACGGGGTGTATATAATGAATGATGTATAGTATTATCTAGTATCCGGCCTTTCATTCATCTTCGGCCTTTCCGTTTTGAATCCTTCAGGATGGACGCTGCATTTGCCGACAAATATTACGCCTTCGTCAATCACCAGCGTTTTTGCCTGCAAGTCTCCCATGAGTTTTGCTTTTTTCTTCAGTTCCACCCTTTCGGAGGCAATAATATTTCCATCCACCTGTCCCTCAATAATGGCATTCCGCACCTTAATATTTGCCTTAACCGACCCGGTGCTTCCGACAATAACTTCTCCCTCATCTGTGATCATTTCTCCGTCGAACTTTCCGTCAATCTTTAATATCTTGCTAAACTTAATTGTTCCTTTAAACTCTGTGTCCGGCGTTAAATTTGTTATATTCCCTTCTGCCATTCCAACCTCCCTTCTTGATTTGCTATGTCTTTCATCCGTAGTAATATTTCTTTCCCTCTCATCGGGAACTTCCGTTTCTCTTCGAAACAAACTTGCCATATACTACTGCCTTTCATAATTAATTTTTTCGTATGTGTAAAACAAACCGTTACGAGAATCATATTGTTACAATAGAAAACGTGCGGAATAACGATATCATAGAGCAAGACATTCCTAACTTATGGATATCAAATACAATAAACGACTCTATTTTATTCGTTCCTAACATTATATCAATAGAAATATTGCCATGCTCTTTTCGTTATTTAACCTCTCTATTTAATGACGAATAAATCCCGCTTATCCCCCTCCGGTGCCATCATTTTTTTAAAAAACCTAAATTATCTTTGCGTCAGGTCATCTCCCAGGGAAATGCCGTCTGTTTCACCCTTCACCAGTGAACCCCCCACCTCTATTACCTGCAGGTTTTTATCGGAATTGTTATATATAGTTAAAAGCATCTGGTTTTCGAAAGTTTTATACTATAATATGCTCCGACTCCGCTCAGCATGACGAAACTGTCACCCTGAGCGGAGTCGAAGGGTTGTATTTCTATTTGTAAAAGGAAGACTCTGTTTAATGTTTCGAAAACCAGATTTGTTTTGCTATATACCACTTCCATAATATCGTGCCTGTGCAACCCGATTGAACAACCGGGAGGAATAAGAAAATGGCGCACATACTCCCAGTTCGTCTCAAAATTTTCACCAAGCCAAACGTCTCGTGCAAAAATAACCCCCTTCCCTCCGAAATAATTCTCAACGGGAGATAAAAGTTCCATACTGAGGTTTGCCCAAATAAATGTTTGCGGCGATTTGAGGGTAGCATCAGTACGGATTATTATCAAAGTCAGGATGTTGCGCGAATACACACTTCCCGAAAGGCAAAAAAATAATCCAGGGAAAACCGACTATGCTTAGAGCAGATTTATTTAAGTGGCGGATATGGCAAAAGTACCTGAAAAAATGGAAAGCGGTAGAGGAATCATGAGCCATTTTTTTATCTCCTGCTTACGTATTTGCTATGCAACATAGATGACCTCACCTTGTTTTGAATACTCTATGATATCCGATTCTCCTTTCTCCCACTCTTCTTGCGTCATAGCCAGTGCTTCAACCAGGATGCCTTGTAACAACACTGGATTCGCTAAGTTTAACGAGGAATCTCCCGATAGACTCATCAGGTTTAATGCCAATTTTGTTCAGCAGATAGACAAGATTATGTACCTTTGTCGCCACCTCTTTCAATCTCTTTTGATAAAGACCTTTTAATGACTTTTCAATAGATAAATGACACATAAACACTGCATAAAAAAATCTCCCGCCATTTGCCATAAATTCTGCAGTTTCCATATCATAATCAGCCTGTTTTAACTTATTCTGATTCCAGGTTTTTCAAGTAATCAAAAAGATTTGCCTTAAATCTCGCCCACACATTTTCAATGTTTGCTATGCCTTCTTTCATACGTTCCCACTGAATTTTGAAACCATAACTATGATAAACAACGTGTCTAAATTTGCGGAAAGGAGCTAAGTCAAATGATAGCAATTCATCAAACAATCCTGGTAAAGGAGTATGCGATGGAGCGCAAAACCGTTTGAACAAATCCATATGCCAGGTGTCTCCCGTGGGAAGTGGAATAGAATAAAATTTACTTATGCGTTTTAGGATATTTTCAATCCCACCATAAAATTGTGCAAGAAAAGCAGCGGCAGCAGTCTTTTCACGTGTGGTTGGTTCACGATCTGTAGTGTCCTTACGCAGAGAAGAAATCTCTCGCAAAATGTCTTCAATTAGCTCAATTTCAATATTAATTTCCTCTCGTAGTTCATCGGCTGTCACAGAATTATCCTCCCCTTGCTTTCGATACGTTTTGTGAAGCGGGATGGGGGACTCAAAGGTATGAGATCGAGAGGCGTATGCAGTTCTTCTTCCAATCTTGCTGCCAGTTCATAAAGCTTCCATCCGGTAATGCCGTCACAGGCAATATCAACATCCCTTGCTTGCGCCGGAGTGTCTATACTACTTCCAAAAAGAATTAATCGGGTAGCTCCGTAACTTTTTGCCAGAGAAACTATTTTGTCAATTTGTGCTTGGGTAATTGGCATTTACTATCCTCCTTAAACGGTTATATAAAATCCAGGCTATTTTTGTACCTTACCATATCCCTTTGTCTTCCAGTCCTTATCATAAATCGTAATATAATCATCTTTAATAATCACATGCTCTTTTACGTTTCCTTTACTATCGTATATATCAATTACCTGGCGTTCTGTCTGATTTTCTTCAACAGACGGCAAGGATGCACAACCGGTAGTCATGACGCATACGATGGAGATAAGAACAATTTTTATTGTCATTTTATACCTTTTCCGGACGATTTTAAGATTTCCTGCAAATCTACTATATGCCGTTCAGTAAATTTTAAGTCAACGCCTTCATTGCATAACTTGAGCTTGATAGTGGCAGTATTTTTTGTGCCACCTTCATTTACACATTTAAAGCCGTTAATTTGCTCTAAAATATCATTTGCTTCGACAGATCCATACATAAATTTTGTACTGCAATTGGCGCACAAACAAAGTACATTACCTGGCCGATCAATCCAGGCTGCTTTAGTCCTTGAGACCAAATATACTCCTTCAAAATAAGGGTCTCCATCTCTTTTCGTAAATGAGTAATTGCAGATTTGACACTTACCATTATATTGCCCTTTGAGAAAAGTCCTTGCCTCATAATTTTTCTGTTCCCATTTTTTTACTGGAACTCTTTTGACTCTCTCTAAGGGTTTGGGTTCGATATCCTTTGAATTTTGGATGTCGCTTTGTACCTTTTCCCTTCTCCTGGTTGGGTCTGGTATGGGATCAGGAGGGATATGACTTTCTTCGTGTTCTTTTATCTGTGGGCAATTGAATGTCTGCTCAAGTTCTTTTTTGTAATCAACATCTTCATAATCATGTGTCTCATCAACATCTTTTTCACCTAATTCCTCCTTTGTAACGAGCTTTTCTAATTTCTCCCTGGATATTTTTTTAGCTAATTCTAACAATCTCGCTTCTTCTGGGAATTGAGAATAAAATTCCTGTTCAATATTCTTTTTAAATCCTAATCCTAATATTTCTGCTAGATGCTTTGCTTCGATGCTTTCTTTTTCGAATTCATCTGGTAAATCAGATAATTGAATTTCAGATGTTTTGCAGAAATTACCTTGTTTGTCAGGTAGCCACTTGTTTTGTGTAAGCAAATTAAAAATAATTGTTGTTTTTGGTATCGCATCAGTTGATTTCAGTGTAAATGATTTAGTCTTCGATACTTTCAAGCTTCCTTTATATTCGATCTTATAATTCGGTAGTTTTTGAGAATCAATTAACAATTTCCATAGATATAAGGAAGTTTCAATATTTCGCCTTCCTTTCTCTAAAAAGAATTGTAATCCATCCATTTTATAATCTTCCTTAAAACCCTCTTTGTTATAGTTTTTGTATTTACCTTCTTTTTCAAATTCTTCTTTTGTAATCTTTGGTCTATCCAAAATATTAAGGTTTTTGATTACAATTTCTATTTCTGGAACATCAAGATAGCATTCATCTAAAAACCATATGCCAGAATTTCCTTCAAAAAAGCTTTCAAGTTCTGTATTTCCCGTATAACTTTTGGGTAAATATATTTCCAAGGATTTCTTATATTTTGTTTCCTTAGTTACACTATTAATAGAAGCAAGAAAGGGAATTCTCATTAATACTATTTGCATAAGAGGGTTTACAAGCTTTTCTGATTCATTATTTAAACTTATCCCATTAGAAGCATCTTCCAAACCTATTTTCCTAAGTAATGTCTTTATCTTTGTAATTGAATCAGAAGGATTTTTAGACCGATAATCCGTTAATAGTTTACAAATCTTCTTAACATCGTGGATGTTTTCTTTTTGGGAAACAGTTATTTCCGATTTTGAATACTTTGGTAAAACAAATTCAAGAATTTCATACAACTCGTCAGGCTCAGACAATCCAAGTTCTATTAAAAATTTCCTCGCATTCTCATCTTTTGCAATATTTTGTTTAATTGTTGGTAAACTTGATGGTAAATCTGAAGGCAAATAAGCCTGTGGATTACCATTTTCGTGAAATGGGGTAACATGGGTGTTGTCGGATAATCGGATAAATTTCTTCTTTCTGAGTATTGAATCTGATTTTTCCCATAATTCTTTTGGCTTTAGTAAAAAACAATAAAACTTTATCATCCAACCATCACTTTGTTCCTGGATAAATTCATCCTTCAATTTACTGACAAGTGTTTCGGGTCTAACTATAAGAATTTTAAGTTCGTCTTTGAGGTAATTCCAAACAGCGGAATTTTCAGGTATGCTATAATCAAGCCATTGACAATTTTCTATTTCAAATAATTGAGAGAGTTGTCCCGACTCCAACAAATTTGTCAATCCTTCTCCTCTTGCAAGAAACGCTTGCTTCGCACTTATATGACTACCGTCATTTGCAGGCAGGAGTTTTTCATCACTCTTAAATTTATTTAAAACTGCTTCATATATAGGTAGGAATTTGCTGTCTTTAAAATCATCTTTTATGATAGGCAAGCCATTTAAGAAGTCTACATCAAGAAGTCTCATCTTTCTAATTTCAAGTAAACTATCAGCCACTAACTCAGCTAACTCTTTTATTAAGAAATTATTCCATGCATCCTCTTTTATTCCCTCCCTACTATCAGTAAGCAAAAAGGGCGCATGAACTATAAATCTCAATTCCGTATTTTTTTGTGTACGGGAAAAACAGTAGGCAGGAAATTTGTGGTCAGAGGAGATGTTTTCCCCTTCTTGATCGTACTTGTATGCAATATTTATCGTGTGTTCAAACTGATCTTGATCTTTGACTTTCCTTTCGAACATTAGGAATTTATGCTCAAATTCATTACCATTTATTTTTGTCAATAAAGCTGTAATATTACTTTCGTTTTTCCTTAGATAAAGGCCCGATTCTCCCTCGGCATTTTGCCATTCTATTTTACCCAGATGTCTTAAAAACACTAATGGGTTATCTAAATTTTTCAGCTTTTCATTGATTTCTTTATAAGCAGTGTCTTTTTTGTTTTCCAGATCGAAAGGAAAGTAGAATAATGTTTCACCATCCATACGGCTTGGATGATCGTTTTCAAGTAGGACAGGTATGATGAAGCGGTCTATTTTAAACAAAAAAGGCGGATCGTATACGTGAGGGGTATTTGTATATTCGAACACAGCTTTAAAGCCAAAGCCAAACATACCGATTTGTGATTCTTTTTTTGCGGTATTCCCGATTGATGCAATTGAGTTAGTATGTCCAAGCTTACCAATTTTCTGGTCTTCTTCCTCTGTCTTAGGGTCGCTAATGGAAAAGTGAATTTCTCCGTTATGGGCAAAAATTAAACCTTTCTTGTCTAAAATAAATCTTACATTTTTAGCCTTTGTGTCATCCGCATTCTGTAACAATTCATAAACAAAATGAGCGTGTTCTGAATATTTATCTGTAGCGCTCTTTTTAACACCCTTCACTGCTGGTTCTTCCAATATATTTGCAATACGTTCTCGATGTATTTGAAGACGGCTAAAGATTTCTCCATGTTCTTTAGACAATTTCTTAACATTAGATATATTCATGAGTTTTTCACCTCCATAATTCCATAAGCTATCCTCTGGCTAATTATGTCCGCCTTTTTTCTTTCCTCAATTTCCCCTCTCTTTTTTTCCCATTCCCGTTGTATACAATCTTTCTCGGATGTCTTCATCCGTCGAATGCGGTCATCTGTTGCAAATGTGAGTTCTTCCTCAACCCTTGCAATTCTTCTCTGATAGTATCTGTTTAAACTCGCCAATCGCTGCCCTGCTAATTGATAATTGATATCTCTTAATTTCTCTACCTCCCTTATCCGATTATCGTGAATAGATTCTTCAAGTTTATGTAATGCATAATCCAGTTGCTTTTGCGACAGAGAAACCGAAGATGTTGCTGAATGAGTCTGGTTTAATAATTTCAGTAGCTTTTCGGAAATGGCACTTGCAGGCTTATCTTCTTTTATGCTCCATACCAATGGCAAAAGGCGCACCTCGGAGCGAAAAGAAATTACCTCCCACAAATAAAACGCAAATACGTACATGCCCGGTTGTATTCCACTGTCTTTTACTTCCAGATTTACAAACAAAGGGGTTTTCCGACTGTTCCAATAATTTACAGCTATTTTGGTTAGCGGGTGGATGGGGGTAATGAAAGGGATACTTCTGTGTTCCAGAGCGGTTTCCTGGTCAAAGGTCATAGTAAAATAAGACTCGCTCCCTTCCAGCCAGCGTTTCAGTTCTAATGTCTGACGATCCTGCCTTTTGAGCTTGTTTAAGTCTTCAAGTAATGTGTTTCTATCCTCTTTATATGCTTGTAGCTTAATCAACTTTTCCTGCTTGGTATCTGCAAGAAGTTTGGCGTTTTTGCATCGGGCTTCGAGGTAGAGCGCCATTATGCGCTTAATTTCGTCGGGCAACACATAACGGCCTTCCTTTTCGATCTTTTCTACCTCCTCCTGAAAAGCAGTGTCCAAACCCAACAGTTCAGTGCTTGACTCTTCTAAACGCCTTTGTTCTTCAATCTTCCGAATTTTGTTATCCGCTAGTTGCTGTAATTTTGCCTCCATTTGTTCGGGTGTTAGCGAAGGATCAAAAATCATCCGGGTAAGTTCTTCGGTGAGTTCACCCAAAACCTCCTCCATGTCTCCTATAGTCTCTTTAAAAATGCCGAGTCTCTCAAAACATCGGGAAAAGATACGTTCTTCTATTGTCCCCGGTGTTATGAAATTGTAAATCTGAACTTTTTCACTCTTTTGTCCAAAACGATCTATACGACCGATACGTTGCTCTATCCGCATGGGATTCCAAGGTATATCATAGTTCACAAGATGGCTGCAAAATTCGTAGTCAAGTCCTTCACAGCCTACTTCGGATGAAAGCAACACATCGATGGCATCGGGGCTTTCACTGCTTAAACGAAATCTTTCGCGTATTATTTCCCGAACATCATCATCGATTTCACCGGTTATAACTGCTACACGGTACCCCCTTTTTTGTAAATGCCTTTCCAAATAAGAAAGTGTATGGAGAAAGTAAGAGAATATAAGAACTTTGCCTGGTCCTTCGCTGTGGATCGTTTCTGAAACAACCTTTAGTAAACCATCTAATTTAGGGTCGTTATCAGGCAGGGAAGATGCCATTTCCCTTAATTCCTCCGCCTTCTCAGTTAGACTATTGGGTAGCGTGTTAAAGTCATTCTCTGATTCAAGGTCATCTGTTATCGTGGAAAACCTACCTGTGCTAATGAATTTATCCAAGGCGGGTATTAAGGCGGGCAAGCAACTGGCTGCCTGGCGTTCGAGTATATTAATAATCAACCTTATAACCAAAGGGTCGTATGATAGCCGCAGAACTTCCTTGCGAAAAGAAATAATGGCGTCATAAAGACACTGCTGGTCTTCCGTAAACGGCACACGGATTGTAAAAGGTTCCCGGATGGTAAATTTCCCAATGTCGCGACGGCGGGTCCTGTTCATGACATGGGCAAGGGTGTGTATGTCTTCCATGTCTCGTATGAATCTGATACGTTCTTCGTCTGCCATAACTCTATTTTCTTTAAAATAGGTTATCCAGCGGGAAAAGCGGGGGTCTTTCTGGAGCGCACCTTGACCCCAGGGAGTATTGTTTGCCTTATTTAATTCAGAGTAAGCATCGCTTTGCCATGTATCTTTTGGTTGTTTCATTCTTATATGACGGATTGCCTGATTGATATGCCTGTTTGGGACAATCATTTCTTCAAATCCCGGTTCGTCAAGAAACTGATCGGGTCGTAATAAATTTAACAAAGTAAATAGATTTTCTGAACCTAATTGTATTGGTGTTGCGGTAAGAAAAACAACCGATTCGGAGATATCACAAAGGAAACGTGCCAATTTATTCGTTTTGCTATCGGGTGTTCTTAAATGGTGTGCTTCATCCACAATCAGGAGATCGAATTGAGGCGGGGGATCAAGGGTAACTAAGCCGGGTCTTTGTTTTTTGCCCTGAATTCCTTCCAAATATTCTTCACGCCGTAGTAATTCCAGATGCACAATAGACCGCGCATATTGGTTAGGCCATATACCATCCGATTGAGTTTCTTTTATGCAATATTTCAGGGTTTCGGCTGTTAAGGGTTTGAAATCTTCATCAAAGCGTCTCATTTCTGCGTTCCATTTTTGAACCAATGCCTTTGGGCATACGATGAGTACATTCTTTAACTCCTGGCGACTTTGGAGTTCCCGCAGAATCATACCAGCTTCTATCGTTTTTCCTACCCCAACTTCGTCTGCAATAAGTAACCGTGGTTTGTCCGCTCTAAGGAATCTCAACAATGGCTTAAACTGGAAGGGAATAAATCGAATCCTTGCGGCATGCAAGGCATAAAGAGAATCTGTAAGAGGATGACTCAGCCGAAACGAATTTAAACGGACAACAAATTCTTCGGGACTTATTACTTTTTCACTGCCAGGAGTCTCTGTACCTACAGAGATAATGGTAATTTGATCTTCGAGGTATTCACGTATATCATCTGTCGAATGAAATATCTTATATCTATATTGACCTTGAACAGGAGGAAGTATTTCAATAATGGGGCCTTTACGGGCGGAATCAGCCTTGAGTGTTACTATATTTCCAACTTTATATTTTGGTTGATTATTTTCCATGTAGTTTTACCTTTTAGCTAAGACTATGTAAGGACTAAACATCTTTACCCTTGATGCGTCTCTTTATCTTTCTAATTAAAGCATTAATGTTCAAACCAATTCCGTGAAAATTTGGTTTGAAATCAATAATATCTTCATGTCTATTGTTTATGTCTGTCTTTAGTCTCAATAAGACAGAGTACAGAGGACATTCCGAGTAATGTTGCGGCTTAATATTTGCCCAAGACCATCTCCAATCATCTGAGGTTGTTTTTATTTTTGATAAGTTAGAATGTGCTAAATCTTTATCAATTTCATCTGCATATCTATCCAAATCACTAGCAAAAAAGTCAAAACGCCCAAATGAAACTTCGGGACAAAAGTTCCAAAAATGGTTGTCCTCATAACCTGATATTGAAGTTGCTTGTTCTTTTGTTATAGGCCATAAAGGTGTACATTTCCATTTTTTAAATAGTTTTTTATCTTCTTTTTCTGGGATTTTTGTACTGCCAGCATCACCTAATAAAGACAAGCTTTGATAAAAACGTGGACAGCTTTGTACCGTTGCAAACGGACAGCGTGGAGAAATATTCTTACAAGCACTTTGTTCGAGATACCATTGCAAGTCAGGAATTATAACACTCATTTTTTCATTTACCATTTAGGGAATAAAATATGGACAGAGACTATTATCTACCGCAAATAATGATCATTTAGACCGAAGGGAGAAATCCTTGTTCCGAATACATTGAGGAATCTTGAGATTCCTCGCTCCGTTCGGAATGGCAGCCAAAAGGGAGACTTTATCCCCCTTTGTGAATTTCGTCATGGATGTTTTATTTAACATTCTCATCCTTACCCTTTTAATATTCTATTTTCCCGATTCTTTCTTAAAGATATCAGCCACTTTTGAAATTTCATCAGCCAAATGACTAATCTTATCCAATAATTTCAGGTACTTATTCTCCTTTTCTTTATTATTACCAAAGGCCGCCTTGACAGCCTTTTCACCATAGTATACTCCACCCCGTATTTCATCTATTCCTATATAAATCACATGTAAAAACCCATAATCATATTCCTTATAACATTCGTCATCATGTTTATCCATAAGCACGTCGTCCCTGTACTCAATGTCAGCCAAGACTTTTACTACTGCCGCAAAAGAATCGGATTTTTTGCCTGTGGCAAGTAAAAAGCGAATCAAATTTAAATGACGCATGAAATCCTTCGGATAAAAATACATTGTCTTGCCTTCTTTCTTACAGCAGGTGGCTTTTGGTAGTTGTCCAACTTTGATGTAGTGTTTTATCGTATTGATGTTTAATGGCCATTTTTTCTCTTTTAACTCGTACTGAACATCCTCCCTCTGCATTCCAGTAGTATATTTTTGTTCTATCGTTTTAAGCTCTTCTTCCGAAAAACCAGAGAACCCCTCATCAATAGCCTTTTTATATTCATCTAATTCTGTCAAAGATCTGACCAGAATTTCCCTCCCCGCTGTTCCAATTTTTGGTATGTCATCCAACTTCAGTTTTGTTTCTCTTTTCTTTTCCATTTTCACCACACAATTATTTACTAATATTTGTCATAATAATTACACTATAATAATATTATTTCGGTGTAATTTTGTCAAGGAAATTTAGGAGTGTATTTCATAGTATTCACATCGTTTTCCATTGCCCATTCTCATACACCCTTACGGGTCTGTTCTTTTTCGTGTATTTACAAACATCTTCTTATTTTTTATATATAATACATAGTAATAGAATAGCCATTAGAAAACTTTTTTAATGTGAAAGGAGGCATACAATGGGAGAAAAGAAATTGCAGGCATACGAAGCGCCGAAAATAGAGACTTACACAGATGAAGAACTGCTTGAAAAGTTAGGAACTGCTTTTACGCATTACTACAAATTATGAAACAATAAATGAAGCAATTGTGGTCTCGTTTTAAAAGGGATAACGCTTTTCGGTGTTATCCCTTTTTTATTGCCTTAAAGAAACGATTCTTTAGTCAGAGAGTATAGTCAAACAAATCTGGTTTTCGATTAGGCTTTTAATGCTTCGACTCCGCTCAGATGACTCGAACTGCCACCCTGAGCACATTCGTATGCTCAGTGTAAATTCCGTCGAAGGGTTGTGTTTCTGAGTAAAGGCAACACTTTAGTTTTTTGAAAAAGACTTCGATTTCCCTTATTTTATAATGCACCTCTAATATTGGTGCATGGAACAAATTTCACATCCGTTAACTCCGCACTTTAGTGCGGAGATATCCACAATAAATACACCCTTGCCTGTCGGCAGACAGGGGCTTTAGCCATGACCTTCTGGTACAGTGAAAGATATTGGGCTAACTTTATCTCAGGGCTAAAGCCCATGATTATTTCTCCCCTTAACCCCATGCTGAAGCATGGGGTTAAGACATAGGCAGTTTTTCAAAAAACTAAAGTGTTACGAGTAAAGCTTATTTGATATTTCGAAAACCAGATTTGTTTGACTATACCTTTTATGACCGCCGGCATGGTAATTTTATTATCTCCATCGCCGGGCAATATACCCACGAAACCAATTGTGTCAGTTATTCCCGTTATTCCCGGTAGTTTAGTGTTTATGTCATAATGGAAATTCAGGTATAATAATTATTACCTGAATCTTGCACCTAATAGACCGCTCCCGTGAGGGCGGTGAAATTTGTTGTATTCGTATCAAAACGTAACCATCACCCCTGCCAAAAAGTTTTTCCTATTTGTTTTTTCATCACTTTTTCTCGCAAGGATACATATTTTTGTTTATGAAAAATGT
>Ga0194119_10000789_pt1 | contig 59442 bp, 61 predicted proteins | sample TA2MahC100mmetaG_FD_148620 | JGI IMG/M metagenome (GOLD analysis project Ga0194119, IMG submission 148620) | Freshwater microbial communities from Lake Tanganyika, Tanzania - TA2015018 Mahale Deep Cast 100m | ecosystem: Environmental > Aquatic > Freshwater > Lake | place: Tanzania: Lake... | reverse complement strand
GGCCCACAACCAAGGGCCTGGCCAACTCCGTCGCGCTCTCTGTCATAGGTGTCCACGTTGATGTACGTGGACACCATCATCCACAACCGCCGACCACAGTGCCAGACGCCGTCAATAGAGCGCTTACATTCGTTGGCCCTGCCGTCGACCGGCGGGGCGGCCAGCCTGACTTTCAGGGCGGCGCCGTGCAGGCCGGCGATTTCCGTCTGCCGGGCGCCGGGCTGGACGTGCAGGTCGAGCAGGACCTCGCCGGAGGCCTCCCGGCGGCACCAGCTCATGCGATGAAGGGGACCAGCAGCACGCGCAGCCAGGCGAGCAGCATGAGGAAGACCTGCAGGACGAGCAGGAGCATGAGCGGCGAGAGGTCGACATTGGCGATCGGCGGCACGAGCCGCTGGAAGGGCCGCAGGAAGGGGCGCGACAGGCTGTTGAAGAGCGGCGCCAGCGGCGCATGCGGATTCACCCAGGACAGCACGGCGGAGACGATGACGATGCCGAAGAGCAGATACGCCGAGAAACGCACCAGCTCGAGCAGCGCGATGGCCAGGATGACCGGGATGGCGATGCCGGCATGGGCACCGAAGGAGAAATGCTTGAGCCAGAAGGCGATCGTCAGATAGGCGGAGTGCAGGAGCAGCGCGGCGAGCAGGCTCGGCAGGTCGAGCCCGAACACGCCGGGAATGAGGCGCCGCGCCGGCTGCACGATCCAGTCGGTGACGGCGACGACGAAGCGGCCGAGCTGGTTGCGAAAGGAAACGCGCAGCCACTGCATGGTGAAGCGCATCAGCAGCAGGATGACGAAGAAGCCGCTGACGGCCTCGAGGATAAGGAGCAGGAGATTGGTCAGCATGTTCAATCCTTGCCGAGCCGCTCGCCGAGCTCGCTCCCCCTGTCGTTGGCGGCACGAATGGCGCGAACGAAGGCGGCCTTGACGTCGTTGGCGTTCAATGAATTGAGCGCCGCCTCGGTGGTGCCGCCCTTCGAGGTGACGCGCTGCCGCAGCACGGCCACGTCTTCCTTGCTGGCGGCGGCCAGCGCGGCGGCTCCGACGACGGTCTCGATCGCCAGCAGGCGTGCCTGCGCCTCGTCGAAGCCGAGCTCTCGCGCGGCGTCCCGCAGGGACTCGATGAAATAGAAGACGTAGGCCGGGCCGCTGCCGGAAACGGCGGTGACGGCGTCCATCAGGCGCTCATCCCCGATCCACAGCGTCTTGCCGACGGCGCCGAGAATCCGTTCCGCCTGGTCCCGCCCCCCGGCATCCACCGATGGATCGGCGCACAGGCCGGTGATGCCGGCGCCGATCAGCGCCGGCGTGTTGGGCATGGTACGTACCAGCTTCGCATAGCCGCCCAGCCAGCGCGCGATGTCCGCCATGCGCGTGCCGGCGGCGATGCTGACGACGAGCTGCCGCTCCAGGTGTCCGGCCAAAGGTGCCAGCGCCTCGCGCATCTGCTGCGGCTTGACGGCCAGCACGATGACATCGCAGACGAGCGCCGCGCGGTCCGCCTGGGCCAGGCAGGCGACGCCGAAGCTGGCCGCCAGCCGCGCGCGACTCTCCGCCTGGGGCTCGACGACCCTGATGCCGGCCGGATCGAAGCCCTGCCTGATCAGTCCGCCGATGAGGGCGTTGGCCATGTTGCCGCCGCCCAGGAACGTGATCTTCATGCCTAGTGCCTCTCTCCGAAGATTGCCGTGCCGACGCGTACGAGCGTCGCCCCTTCGAGTATCGCCGCCTCCAGGTCGTGCGACATGCCCATCGACAGGGTGTCCAGCCCGAGCCCCTCGGCGTTCAGGCCGTCGCGCAGCGCCCGCAGCGTGGCGAAGCGGCGGCGCGCCAGGGCGATATCGGCGGTCGGTTCCGGGATCGCCATCAGCCCGCGCAGCTTTAGCCGGGGCAGGGCGGCCACGGCGCGCGCCAGGGTCGCCGTGTCGTGGGGACTGACTCCGCTCTTGCTCGCCTCTCCGCTGACATTGACCTGCACGCACACTTGCAGGGGCGGCCGGTCTGCGCCGCGCGCGGCCGCCAGGCGCTCGGCCACCTTGAACCGCTCGATGCTGTGCACCCAGTCGAACTGCTCGGCCACCGGACGGGTCTTGTTGCTTTGCAATGGCCCGATGAAATGCCATTCCAGACCGAGATCCGCCAGCGCGGCGATCTTCGCCGCGCCCTCCTGCGCATAATTCTCGCCGAAGGCCCGCTGCCCGGCCGTCGTCGCATCGAGGATCCGCTCCGGCGAGACGGTCTTGCTCACGGCGAGCAGGGCGATTTCCTCCGGCTGCCTTCCCGCCTCTCGCGCCGCTTTGGCGATGCGCGCCCTGACAGCTTGCAAGTTGGCGGAAATTGTTGTCATAATGCCCTGAAAAATCTGGGCAAGTATATCACCGCGCCACCGCCCGATTTTCAATCTGGGCGCCACGGAACCGCACATGGACATTACCGAACTGCTCGCTTTCGCCGTCAAGAACAAGGCCTCCGACCTGCACCTTTCGGCCGGCCTGCCGCCCATGATCCGCGTGCATGGCGACGTGCGGCGCATCAACCTGCCGCCGATGGAGCACAAGGACGTGCACAGCATGGTGTACGACATCATGAACGACGGGCAGCGCAAGCACTACGAGGAAAATCTCGAGTGCGACTTTTCCTTCGCCGTGCCCAACCTGGCGCGCTTTCGCGTCAACGCCTTCGTCCATCACCGCGGCGCCGGCGCCGTGTTCCGCACCATTCCCTCCAAGGTGCTGAGCCTGGAGGAACTCAACTGCCCGAAGATCTTCCAGGAAATTTCGGAGTATCCGCGCGGCGTGGTACTGGTCACCGGACCGACCGGCTCGGGCAAGTCCACCACGCTGGCGGCGATGGTCAACTACATCAACGAGAACGAGTACGGCCATATCCTCACCATCGAGGATCCGATCGAATTCGTGCACGAGGCGAAGAAGTGCCTGATCAACCAGCGCGAGGTCGGTCCGCACACCCTGTCGTTCAACAATGCCCTGCGCAGCGCGCTGCGCGAGGACCCCGACGTCATCCTGGTGGGCGAGATGCGCGACCTGGAAACCATCCGCCTGGCGCTGACGGCGGCGGAAACCGGCCACCTGGTGTTCGGCACCCTGCACACGAGTTCCGCGGCGAAAACCATCGACCGCGTCATCGACGTGTTTCCGGCGGCGGAAAAGGAGATGGTGCGCGCCATGTTGTCCGAGTCGCTGCGCGCGGTCATCTCGCAAACCCTGCTCAAGACCAAGGACGGCCAGGGTCGCGTCGCCGCGCACGAGATCATGATCGGCACGCCGGCCATCCGCAACCTGATCCGCGAGGCGAAGATCGCGCAGATGTACTCGGCCATCCAGACCGGCCAGGCGGTGGGCATGCAGACGCTCGACCAGAACCTGGCCGACCTTGTCCGCCGCAACGTCGTTTCGGCGGCGGAGGCCAGAACCAAAGCCGCCAACAAGGATAACTTCGCGGGCTGAGCCCCGGCGGTTGTCCTGCCCAACGGAGATCCGGTATGGAACGCGATCAGGCACTCAAGTTCATGTACGACCTGCTGCGCCTGATGGTGCAGAAGAAAGGTTCCGATCTGTTCATCACCGCCGGCTTTCCGCCTGCCATCAAGGTCGACGGCAAGATCACGCCGCAGTCGAACCAGAGCCTGACGCCGCAGCACACCGCGGAACTGGCGCGGGCCATCATGAACGACAAGCAGGCGGCGGAGTTCGAATCGACCAAGGAATGCAACTTCGCCATCAGCCCGGCCGGCATCGGCCGCTTCCGCGTCAACGCCTTCGTCCAGCAGGCGCGCATCGGCGTCGTGCTGCGCACCATTCCGGCGACGATTCCCTCCTTCGAGTCGCTCGATCTGCCGCCGGTGCTCAAGGACATCTGCATGACCAAGCGCGGCCTGGTGATCCTCGTCGGCGGCACCGGCACCGGCAAGTCGACGACCCTGGCGGCGATGGTCGATCACCGCAACGCCAACAGCTTTGGTCACATCATCACCGTCGAGGATCCGATCGAATTCGTGCACGATCACAAAAAGTGCATCATCACCCAGCGCGAGGTCGGCATCGACACCGATTCCTGGGAGGTAGCGCTGAAGAACACCCTGCGCCAGGCGCCCGACGTCATCCTGATGGGCGAGATCCGCGACCGTGAGACGATGGACCATGCCATTGCCTTCGCCGAAACCGGCCACCTGTGCATGGCCACCTTGCACGCCAACAGCGCCAACCAGGCGCTCGATCGCATCATCAACTTCTTCCCCGAGGAGCGGCGCCAGCAGCTGCTGATGGATCTCTCGCTCAACCTGCGCGCCCTGGTGTCGCAGCGCCTGCTGCCGATGCGCGACGGCAAGGGCCGCATCGCCGCAATCGAGATCATGCTCAACTCGCCGCTCATCTCCGACCTCATCTTCAAGGGCGAGGTGCACGAGATCAAGGAGATCATGAAGAAGTCGCGCGAGCTGGGCATGCAGACCTTCGACCAGGCCCTGTTCGACCTCTACGAGGCCGGCAAGATCAGCTACGAGGACGCCCTGCGCAACGCCGATTCCGTGAACGACCTGCGCCTGACCATCAAGCTGCACGGCAAGGAGGCGAAGGACCGCGACCTCGGCGCCGGCATACAGCACCTCGACATCGTCTAGGCGGGCTTTTTCCTCATCGAGCCGGCAATCATCCTGAACTCGAACAGCCGGCATTCCAGCGCGCCGTTGTAGAGCGGCGTGCGCTTCGAGGCCTTGAGGCCGATCAGCTTCGGCATTTGCATGTCGGCCGAAATGAAATAGCAGCGCCAGCCGGCGAAGCTTTTCTTCAATGCGTCGCCGAGCTCGGGATAAAAGGCCGCCAGCCGGCCCCGTTCCTCCAGCCTTACGCCATACGGCGGGTTGGCCACCATCACGCCCTCGGACGCCGGCGCCGACAGCGCCCGCACATCGGCCTGCCGCAGCTGCACCGAATCGTGCAGGCCGGCCGCGGCAAGGTTCTGCCGCGCCCGCTCGACCTGGTCGGCGCTCGCGTCGCTGCCCCAGATCGGCTGCGGCGAGACCGGCCGGCGGCGTGCCTTGGCCTCATCCAACAGGCGCTGCCAGAGCGCGGCATCGAAGTCGTTCAGCCTGAAGAAGCCGAACTTGCGCACGAGCCCCGGCGCGATGTCGTGCGCCATGAGCGTCGCCTCGAGCAGGAAGGTGCCCGAGCCGCACATCGGATCGAGCAGCGTCATGCCGGGCGCCCAGCCGGCCAGCAGCAGGATGCCCGCCGCGAGGTTCTCCTTGATCGGCGCCTCGACCGAGGCGAACTTGTAGCCGCGCTTGTAGAGCGGCTCGCCCGAGGTGTCGAGATACAGCGTCGCCTCGCGGTCGCCGAGGAAGGCGTGGATGCGCACATCCGGCTCGGCGGTGTCGACGCTTGGCCGCTCGCCGGTCTCGGCGCGGAAGCGGTCGCACACCGCGTCCTTGATGCGCAGCGTGGTGAAGTCCAGGCTCTTCAGCGGGCTGTGGATGGCCGTCATATGGACGCGCAGCGTGCGGCGCACGCCGAAGCGCGCCGGCCAGGCGACGCCATGCGCCAGGCGGTAGATGTCTTCTTCGTTGCGATAGGGGCCGTGCGCCACGCGCCAGAGGATGCGCGTGGCGAGCCGGCTCCACAGGTTGGCGCGGTAGCAGGTCGCGCGCGCGCCGGCGAAGCCGACGCCGCCGGGGACGGCCTGGATCTGCGTGGCGCCGAGCGCAGTCAGCTCATCGGCCAGCTTGTCTTCGAGCCCGCGCGGGCAAGTCGCGAAAAAGAATTCCACTTCAGAACGGCTTGAACAGCACCAGCCACACGGCGGCGAAGAGGATCAGCACCGGGAACTCGTTGAACCAGCGGAACCAGACGTCGGATTTCGTGTTGCGCTCCTGCGCGAAATCCTTGAGCAGCTTGCCGCAATACAAATGATAGGCAACCAGCACCAGGACAAGGGCTAGCTTGGCGTGGATCCAGGCGCCCCACGGCCCGTTGCCGAGCCAGAGCCAGATGCCGAAGACGATCGTGAGGACGGCTCCCGGCGCCATGATGCCGTAGTAGAGCTTGCGCTCCATGACCTTGAAGCGCTCGCGGCTGGCGCCGTCTTCGGACATGGCGTGATAGACGAACAGGCGCGGCAGGTAGAACAGACCGGCGAACCAGGTCACCATGAAGACGATGTGCAGCCATTTCAGCCAGAGCATTCAGGCGATCTCCTCGTGCATTCCGGCCAGCGCCGCCGCGACATCGGGATACATCAGGCGTACGCCCAGCTCGCGCTTGATGCGCCGGTTGGCCAGACGCCGCGATTCTCCCATGAAGGAGAGCATGGCGGGCGACAGGCGCCGCTCGAGCTCCACCCGCGCCAGGCGAGGCGCGCGCGGCAGACCGAAGCGGTCGGCGACGAGATCGAAGTATTCGCCCATCCTCAGCGCCGAGTCGTCGCTTGCGTTATAGACGCGGCCCGGCCGCGCGCGTGCCAACGCCCGGCAGGCAATGGCGGCGAGGTCGTCGGCGTGGATGTGGTTGGTATAGATGTCCTCGCGCGGGTCGAGCAGGGGCAGACCCTGCCTCAGCCTGGCCAGCGGCAGCCGGTCTGCGGCATAGATGCCCGGCGCGCGCAGGATCGCCACGGCGATGCGTGCGCGGCTTCCGAAGCGGCGCAGACGTGCCTCCGCATCGGCGCGCCGGCGCGCGCGCGGGGTCTGCGGACGCAGCGGCCGCTCCTCGGCGACGCGCTCGCCGCCGCAGTCGCCGTACACGCCGCTGGTGCTGATGTAGACCACCCGCTGTGGTAGGATTTTCGCCTGCGCCAAGGCGCCGAGCAGCGACCGGGTGCGCCCGTCGCGCTTCCCCTTGTCGGGCGGCGGCGCAAAGTACAGCACCAGGTTGCCGATGCCGGCCAGGCGCCCGAGCGAGCGCGGCCGGTCGAGGTCGGCAAGGAGCGGCGTGACGCCGAGCACGCGCAGCTCGCCGGCGCGCGCGGCCGAGCGCACGGCGGCATACACACGGTAATGCTTGACCAGCCAGGGGAGGGCGCGGCGCGCGATGTCGCCGCAGCCGATGATGAGCAAACGTTGCACCCGCGCATTTTAACCTCGAGTCGCCATGCCCCACCGTGTCACCATTGACGGCAGCGACCGGCAGTTCGACGTCGAGCCGGGCAACACACTCCTGCGCGCCGCGCTCGCCGCCGGCGTGCATCTGCCCTACGGTTGCCGCAACGGCGCCTGCGGCGCCTGCAAAGGGCGCGTGGTGTCCGGCCAGGTTGACCGCGGCGACTTCATGGAAGGGGCCTTGAGCGGGGAGGAGATCGCCCACGGCTACGCCCTCCTCTGCTGCGCCCGCCCGCTGTCCGACCTCACCATTGAATGCCGCGTCGCGGCGGCACCGCGCGACCTGCCGCTGCGGACCCTGCCTTGCCGGGTCGAGCGCATGAACCGGCTCGCGCCCGACGTGATGCAACTCCTGCTCAGGCTGCCGGCGAGCGAGCGCCTGCAATTCCTGCCCGGCCAGTACGTCGACATCCTGCTCAAGGACGGCCGCCGCCGCAGCTTTTCCATCGCCAACGCGCCGCAGGACGACGCGCGGATCGAACTGCACCTCCGGCGCGTGCCGGGCGGACATTTCACCCGGCATGTCTTCGAGGGGATGCGCGAGCGCGACATCCTGCGCATCGAGGGGCCGCACGGGCAGTTCTGCCTGCGCGAGGGGAGCGGCAAGCCGGCCGTGCTGCTGGCCGGCGGCACCGGCTTCGCGCCGATCAAGGCCATCGTCGAGAACGCTCTTCAGGAAAACGCCGCCAGGCCGTTATTCCTCTACTGGGGCGCGCGCGACCGGGCCGGGCTGTATCTGCACGAACTGGCGGCCGGCTGGGCGGAGCGGGGCGCCGTGGGCCGTTACGTGCCGGTGCTGTCCGAGCCGGCCGCCGCGGACGGCTGGACCGGGCGAACGGGGCTGGTGCACCGCGCCGTGATGACTGACTTTCCGGACCTGTCCGGGCACGAAGTGTACGCCTGCGGCGCGCCGGCCATGATCGAGGCGGCGCGGCGCGATTTGATCGGGAACTGCCGATTGCCGGAAGATGGGTTTTTCTCCGATTCCTTCACCTTTGCCGCCGATAGCCTGACGCCATGAGTGCCATCCTGATCAGTCGCGAGCCGGTGCTCAACCGTGGCCGCGCCATCACCGCCACGCGCCTGACCGTGCATGCCGCGTCCGGCCCCAATGCCTGCAGGCAGATTGCCGTCGAACTGAACGCCCTGGCCGACACCTGGCCGGCGGCGCGCACGGTGTTCGTCGGCGTGAGCGGCACGGTGCCGGATGCCGGCCTGCTCGAGTGGGGGGCGCCGCCCAACGCTATGGTCGAAATCCCGGACGCGGCCCTCGGCCGGCCGGAGACCCAGGCCCTGATGCAGGGCCTGCAGCAGAAGGGCGTGGCGATGTGCCTCGACGGTTTCGGCGCCGGCATGATGCTGCCGCCCGGCAGCGATTTCCGCTTCATCCTCGCCGATGCCGCCGCCGGCGTGGCCGGCGCGCCGGGCCTGCTGCTGGCCAAGGGCCTGCAGGACAACGCCCAGTTCGACGCCGCCATGCAGAAGGGCTTCGGCGGCGCCAGCGGCTGGTTCTTCCTCAAGGGCTTGACGCCGGCGAAGAAGCTCAATCCGGGCCAGGCGCAGATCGTCCGCCTGCTCAACCTCGTGCGCGCCAACGCCGACGTCAAGGAGATCGAGGCGGCACTGAAGCAGGACATCGCGCTCTCCGTCAAGCTGCTGCGCTACATCAACTCGGCCGGCTTCGGCCTGGCCGTGGAGATCCAGTCCTTCCGCCACGCCGTCACCATGCTCGGCTACGAAAAGCTGAACAAGTGGCTGTCGCTGTTGCTGGTCACCTCGAGCAAGGACGCAGCGGCGCCGGCGCTGATGCAGGCCGCCATCGCGCGCGGCCGCTTCATGGAGCTGGCGGGAAAGGGCTATGTGGACAAGAACGAGCTGGACAACCTGTTCATCACCGGCGCCTTTTCGCTGCTCGACATCCTGCTCGGCGTGCTGATGGAAACCGCGCTGGCCGACATGCATCTGCCGGATTCGATCAACGATGCGCTGATTTCGGGCGAGGGCCCCTACGCGCCCTTCCTCGCCCTGGCGCGCGCCGGGGAACAACAGGATGCCGCGCGCCTGGCCGCGCTGACGGCCGAGCTGCGGCTCGCGCCGCAGGCGGCGAACCGCGCCCAGTTCGAAGCGCTGGTGTTCGCCGACAGCCTTCAGGTCAATTAGTTTTTTTAAGTCGACCGCGGATCACCGCGGCCACCGTGTTGAGGATGAAAAAGGCCAGCGCCGCGGCATTGAGGAGCCCGCCCGCGCTGCGCCACGCTGCCAGCTCGGCGAGATCTCCCGCCAGGCGCGCGACGAGCGAGAGGTGCAGCAGCACCAGCGGCGCATAGAAGACAGGGTGATAGGGCACGGCCACTCGCAGCACGGCCGGGAAAATCACCGGCGCGTGGCCGAACACCATGGCGAAGACGAAGCCCAGCATGAGCGCGTGCAGCGCCGCGTCATAGGCGGCGCTGCCCGGCGCCAGCCCCGCCTCGAGCATGATCGCGCCGGAGATGAAGAGCCAGGCATAGCCCGAGAGCAGGCAGACGGCGATGAAGCGCGTCAGCCCCCTGTCCTTCACCGTGCGCCGCGCGATGTCCTGCCGCAGCAGCCACAGCGCCAGCGCCAGCAGTGCCGCGCCGAACAATTGTGCCGAAAGCGCCATGCCGAAAGTCAGTCCCCACAGCACGGCGACGAACACGCGCCGGGCCGTAGGCGAGGGCGGCAGGAAGCGGGACAGCTCGAGCCGCTCTCCGGCGATGGTCAGGACGAGAAAACCCGCCCACCATGGCACCGCCTGGCAGACCGAGAATCCGGCGAGCCAGAGCAGGTTGCCGGCGAGCCAGCTGGCCGCGCCGGCGGCGAGGGTGAAGGTGAACAGTGCACGCTGGCGCAGGAACACGGACACCGATCCGGCCAGCAGCGCCGCGCTGCCCAAGGCCAGCAGCCACTGGGCGGCTTCGACAGGCGCGCCGAGGATCAGCGCCAGCCCGCCGCTGCCCGCGGCGAGCGGGCCGAGGTAGGCCCAGCCGCGCGCCAGCGCCACGGCGCGCTCGAGCGAAATCACCGTGCCGAAGAAGCCGCAGACCATGAGCGGGCCGTGAAAGGCGGCGAGATCCGCGGCGGGGCGCGGCACATCCCAGCCCAGGCGCAGCAGGCCGGCGCCGACGCCGACGACGAGGCTGAAAAAACCGAGAACCAGCAGCGGCGCGCGCAGCGCCGGGGGAATATTGCGCGCTACCATCCGAAATGCTGCTTCGCGCGCTCCGACATCAGGCCGGCATGCCAGGGCGGCTCCCACACCATATCCACCTCCAATTCGGCAGCCTCTGGCAGCGCGGCGCGGATGGCCGCCTTTGCTTCATCCACCAGCATCGGGCCGACCGGGCAGCTCGGCGTGGTTATGGTCATCGCGACGCGGACGCGATCGGGCGCGGCTTCGATGCCATAGACGAGACCGAGGTCGACGATGTTCATGCCGGCCTCCGGATCGATCACGCCGCGCAGCGCTTCGCGCACGATGTCCTCGATGGCCATCTCGCTATTCACCGAGGTAGGCCTCGCGCACCTTGGGATTGGCGAGCAGGGCCGCGGCGCTGTCGGCGAGCGTGATCAACCCGCCGTCCATGACATAGCCGCGCGCCGCAACCGACAGCGCGAGACGCGCGTTCTGCTCGACCAGCAGGATGGTCACGCCCTGGGCGGCGACCGACTGGATGACCTCGAACACCTTCTGCACCATGATCGGCGCCAGGCCCATCGAGGGCTCGTCGAGCAGCAGCAGCCGCGGCCGGCTCATCAGTGCGCGGCCGATGGCGAGCATCTGCTGCTCGCCGCCGGAGAGCGTGCCGGCGAGCTGGCCTGCCCGCTCCTGCAGGCGCGGCAGCAGGCCGTAGACGCGTTCGAGATCGGCGGCGATCTCGCCCCGGTCGTCGCGACAGTAGGCGCCCATGCCGAGGTTCTCCGCGACCGTCAGGCGGGCGAAGACGCCGCGCCCCTCGGGCACCAGCGTCATGCCTTCGCCGATCAGCGCATGCGGCGGACGGTGCAGCAGGCTGTGGCCGTCGTAATGCATGGTGCCGCGCGCCGGCAGCAGGCGCGCCAGGGCCTTCAGCGTGGTGGTCTTGCCCGCGCCGTTGGCGCCGATGAGGCAGACCATCTCGCCCGCCGCCACCTCGAAGCCGATGCCCTTCACCGCCGCGATGCCGCCGTAGGCGACATGCAGATCGCGCACCTCGAGCAGGGGCCGTGCGGCATTCATGCGACGGCTCCGCCCAGGTAGGCCTCGACCACCTTCGGGTCGCGCTGCACTTCGGCCGGCGGCCCTTCCGCGATCTTTTCGCCGTAGTCGAGCACGGCGACGCGGTCGCACAGGCCCATCACCAGCTTGACGTCGTGCTCGATGAGCAGAATGGTCAGTCCGTCGGCGCGCAGCGCCTCGATCAGCTTCTTCAGTTCGGCCGTCTCCGTCGCGTTCATGCCGGCGGCAGGCTCGTCGAGCGCCAGCAATTTGGGTTCCGTCGCCAGCGCGCGGGCGATCTCGAGACGACGCTGGTCGCCGTAGGACAGGTGGCGGGCGAGGATATTGCCGTGGCGGCGGATGCCGACGTACCCGAGCAGCTCGTGGGCGCGGCTCTCGATGGCGGCTTCCTCGTCGCGCGTGGCGCGGTTGCGCAGCACCGCTCCGACGACGCCGGCCGCGGTGCGCAGGTGGCGGCCGACCATGACGTTCTCCAGCGCCGTCATGTTGGCGAAGAGGCGGATGTTCTGGAATGTGCGCGCGATGCCGGCGGCGGCCACCTCGTGCGGCGCCGTGATTTGCAGGGGCGCTCCGTCGAAACAGAACGCGCCGGCATCGGCCGTGTACAGGCCGGTCAGCACATTGAAGAAAGTCGTCTTGCCGGCGCCGTTGGGGCCGATCAGGCCGTAGATCTCGCCGCGGCGGAGGGTGAGCGAGACGTCGTGCAGTGCGCGCACGCCGCCGAAGCGCTTGGCGACCTTGTCGGCTGCGAGAAGAATCTCGCTCATCCAGCCTGGCCTGCGAATTCACGCTTGTGGCGCGCCTCTGGCCACAGACCGGCCGGACGCAGGCGCATGGTCAGTACCAGCGCTGCGCCGAAGACCAGCATGCGCAGTACCTCGGGGTCGACGAGCAGCCGGCCGAAGAGGTAGCGTTGCGCCGGCTCGACCGTGTAACGCAGCAGTTCGGGCACGAAGGAGAGCAGCATCGCGCCGGCGATCACGCCCCAGATGTTGCCCATGCCGCCCAGTACGACCATCGCCAGCACCATGATCGATTCGTGCAGCACGAAGCTTTCGGGACTGATGAAGCCCTGGATCGAGGCGAACATGCCGCCGGCGACGCCGCCGAAGGAGGCGCCCATGGCGAAGGCGAGCAGCTTGACGTTGCGCGTGTTGATGCCGCAGGCCTTGGCGGCGACCTCGTCCTCGCGGATCGCCACCCAGGCGCGGCCGATGCGCGAGCGCTGCAGGCGCAGGTTGATGACGATGACGGCGACGAGCAGCAGCAGGAGCAGGTAGTAGTACTTCACCGGCCCGCTGAAGGCGAGGCCGAGCCAGGTGTCGGCGGCGCGAAAATCGATGCCGCCGATGCGCACCGGGTCGATCAGGGTGATGCCCTTCGGCCCGTTGGTGATGTTGAACGGGGAGGACAGGTTGTTCATCAGGATGCGCACGATCTCGCCGAAGCCGAGCGTGACGATGGCGAGGTAGTCGCCGCGCAGCCTCAGCGTCGGCGCCCCCAGCACGACGCCGGCGACGCAGGCGAGCAGGGCGCCGATGGGCAGAATCGCCCAGAACGGCAGGTGCAGGCCGAAATGCGGCGAGGCGAGCAGCGCCCAGGTATAGGCGCCGACCGCGTAGAAGGCGATGTAGCCCAGATCGAGCAGTCCGGCGAAACCGACGACGATGTTGAGGCCGAGCGAGAGGAAGACGAACAGGATGGCGAGGTTGGCGATGCGCACCCAGGCGGTACCGGCCATGGCCAGTACCAACGGCAGGGCAAACAGGGCGGCGGCAACGAGCACGACGCCCGCCCAGAAGAGCAGCGGATGGCGCTGTGCTTTCACGCCCGCTCCGCGACGCGCTCGCCGAGCAGCCCCGAGGGGCGGAACACCAGCACGGCGATCAGCACCAGAAAGGCGAACACCTCCTGGTAATTGCTGCCCATCAGCACGACATGACCGTCGGCGGCGCAGCGCTCGGCCAGCCAGCCGGAGACGATTGGCCAGCGGCACAGGTCGGTGACCTCGCCGATATACCCCGTGGCCAGCGCTTCGACCAGGCCAAGCAGGATGCCGCCGAGCATGGCGCCGGCGAGATTGCCGATGCCGCCCAGCACCGCCGCCGAGAAGGCTTTCAGGCCAAGCATGAAGCCCATCGTGTAGTGGGCGATGCCGTAATAGGTGCCGACCATCACGCCCGCCACCGCCGCCATGGCGGCGGCGATGACGAAGGTCAGCGCGATCACCCGGTTGGCATCGACGCCCATCAGCGCGGCGATATGGACGTTTTCAGCCGTGGCGCGGATGGCAACGCCGAAACGCGTCCGATACACGAACCAGGTCAGCCCGACCATCATCGCGCAGGAGAGCAGGATGATGCCCATCTGCACACCGCTGATGGCCGCCCCGCCGATCGAAAACACGGGGTTCTCGAGTATTTGCGGAAAAGCCAGCGGATTGCGGCTCCATACCAGCAGCGCAAGATGTTGCAGAATGATTGACATGCCGATGGCGGTTATTAACGGTGCCAGGCGCGGAGCATGACGCAACGGCCGATAGGCAACGCGCTCAAGCAGGTAGCCCAGGCACATGCAGGCCGGCATGGCGCAAGCCACACCGGCGAGCAGGATTGCCGCCGGCGGCAGGCCGCTGCCGGCGAGCGCGCCGATCACCGAAATCGCCACCATGGCGCCGACCATGACCACCTCGCCGTGGGCGAAGTTTATAAGCTGGATGACCCCATACACCATGGTGTAGCCGAGCGCGACAAGTGCATACACACTGCCTGTCGTCAGACCGTTGATGATTTGCTGGATGAGGATGTCCATGCGCCTGCGGACGCGGAAACGGCACCCGTGGGTGCCGTTTCCGCGCGAGCGTAGGTGTCGCTTTTACTTCTTCTCGGCTTTCGCAGCGGGTGCGGCAGCGGCAGCGTACTGATCCAAGGTCATGGACTTGCCGCCCATGATGATGGCCAAGGGAGTGATCTTGCCGTTCTTCATGGTGAAGATGGTCATTTCGGCATCCTTGCGGTCGCCCTTCTCGTCGAACTCGATGCGGCCGCTGGCGCCGTTATGGCTGATCTTTTCCAGCGCGGGCAGGTACTTCGCCGGCTCGGCCGAGTTCGCCTGCTTCATGGCGGCGATCATCAGATTGGCGGCGTCGTAAGTGAACGGCGCGTAGAGGATGGGATCGATCTTGAAGGCACTCTTGTAGCCATCGAGGAAGGCCTTGCCGGCAGCCTGCACCGGAATGCCGGCCTGCGAACACAGCATGCCTTCCGCGGCCGCGCCGGCCAGCTCCGCCATCTTGTCGGTGCAACCGCCATCGCCGTAGGCAAACGGCACGGCGATCTTCAGTTCGCGCGCCTGCTTGAGCAGCGGTCCGCCGGCGGCATCCATGCCGCCGTAGAAGACCGCGTCCGGGTTCTTGCCTTTGATCTTGGTCAGCACGGCTTTCCAGTCCGTGGTCTTGTCCGTGCCTTTTTCGCGCGGCAGGACCTTGACGCCGGCGGCCTTGAGCGTTTTCTCCACCTCGTTGGCGATGCCTTCGCCGTAGGGCGTGGCGTCGTCGATGATCGCTGCCGTCTTCGGCTTCACCTGGGCAACGAGAAAGTTGGCGATGGCCGGACCCTGCTGATCGTCGCGCCCGACAACGCGGAAAATCCCCTTCAGCTTCTGCTCGGTCAGCGCCGGGTTGGTGGCGGAACCGGAAATCATCGGGATGCCGCTCTGACTGTATACGGCCGAGGCGGGAATCGTGGTGCCGGAGTTGAGATGGCCGACCACGCCGGCGACCTTGGCATCCACCAGCTTCTGGGCGACGGTGTTGCCGATCTTCGGATCGGCCTGGTCGTCCTCGGCCATCAACTCGAACTTTACCTGACGGTCACCCAGCTTCACGCCGGCGGCATTGGCCTGGTCGATGGCCAGGCGCGCGCCGTTCTCGTTGTCCTTGCCCAGATGCGCGATGCCACCGGTGAGCGGTCCGACATGCCCGATTTTGACCACCAGCGGGGCGGGTGGCTGCTCGGCCTTGGGCGGCGGCGCCTCCTTGCCGCAGCCGAACGCGAGCAGGGCGGAAGCAACGGCGAGGCAGGTCGTCTTGACGGGGAATCGCATGATCTTAGTCTCCTGAAAGATGTGGTTTCATTTCTGGGTGTGAAAACGCGCGTGGATTGTGCTGCCCGTGCCGGATCATGTCAATAAAAATTTGGATTAGGGAGGCTCAGCCAGTGGGGAGGCTCAGCCAGTGAGCCAGTAGGGCAGCAAACTGGAATCTCTTGATTCTTCAAGGAGATAAGCGATGCCAAAGAACAAGGTGCAATTTCAGCGGGGCATGGGTTGGTTTGCGCGAATTCATGGACAAGCAAGGAACGTCGGAGCAATGCGAGCAGGCGCGCTTCGCCGGCTCCAAGCTGCCGCTCAATGTTTGGTTTCTGGCCATGCATCTGATCACCCAGGCCAAGAACGGCATCTCTTCGCTGGAGCTCTCCCGCCAACTGGCCATCTCCCAGAACAGCGCCTGGCTGATGAAGCACAAGCTGATGCAGGCGATGCTGGAGCGCGATGCCGGCCGGCACCTCAAAGGGCTGGTGCAATTGGACGATGCCTACTGGGGTGGCCGGCGCCGGGGCTACAAGCGCGGACGCGGCACCCGCGGCAAGAAGCCTTTCGTGGCGGCGGTGGAAACCAATCCGGCGGGACGCCCGCGCCGCATGAGTCTTACTTGCGTCAAGGGCTTCCGCGTGAAAGAGATCGCTCGCTGGAGCCGGGCCAGACTGGCGCCCGGCACGACGGTGCATTCGGACGGCCTGGCCTGCTTCGGGGCGGTGGCCGCGGCCGGCTGCGATCACGCGCCGACCGTGATGAGCGGACCGGGCCTGGCCCGCAAGCGGCTCACCCTCAACTGGGTCGATACCATGCTGGGGAATGTGAAGAACGCGATCCACGGCACCTATCATGCGATCCGCCCGAAGCACCTGCCGCGCTATCTGGCCGAGTTCAACTATCGCTTCAACCGACGATTCGATCTGGCGAGCATGCTCGCACGGCTGGCCGCCGCCGCCGCGCAAACGCCGCCTATGCCCTACCGGCTCGTAAAATTGGCTGAGGCTCATTGGTAATCAGGAACAAAAAAGCCGCGCGGTGCGCGGCTTTTCGTGACGCGCGAAACCGGTTTACTTGGCCGCCAGGATCCAGGCCACCAGCTTCTTGATGTCGGCGTCGGAAACCGCCGGGTTCGGCGGCATCGGCACGGTGCCCCAGGCGCCCGAGCCGCCCTTCTTGACCTTGCCCTCCAGCATGGCGGCGGCATCGGCCTTGCCGGCGTATTTCTTGGCGACGTCCTTGTAGGACGGGCCGACCACCTTCTTGTCCATGGCGTGGCAGCTCATGCAGTTCTTGGCTTTCGCCAGGGCTTCGTCGGCGGAGGCCTGACCGGTGATGAGCAGGCCGGCAGCGGCGAGCAGCAGGGTTTTCAGCAGTTTCATTTCTTCGTTTTCTCCTCGTGGGCGTGGTTGGTGAAATGCGCCGATACTCTAAAGCAATTCCGGGGACTTGCAAACCCGTTCAAGGCAAGTGAAATCGTCTATCGGCTCGAGGCATTTAACGCCGGAGCAGACCCAGGCGTTGACGCCCTCGCGCAAGGGTTTTTCGAGCACCGCGGGCAGTGCGCCGGCCTCCGCAGGCAAGCCGAGCGCGATCGCCCAGGGCCACGGGCGTGAGGCGATTTTTTCATTCCAATCAGCCAATTGCGCTTTCGGTCCGCGTAACACCACGAGGGTTGGCGGCACCAGGGATTCCTCCAGGGCCATGAGCAGGGTGGCAAAGCCGCCGGGCTGGCGTTCCATGTCCGGACAGTACAGCCGCAGGGCGCGTCCGGCCGACGCCTGATAGCGCATGTCGCCCGTAAGGTGGGCCAGGCGCTGCAAGGCAAAGGCGGCCACGCCGTTGCCCGAGGGCGTGGCGTTGTCGTGCCCGGTCTTGACGCGGTGGATCAGCGCTTCGTGGTCGTGGCTGGTGAAGAAGAAGCCGCCGGCAGCGTCCTCGAAGCGGTCGAGCAGGGCTCTTGCGAGCGCTTCGGCAAATTCGAGCAGATCGGCGTCGAATCCGGACTGCAGCAGTTCGAGCGAGGCCTTGAGCAGATAGGCGTAATCGTCGAGATAGGCGTTGAGATGGGCGCGCCCGTCCTTGCAGGTGGCGAGCAGCCGCCCGTCGCGCCAGAGCGTGCGCCGCGTGAAATCCATGGCTCGCCGCGCGGAGGCCAGCCAGTCGGCGCGGCCGAAGACGCGGCCGGCGTGGGCCATGCCCTCGATCATCAGCGCGTTCCAGCTCGCCAGGATCTTCTCGTCGCGTCCCGGCCGGATGCGTCGTTCGCGCGCGGCAAAGAGCTTCGCCCGACCCGATTGCAGCAGCGCTTCGCACTCCGCCGGCGGTTTGCCGAGCGCGGCGGCCACCTCGTCGAGCGGCTTTGCCACGATGAAATGCCAGTGACGGCCCCCGAAGTTGGCCGGACGGTCGAGGCCGTAGTGGGCGGCGAGCACGGCCACTTCGTCCGCCGTGCCGTGGCGACTGACTTCTTCCCTCGACCAGACGTAGAACTTGCCCTCCTCGTGCTCCGAGTCGGCATCCAGCGAGGAGAAATAGCCGTCCTCCGGCGCCTGCATCTCGCGCATGACCCAGGCGGCGGTCTCCTCCGCGACACGACGGAACAGGGGCTCCGGCGAGATGCGCCAGGCGTCGGCGTAGAGGCGCAGCAGCGGCCCGTTGTCGTAGAGCATCTTCTCGAAGTGCGGGATCTCCCAGCGCTCGTCCACGCTGTAGCGGCAGAAGCCGCCGCCGAGCTGGTCGTAGAGGCCGCCTTCCGCCATCTTGCGCAGGGTGGCGAGCGCCATCTCGCCGCAGCGCGCATCGTCCGTCGCGGCATGGCGGCGCAGCAGCAGCTCCAGTTCGGCGGGGTGCGGAAATTTGGGCGCGCCGCCGAAGCCGCCGTAGCGCGCGTCAAAGGATTGCTCCGCGCGCTCGACGGCGAGCTGCAGCGGCGCCGCCGTCGGCTCGCCGGCAGGCGTCGTCGTCCTGGCGCCGGAGGCGAGCGCCCGCAGCAGTTCGCCGTTCTGCTGGGCGATGTCGGCACGCTTGTCGCGCCAGGCCTCCGCCACGCGCCGGCACAGGTCGACGAAGCCGGGCAGGCCGTAGCGCGGGGTTTTCGGGAAATAGGTGCCGCCGAAGAAGGGCGTGCCGTCCGGCGCGAGGAACATGGTGAGCGGCCAGCCGCCGGCGCGGCCGGTGAGCATCTGCTGCGCGCTCTGGTAGATCTGGTCGAGATCGGGCCGCTCCTCGCGGTCGACCTTGATGTTCACGAACAGGCGGTTCATTACCGCCGCCACCTCGGCATCCTCGAAGGATTCGTGCGCCATGACATGGCACCAGTGGCAGGCCGAATAGCCGATGGAAAGCAGTATGGGTTTGTCTTCCCGCTTCGCCAGGGTGAGCGCTTCCTCACCCCAGGGGAACCAATCCACGGGGTTTTCCGCGTGCTGCTGGAGATAGGGCGAGGTTTCGCCGGCGAGGCGGTTGGGCATGAAGGGGATTAATTCCGAGTAATTTTGTCGGAATTATGGCCTTCGCTGGCGGTCAGCGCAAGTCAGCGCATCAGCGCTCGAAAAGAGATCGCCACCAGCGCTTGCGTGCTTCCGGCAGAGGGCCGGCGCGTTTGAGTTCGTCGGGCGGCACGAGGCTCATGACCCAGCCGGGCGGAGGCGGGTTCTTGCTGAATCCGCAGGAGACGCCGAGGTTGTTCGGGTCGTAGATCTTCACCATGCGCGGCGCCTCGAGATCGTCGGCATAGACGATGCCGCAGTAGTCGTGCAGGTGTTCCTTGCGCAGCAGGGCGTCGGTCGCGGCGATGAAGCGTTCGACTTCCTCGGCGGTGGCCGGTGCCAAGGGCAGCGGCTCACCGACGGCGTACAGATACCAGCCGGCACCGCGGTCGATGCGCGCCCAGAAATCGGTCAGTTGCTGCCAGGACAGCAGGCTCCACAGCCGGCCGCTGTAGAGCAGCTCGAATTCATTGGCGACGTCCGTGGCCATGCTCAGCGCGAGAGTTGATTCACGTCGCGCACCGCGCCGGTGTCGGCGCTGGTGGTCATGGCGGCGTAGGCCTGCAGCGCCGCCGAGACGGTGCGCTCGCGCTTGGCCGGCTTCCAGGCGCCATGTTCACCTTGGCCCTTCGCTTCCATCGCCTGCCGCCGTGCGGCCAGGACTGACTTTTCCACGGCGAGGTGGATGCGGCGGTGGGGGATGTCGATCTCGATGGTGTCGCCCTCCTCGACCAGAGCGATGGCGCCGCCGGCCGCCGCCTCGGGCGAGGCGTGGCCGATCGAGAGGCCCGAGGTGCCGCCGGAGAAGCGGCCGTCGGTGAGCAGCGCGCACTGCTTGCCGAGCCCCTTCGATTTCAGATACGAGGTCGGGTAGAGCATCTCCTGCATGCCGGGGCCGCCTTTCGGTCCTTCGTAGCGCACGACGACGATGTCGCCGGCCTTGATCTGGTCGGCGAGAATCTTCTCGACGGCTTCCTCCTGCGACTCGCAGACGCGGGCGCGTCCGCTGAACTTCCAGATGCTCTCGTCGACGCCGGCCGTCTTGACGATGCAACCCTTCTCGGCGATGTTGCCGAACAGCACCGCCAGCCCACCCTCCTGCGTGTAGGCGTGCGCCTGGTCGCGGATGCAGCCGTGGGCGCGGTCGAGGTCGAGCTTCGGGTAGCGGCGGCTCTGCGAGAAGGCCGTCTGCGTCGGCACGCCGCCTGGCGCGGCGCGGTAGAAGTCGTGCACCGCCTTGCTCTCGTTGCGCTTCACGTCGCAGCAGTCGAGCTGCTTGCCGATCGAGGAATAGAGCACCGTCGGGCAGTCGCGGTTGATGAGGCCGGCGCGGTCGAGCTCGCCGAGGATCGCCATGATGCCGCCGGCGCGATGCACGTCCTCCATGTGGTACTTCTGCGTTGCCGGCGCAACCTTGGCGAGGCAGGGTACGCGCCTCGACATCCTGTCGATGTCGGCCATGGTGAAATTCACGCCGGCTTCCTGCGCCGCGGCAAGGAGGTGCAACACGGTGTTGGTCGAGCCGCCCATGGCGATGTCCAGCGCGATGGCGTTCTCGAAAGCCGCGAACGAGGCGATGCTGCGGGGCAGGACGGAAGCATCGTCGTTCTCGTACCAGCGCCGGCACAGCTCGACCGCGAGGCGGCCGGCCTTGACGAAGAGCTTTTCCCGGTCGGCGTGCGTGGCGAGCAGCGAGCCGTTGCCGGGCAGCGCCAGGCCCAGCGCCTCGGTCAGGCAGTTCATCGAGTTGGCGGTGAACATGCCGGAGCATGAGCCGCAGGTCGGGCAGGCGCTGCGCTCCATCGCCGCCACCTCGGCGTCGGAGTTCTTGGAATCGGCGGCCTCGATCATGGCGTCGATGAGGTCGACCATGCGGTATTCGCCGTGCCACTTCACCTTGCCCGCCTCCATCGGCCCGCCGGAGACGAACACCGCCGGGATGTTCAGGCGCAGCGCCGCCATCAGCATGCCGGGGGTGATCTTGTCGCAGTTGGAGATGCACACCATGGCATCCGCCGTGTGGGCGTTCACCATGTACTCGACCGAGTCGGCGATCAGCTCTCGCGAGGGCAGCGAGTAGAGCATGCCGCCGTGGCCCATGGCGATGCCGTCGTCCACGGCGATGGTGTTGAACTCCTTGGCGATGCCGCCGGCGGCCTCGATCTCGCGGGCGACGAGCTGGCCCATGTCCTTCAGGTGCACATGGCCCGGCACGAACTGGGTGAAGGAGTTCACCACGGCGATGATCGGCTTGCCGAAATCGCCTTCCTTGATGCCGGTGGCGCGCCACAGTGCGCGCGCGCCGGCCATGTTGCGGCCATGGGTGGAGGTGCGGGAACGGTACTCGGGCATGGTGCTGCTCCTTCAGTTGCTAGAATGCCGATTTTAGCCCATCGCATCGGCCATGCTGACCTATCCCCGCATCGACCCCGTGGCTATTTCGCTCGGCCCGGTGTCGGTGCACTGGTACGGGCTGATGTACCTGGCCGGCTTCGTCGCCTTCGTCATGCTCGGCCGCCGGCGCATTGCGCGCCGGCCCGACCTGAAGTGGACCACGAAGGACATCGACGACCTGCTCTTCTACGGCGTGCTCGGCGTGGTGATCGGCGGGCGGCTGGGGCAGGTGCTGTTCTACGAGCCGGCGCACTACCTCGCCCATCCGCTCGAGATTTTCGCCATCTGGAAGGGCGGCATGAGTTTCCACGGCGGCTTCCTCGGCGTGCTGCTGGCACTGACTTTGTATGCGCGCAAGAAAATGCTCGCCTGGTTGGCGGTGATGGACTTCATCGCGCCGCTGGTGCCGCCCGGACTGGGTTTCGGCCGCCTCGGCAACTTCATCAACGGCGAGCTGTGGGGGCGCGCCGCCGACCCCTCGCTGCCCTGGGCGATGGTGTTTCCCCACGTCGACGCCATTGCGCGCCACCCCTCCCAGCTCTACCAGGCCTTCCTCGAGGGCGTGGTGCTGTTCGCCGTGCTCTGGTGGTTCTCTTCGAAGCCGCGCGCCGCGGGCGCGGTGTCGGGCATGTTCCTCGTCGGCTACGGCATGGTGCGCTTCCTCGCCGAGTTCTTCCGCGAACCGGACGCCGGCATCTTCGGCCTCAGCTACACGATCAGCATGGGCCAGTGGCTGTCGCTGCCGATGATCGCGGCCGGCGTGTGGCTGCTCTGGCGTAGCCGCGCTCAGCGGTAGCAGTTGATGGCGTTGCGGGTCTCCAGCGCGACCTTTCGCGCGGCGGCGGCGTAGTTCTCGCCTGCATTTTTGTCCGTGGCGGCGTAGAGGATGGCGCGCGAGGAGTTGATCATCAGGCCGGTGCCGCCCGCCGTCCTGCCGGCACTGACTGTTGCCTCGATATCGCCGCCCTGGGCGCCGATGCCCGGCACCAGCAGCGGCATGTCGCCGACGATGCGGCGCACCTCGGCGAGTTCGGTGGGGAAGGTGGCGCCGACCACCAGGGCGCACTGACCGCTCGCGTTCCATTTCTTCGTCACCAGCTCGGCGACGTGCTGGTACAACTTGCGCCCGCCTGTCTCGAGGAACTGCAGGTCCGAGCCGCCGGCATTCGAGGTGCGGCAGAGGATGACGACGCCGCGCTCCTTCCAGGCCAGATAAGGCTCAATGGAGTCGAAGCCCATGTACGGGTTCACCGTCAGCGCGTCGGCGCCGTAGCGTTCGAAGGCCTCGCGGGCGTATTGCTCGGCGGTGGCGCCGATGTCGCCGCGCTTGGCATCGAGGATGACCGGGATGCCAGGATGCTTTTCATGGATGTGGCGGATCAGCGCCTCGAGCTGGTCCTCGGCGCGATTCGCCGCGAAGTAGGCGATCTGCGGCTTGAAGGCGCAGGCGAGGTCGGCCGTGGCGTCGGCGATCGATTTGCAGAATTCAAATATGGCGTCGCCGCGGCCCTTCAGATGGGCCGGGAATTTCGCCGGGTCGGGGTCGAGGCCGACGCAGAGCAGGGAATCGTTGCGCGCCCAGGCGGCGGCGAGGCCCGTCTTGAAATCCATGGCGTTATTGTAGCCCGGAAGGCTTTCCGTGGCGCCCGGGCGCAGTAGAATCGGGGCTGAAAGGAGACGACATGAGCGAGCGACCCTTCAGAATCCTCGGCATCCAGCAGATCGCCATCGGCGGCCCGTCCAAGGAGCGGCTCAAGACGCTGTGGGTGGACAAGCTGGGCTTGTCGGTCACCGGCAATTTCGTCAGCGAGCGGGAGAACGTGGACGAGGACATCTGCGCCATGGGCAGCGGCCCGTTCAAGGTCGAGGTCGACCTGATGCAGCCGCTCGATGCGGAGAAGAAGCCGGCCGTGCACGCCACGCCGCTGAACCATGTCGGACTGTGGGTGGATGATCTGCCCAAGGCCATGGAATGGCTGACGGCGCAGGGCGTGCGCTTCGCCCCCGGCGGCATCCGCAAGGGCGCCGCCGGCTTCGACATCTGCTTCATCCATCCCAAGGCGAGCGACGAGCTGCCCATTGCCGGAGAGGGCGTGCTGATCGAGCTGGTGCAGGCGCCGCCCGAGGTGGTCGCGGCCTTTTCGCAACTTGTTTGAGCAGGAGTACGCCATGCACAGGAGAGCCTTCCTTGCCCTGATTGCCGGAGCCGGCGCACTGACTGCCTGCTCGACGCTGTCCGACGTGTCGTCCAGCCGCGGCACCGGCGTCATCGTCAGTTATGCCGCGCCCTTCGACCAGGTCTGGGCGGCGCTGCCCGAACTCCTGAAGGAGATCGGCATGCGGGTGACGAAGGAGAACATGGCCGAGGGAGTCATGCTGGCCGAGGAGGGATCCGGTTTCGGCACGGGTGTGCACACCGTCATCATCGTCGAGCGCATCGGCACGCGGGGCAACTGCCGCGTCGAGGTGGTCTCCAAGGGCACGTTCGGCGTCAATCTGTCCGGCATCACGGACGGCGCGAAGTCGGTCCACGACCGGCTGGTCCAGCGCTACAGAAGGCTTTAGTCGATCTCCCGCAAGCCGCCCGGCGTCTTCAGATACGCCACCAGGCCGGGCGCCTCGTCCGGCTCGGCGGCGTAGAGCGCCAGCGCGCCGGCCAGCCCCAGCGAAGCCAGCGCGTCGCGAATGCGCGCCGCTTCGGCGTGAAAGCCTTCCAGCTTCATCAGCACGCAGCCGACCTCCGGCAGGCGTTGCGCCGGATGAATCGGCGAAGCCCATTGGATCAGGCTGGGGACGAGCCCGCCGCCGGGCAGCCGGCCGTCGGCCGCTACGCCGATGCGCCAGCGGTAGTCGCCGCGCGCCATGTCGAGAACCTTCATGTCCGGCGCGGCAGGCATGTCCGCGCAGCGCGCCACCCAGTGGATCAGGCGAGGACGTGCGGCCAGCCTCGCCTGCAACGCCGGATCGTCGAGGCCGAACCAGCGCGGCCGATCGGGCGGCGGCGCGGCGGGATCGACGGCGATGAGTTCCAGGTAGAGTTGCGGCCCGAGCCTGAGCAGCCGGTTGTGCGTGCCCATGACGGCATGCCTGCCGCCCTCGGCGAGGGGCACGCCGAGCCGGTCCTGCAGCCAGGCCGATCCCGTCTCGAGGTCGTTTGTTGCGACGACCAGGTGGTCGATGCGGGAGGTCGCCGGCTCAGGCGATCCTGTCGAGCGCATCCTCGAGGCGCCGCACGGTGCGGTCGATGTGCTGCAGCTTGTCGAGCCCGAAGAGGCCGATGCGGAAAGTGCGGAAGTCGGCTGGCTCGTCGCACATCAGCGGCACGCCGGCCGCCGTCTGCAGGCCCTGGGCGATGAATTTCCTGCCCGACTGGATGTCCGGGTCGTCGGTGTAGCCGACCATCACGCCGGGCGCCTCGAATCCCTTCGCGGCGACGCTGGCGAAGCCGCGGCCTTCCAGCAGCGCGCGCACCCGGGCGCCCAGTTCCGCCTGCGCGTCGCGTGCCCGTCCGAAGCCCCAGTCGCGCGTCTCCCGCATCGCGCGGAGGACGGCCGCCAGGGCGTCGGTCGGCATCGTCGCGTGGTAGGCGTGGCCGCCGCCTTCGTAGGTCTCCATGATCTGCAGCCACTTGCGCAGGTCGGCGGCAAAGCTCGTGCTGGCGGTGGCGTCGATCCTTTCCCTTGCGCGCGCATTGAGCATCACCAGCGCGCAACAGGACGGGCCGCTCCAGCCTTTCTGCGGCGCGCTGATCAGGATGTCCACGCCGCGCGCGGCCATGTCCACCCACATTGCGCCGGAGGCGATGCAGTCGAGCACGAACAGGCCGCCGACGGCGCGCACCGCCTCGGCCACCGCTTCCAGATAATCGTCGGGCAGGAGCATGCCGGAGGCGGTCTCGACGTGGGGGGCGAACACCAGCGCCGGTTTCTGCGACCGGATGGCCGCCGTCACCTCGCCGACCGGCGGCGGCGCGAAGGGTGCCTTGTGGCCCGCCGCGGCCGGGCGCGCCTTCAGCACGATTTCCTCGGAGGGGATGCGCCCCATTTCGAAGATCTGGCTCCAGCGGTAGCTGAACCAGCCGTTGCGGATGACCAGGCACCTGCGTCCGGCGGCGAACTGGCGCGCCACCGCTTCCATGCCGTAGGTGCCGCCGCCGGGCACGATCACCGAAGAATGGGCGCGGTAAGCTTCCTTGAGGATGGCGGAGATGTCGCGCATGACGCCCTGGAAGGCGGGCGACATGTGGTTGAGGGCGCGGTCGGTGTAGACGACAGAGTACTCGAGCAGCCCCTGCTGGGGCGCCTGGGTCAGGCTGGGCACGGCGGACTCCCGGAAATTCGACGGCGCGCAGCTTAGCACGCCATCCCCCGGCGCGCGCCGCCGGGACGGCGCACCTAGGCGAAGCGCACGATCGGCTGGTCGACGGCCAGGCTGTCGCCCTTCTTCGCCAGCACTTCCGCCACCACGCAGTCCTGGTCGGCCTTGAGGATGTTCTCCATCTTCATGGCCTCGATGGCGGCGAGCTTCTCGCCGGCCTTCACCTCCTGTCCCGGCTTGAGCGGCATGTCGGTGAGCAGCCCCGGCATGGGCGAGAGCAGGAACTTGGAGAGGTCGGGCTTCGGCTTGTCCGGCATCAGGCCGAGCAGATGCGCGGCATGACCGGTCATCACCATCATGTCGGCCTGCGTGCCCCAGTGCGTGACGCGGTACTTCAGGCCGAGGCGCTCGAGCTGCAGGCAGACCGGCTCGCCGTTCCAGGTGCCCCGGAACAGCAACTCGCCGAGGCGCCAGTTGGAGCGCAGCTCGCAGCTCTGGCCGTCATGGCTGACCGAGTAGCCGCCGCCGATCGGCGTCAGCGTCAGTTCGTACTTCTTGTCGCTCATCAGCACCATCCACTCGTTGCCGACCTTGCGCTCGTGCCCGCGCAGCTGGCCGCTGGTGCGGATGGCGCGGTCGATGTAGCGTCGCCGCGCGAAGGCCGCCGCCGCCGCCAGCAGCAGTGGGTCCTCGTGCACCAGGCTCTCGGCGCTGAAGCCCTTCGGGAACTCCTCGGCGATGAAGCCGGTGTTGAACTTGCCCGACTGGAAGCGCGGATGTTGCATCAGTGCCGACTGGAAGGCGATGTTCGAGGAGACGCCTCGGATGACGAAGGCGTTGAGCGCGTCGCGCATCTTGGCGATGGCCTGGTCGCGGCTGGCGGCATGCACGATCAGCTTGGCGATCATCGAGTCGTAGTACATCGAGATCTCGCCGCCCTCGTACACGCCGGTGTCGACGCGCACGCCGTCGGACTCCACCGGCGGGATGTAGCGGATCAGTCGCCCGGTCGAGGGCAGGAAGTTGCGGAACGGGTCCTCGGCGTTGATGCGGCATTCCATGGCCCAGCCGTTGAGCTTGACGTCCTTTTGCGCAAAGGGCAGCTTCTCGCCGGCGGCGACGCGGATCATCAGCTCGACGAGGTCGAGGCCGGTGATGCATTCGGTCACCGGATGCTCGACCTGCAGCCGGGTGTTCATCTCGAGGAAGTAGAACGACTTGTCCTTGCCGACGACGAACTCCACCGTGCCGGCCGACTGGTACTTCACCGCCTTGGCCAGCGCCACCGCCTGCTCGCCCATGGCCTTGCGCGTCTTCTCGTCGAGGAAGGGGCTGGGCGCCTCCTCGATCACCTTCTGGTGGCGGCGCTGGATCGAGCACTCGCGCTCGTTCAGGTAGACGCAGTTGCCGTGGGCGTCGCCGATCAGCTGGATCTCGATGTGGCGCGGCTCCTCGACGTATTTCTCGATGAAGACGCGGTCGTCGCCGAAGGCGTTCTTCGCCTCGGTGCGGCAGGAGGAGAAACCCTCGTGCGCCTCCTTGTCGTTGAACGCCACGCGCAGGCCCTTACCGCCGCCGCCGGCGCTGGCCTTGATCATCACCGGATAGCCGATCTTCCTGGCGATTTCCACGGCCTGCTCCGGCGTGTCGATGGCCTCGTTGTAGCCGGGGATGGTGTTGACCCTGGCCTCCAGCGCCAACTTCTTCGAGGCGATCTTGTCGCCCATGGCCGCGATGGAATAGTGCTTCGGCCCGATGAAGACGATGCCCTCCTCCTCGAGGCGCTTGGAGAAGGCCTCGTTCTCCGAGAGGAAGCCGTAGCCGGGATGCACCGCCTGGGCGCCGGTCTGCTTGCAGGCGGCGATGATCTTGTCGGCGACGAGGTAGGATTCCTTCGAGGGCGGCGGGCCGATGCAGACGGCTTCATCCGCCAGCTCGACGTGGCGGGAATCCTTGTCGGCCTCGGAATACACGGCAACGGTGGCGATGCCCATCTTGCGGGCGGTCTTGATGACGCGGCAGGCGATCTCGCCGCGGTTGGCAATCAGGATCTTCTTGAACATGTGATTTCTCCCCGGCTCAGAGCGGAATGTTGCCGTGCTTGCGCCACGGGTTTTCCAGTTTCTTTTCCTTCAGCATCGCCAGCGAGCGGCAGATGCGCTTGCGCGTCTCGTGCGGCATGATGACGTCGTCGATGAAGCCGCGGTGGCCGGCGACGAAGGGGTTGGCGAACTTCTCCTTGTATTCCTTCTCGCGCGCGGCGAGCTTGGCCGGGTCGTTCTTCTCCTCGCGGAAGATGATCTCCACCGCGCCCTTCGGCCCCATCACGGCGATCTCGGCCGAGGGCCAGGCGAAGTTCACGTCGCCGCGCAGGTGTTTCGACGACATCACGTCGTAGGCGCCGCCGTAGGCCTTGCGCGTGATCACCGTCACCTTCGGCACGGTGCATTCGGCATAGGCGTAGAGCAGCTTGGCGCCATGCTTGATGATGCCGCCGTATTCCTGCGCCGTGCCGGGCATGAAGCCGGGCACGTCGACGAAGGTCACCACCGGGATGTTGAAGGCGTCACAAAACCGAACAAACCGCGCACCCTTGATCGAGCTCTTGATGTCGAGGCAGCCGGCCAGCACGAGCGGCTGGTTGGCGACGATGCCCACCGTCTGCCCGGCCATGCGGCCGAAGCCGATGACGATGTTCCTGGCGTAGTCGGGCTGCAGCTCGAAGAAGTCGCCCTCGTCCACCGTCTTGATGATGAGTTCCTTGATGTCGTAGGGCTTGTTCGGGTTGTCCGGCACCAGGGTGTCGAGCGACATTTCGACGCGCTCGGAGGGATCCTCGGTCGGCACCACCGGCGGCTTGTCGCGGTTGTTCGAGGGCAGGAAGGAGACGAGGCGCCTCAGCATCATGAGCGCCTCGACGTCGTTCTCGAAGGCCAGGTCGGCCACGCCCGACTTGGTGTTGTGCGTCACCGCGCCGCCGAGTTCCTCGGCGGTGACCTCTTCGTGCGTCACCGTCCTTACCACCTCCGGGCCGGTGACGAACATGTAGGAGGAATCCTTCACCATGAAGATGAAGTCGGTCATCGCCGGACTGTACACCGCGCCGCCGGCGCAGGGGCCCATGATCATCGAGATCTGCGGCACCACGCCGGAGGCCAGCACGTTGCGCTGGAACACCTCGGCATAGCCGCCGAGCGAGGCGACGCCTTCCTGGATGCGCGCGCCGCCGGAGTCGTTCAGCCCGATCACCGGCGCGCCGACCTTCATGGCGTGGTCCATGATCTTGCAGATCTTCTCGGCGTGCGCCTCGGACAGCGCGCCGCCGAACACCGTGAAGTCCTGGCTGAAAATGAACACCAGGCGGCCGTTGATGGTGCCGTAGCCGGTCACCACGCCGTCGCCCGGCACCGTCTGTTTCTCCATGCCGAAATCGGTGCAGCGGTGCTCCTTGAACATGTCCCATTCCTCGAAGGAATCGGGGTCGAGCAGCAGCTCGATGCGCTCGCGCGCGGTGAGCTTGCCCTTGCCGTGCTGCGCATCGATGCGCTTCTGGCCGCCGCCCAGGCGGGCCGCGGCGCGCTTTTCGTCCAGCTGTCGAATGATGTCGTGCATAGAGCCTCCGCTGAAAACTAATCCTTGTGCTGCGAATGATTGAGCAATCGGTGTGCCGCGGCGGCCGGGGTCATGCTGCCCGCCGTGACGCAGCGACTGACTTTTTCCAGATCCTGCTTCACGCTCGCGTGGTGCCTGAAGCGGTTGCGCAGCTCGGCGTCGATGAGGGTCCACATCCAGTCGAGGGCCTGGCGCCGCCGCTTCCCGGCCAGCTCGCCGCTCGCCTCGAGCGTCTTGCGGTGAAGCTCTATCTCGGCCCAGAACGCCGCGACACCCGCGCCGGTCTGGGCGCTCATGGTCTGCACCTTCGGCCGCCAGTGGACGGAGGTCGAACGCAGCAGGCCGAGGGCATTCTCGAACTGATGTTTGGCGAACTCGGCCGCCTTCGGGTCGAGGTCGGCCTTGTTGATGACGACGAGGTCGGCCAGCTCGACGATGCCCTTCTTGATCGCCTGCAGGTCGTCGCCGGCGTTGGGCAGCTGCAGCAGGACGAAGGCGTCGACCATCCCGGCCACCGTGGTCTCGCTCTGGCCGACGCCGACCGTCTCGACGATGACGACGTCGAAGCCGGCCGCTTCGCACACCAGCATCGCCTCGCGCGTTTTTTCCGCCACGCCGCCGAGCGAGCCGCCCGAGGGGCTGGGACGGATGAAGGCCTCCGGCCGGGTCGACAGCTTCTCCATGCGCGTCTTGTCGCCGAGGATGGAACCGCCCGAGAGCGTGCTGGAGGGATCGACCGCCAGCACCGCAATGCGGTGGCCGTGCCCGATGAGATGCAATCCCAATGCCTCGATGAAGGTCGACTTGCCCGCGCCCGGCGCGCCGGAGATGCCGACGCGGATGGCGCCGCCGGTATGCGGCAGCAGCGCCGCCAGCACCTGTTCCGCCCGCGCCTGATGATCGCGCCGCGACGACTCGACCAGGGTGATCGCCTTCGCCAGCGCGCGCGGCCGGCGCGCGAGCACGCCGTCGACCAGCTGCTGGTCGGCGGCGGAAAGCAGCGCCTGGCCGGCGGTGGCGTCGTTCATGTCAGGCTGAAGCGTGAGTCTTGCGGATCGCCGCCAGCACCTGCTTCGCGCAGGCCGGGATGGGCGTGCCCGGGCCGAAGATGCCGGCCGCGCCGGCCTGCTGCAGGAAGGCGTAGTCCTGCGCCGGGATGACGCCGCCGACGAAGACGATGATGTCCCCGGCGCCCTGGTCCTTCAGCGCCTTGACCAGCGCCGGCACCAGCGTCTTGTGGCCGGCGGCGAGGGTCGACACGCCGATGGCGTGGCAGTCGTTCTCGATGGCCTGGCGCGCGGCTTCCTCCGGCGTCTGGAAGAGCGGGCCGATGTCGATGTCGAAGCCGAGGTCGGCGAGCGCCGTGGCCACCACCTTGGCGCCGCGGTCGTGGCCGTCCTGGCCGAGCTTGGCGACCATCACGCGCGGCCGCCTGCCTTCCGCCGCAGCGAAGGCCTCGATGTCCTGCTTGATCTCCTGCCACTCCCAGTCGTGCTCGAAGGCGGCGCCGTAGACGCCGGAGATGGCCTGGTTGGTGGCGCGGAAGCGGCCCCATTCCTTCTCCAGCGCGTCGGAGATCTCGCCGACGGTGGCGCGCAGGCGCACGGCCTTGACGGCGAGGTCGAGCACATTGCCCTGGCCGGTCTTCGCGGCGTCGGTGAGCGCATCGAGCGCTTTTTGCACCGCCTCGCCGTCGCGCGACGCGCGGATGCTCTTCAGCCGCGCGATCTGCGCCTCGCGCACCGCGCTGTTGTCGATCTCGCGGATGTCGACCGGATCTTCCTTCTCCAGGCGGTACTTGTTCACGCCGACGATGACGTCCTTGCCGGCGTCGATGCGCGCCTGCTTTTCCGCCGCGCACTGCTCGATCTTGAGTTTCGCCCAGCCCGACTCGACGGCCCTGGTCATGCCGCCCATGGCCTCGACTTCCTCGATGATGGCCCAGGCGGTGTCGGCCATGTCCTGCGTCAGCTTCTCCATCAGGTAGCTGCCGGCCCAGGGGTCGACCACATTGGTGATGTGCGTCTCTTCCTGGATGATGAGCTGGGTGTTGCGGGCGATGCGCGCCGAGAAGTCGGTGGGGAGCGCGATGGCCTCGTCGAGCGAGTTGGTGTGCAGCGACTGCGTGCCGCCGAACACCGCCGCCATGGCCTCGATGGCGGTGCGCACGACGTTGTTGTAGGGGTCCTGCTCGGTGAGCGACCAGCCGGAGGTCTGGCAGTGGGTGCGCAGCATCATCGACTTGGCGCTCTTCGGCCCGAACGACTTCATGATGCGCCACCAGAGCAGGCGCGCCGCGCGCAGCTTGGCGACTTCGAGGTAGAAGTTCATGCCGATGGCGAAGAAGAACGACAGCCGCCCGGCGAAGGCGTCCACGTCCATGCCCTTGGCAATCGCCGTCTTTACGTACTCCTTGCCGTCGGCCAGCGTGAACGCGAGTTCCAGCGCCTGCGTCGCGCCGGCCTCCTGCATGTGGTAGCCGGAGATCGAGATCGAGTTGAACTTCGGCATGTGCGTCGCCGTGTACTCGATGATGTCGGCGATGATGCGCATCGACGGGCCGGGCGGGTAGATGTAGGTGTTGCGGACCATGAACTCCTTGAGGATGTCGTTCTGGATCGTGCCGGAGAGCTTCTCCTCGCTCACCCCCTGCTCCTCGGCGGCGACGATGTAGCCGGCCAGCACCGGCAGCACGGCGCCGTTCATGGTCATCGAGACGGAGATCTTGTCGAGCGGGATGGCGTCGAAGAGGATCTTCATGTCCTCGACGGAATCGATCGCCACGCCGGCCTTGCCGACGTCGCCGGTCACCCGCGGATGGTCGGAGTCGTAGCCGCGGTGGGTGGCGAGGTCGAAGGCCACCGAGATGCCCTGGCCGCCGCCGGCCAGCGCGCGTTTGTAGAAGGCGTTGGATTCCTCGGCGGTGGAGAAGCCGGCGTACTGGCGGATGGTCCACGGCCGCACCGCGTACATGGTGGCCTGCGGCCCGCGCAGGAAGGGCTCGAGGCCGGGCAGGGTGTCGGCGTGCGGCAGGCCCTCGGCGTCGCGCTTCGTATACAGCGGCTTGACGGTGATGCCTTCCGGCGTCACCCAGTCGAGGGCGGCCAGGTCGCCGTTCGGCGCCGACTTGGCGGCGGCCTTTTCCCAGGCGGAGAGATCGGCGGAGCTAAATAGTTTGTCGGTCATGGCGGCACCTCTTGACATCCGTAGGCCTTAATAATACTGTATCCATAATTATGAATGCAAGCAAAGTTCGGTCAATCGCCGGGACGACAATTCCATGAGTCCTGCCAGTATTTCACAACCGGCTCTCTATCAGGAGGTCGCCGAGCGCCTGCGCCAGCGCATTTTCTCGCATGAGCTGCAACCGGGCGCCTGGGTGGACGAGCAGGCGCTGGCCGAGCAGTACGGCATCAGCCGCACGCCCCTGCGCGAGGCGCTCAAGGTGCTCGCTTCCGAAGGCCTGGTCACGCTCAAGCCGCGCCGCGGCTGCTACGTCACCGAGCTGGCCGAGCGCGACCTCGACGACATCTTCCCGCTGATGGCCCTGCTCGAAGGACGCTGCGCCTTCGAAGCGACGCAGAAGGCGAGCCCGGCCGACCTCAAGCGCCTGGAAGCGCTGCACGAAAAGCTCGAACGCCAGGCGGCGAAGGGCGACATCAACGGCTTCTTCGAGGTCAACCACGATTTCCACCAGGCGCTGCAGGAACTCTCCGGCAACCGCTGGCTGAAGCAGGTCATCGACGACCTGCGCAAGGTGCTGAAACTGACGCGGCGCGATTCGCTGCGCCTGGAAGGGCGGCTGAAGCAGTCGCTGGAGGAACACCGCCGCATCCTCGCCGCCATCCGCGAGCGCGATGCCGCCAGCGCCGAGGCGCTGATGCATGCGCACCTCCTGTCCGGCCGCGCCGCGCTGGCGAAGATGCAGGCCGCCGCCCTCTCCCCCAGCCCCTCTCCCGCGGGCGGGAGAGGGGAGCGTATTGGCCATGTCTGAAGAGATCCTCGTCCTTCGCGACGGCGGCGTCGCCACCGTCACGCTGAACAATCCTGCCAAGCTGAATGCCGTCAACGCCTCGATGTGGCGGCGACTCCGCGTGGTGATGGAAGAGTTGTCCTCCGACGAGGAACTGCGCTGCGTGGTGCTGCGCGGCGCGGGCGACAAGGCCTTCGCCGCCGGCGGCGACATCGAGGAGTTCCTCACCTTGCGCGACACACTGGAGCGCGCCCTGGTCTACCACGAGGAGTGGGTGGCGCAGGCGCTGAACGCCGTGCGCGACTGCCTGCACCCGACGGTGGCGCTGATCCAGGGCGCCTGCATCGGCGGCGGCCTGGAGATCGCCGGCCAGTGCGACCTGCGCATCTGCGGCCGCTCGGCCCGCTTCGGCGCGCCGATCAACAAGCTCGGCTTCTCCATGGCTCCGGGCGAGTTGATCGGGCTGCTCGCTTTGGCCGGTCCCGCGCTGGCGCTGGAGATCCTGCTGGAGGGCCGCATCCTCGGCGCCGACGAGGCCTACGAGAAGCGGCTGGTGACACGCGTCGTGGACGACGAGCAGGTGGCGGACGAGGCGTATGCGACCGCGCGCCGCATCGCCGCCGGTGCGCCGCTCGCTGCGCGCATGCACAAGGCGCTAGTGCGTCGTCTCACCGCCGTGCCGCAGGGACTGACTTTGGCAGAGCAGAAAGACAGCTTCGCCTTCCTCGATAGCGAGGATTACCGGGAGGGACTGTCGGCCTTCCTCGACAAACGCGCTCCCTTGTTCAAGGGCAAATAGTCGTTGTAGTAACGCTTCTTGACGTTGCCCATCATCTCTCCTATCTTGTATACAAAATAACGCATACAAGATTTATTTTCGTTGCATATCAATGATTAACAAGTCATCTCTATGCCAGCAGGCGGTGGACCTGTTGCGCAAGCGCATCTTCAGCCATGCGCTCCTGCCGGGGCAGCGCCTGGACGAGGCGGCGCTCGCCGCAGACCTCGGCATCAGCCGCACACCGCTGCGCGAGGCACTGAAGATCCTCTCCGCCGAGGGCCTGCTGCACATCAAGCCGCGCCGCGGCTGTTTCGTCGCCGAGCTGACACCGGCGGACCTGGAGGAAATCTTTCCGATCATGGCCATGCTGGAGGGGCGTGTCGCCTACGAGGCCGCGCTCAAGGCGGGGCCGAACGAGCTGAAGCGGCTCGACGCGCTGCACGAGAAGCTGGAGAAATACGCCGCGGCGCGCGACGTGGACCGCTACTACGAGGTGAACTACGTCTTCCACGATGCCCTGCAGGAACTCGCCGGCAATCGCTGGTTGCAGCATATGATCGGCGATCTGCGCAAGCTCCTGCGACTGTCGCGCCACCGTTCGCTGAAGCTCGAGGGGCGGCAGTTGGAGTCGCTGGCCGAGCACCGCGCACTGATGGCCGCACTGCAAAGGCGGGATGCGCCGGCCGCCGAGGAAATCATGAAGAATCATCTGCTGGCGCAGCTGTCGGCGCTGCGCCGCATGGCCTCGCGCCAGGAGGTCGCCTGATGGCCGATGGATTGCTCGATCGCGTGAAAAGCCTGGTCGGCAGCCGTCACGAGCGGCAGTCGATGACGTCCCGGCTGCTTGCCCAGTTGCGCAAACAACTGCAGGAATGCGCCGCCGGCACCGGAGGCGAGGTGACGGCGCGCAACCGCGCGGCGAAGCTGGGCGAGATCTACCTCGGTCTCGACGACGCCGGCCGCCACGAGTTCCTGCGCCGCATCGCCCTCGATTTCGGCCCCGAGCCGGCGAAGGTGGACGTCGCCCACCGCGCCTACCAGGCGGCGGTCGGCACGCCGCGCCAGTGGGACGCCGAAGCGGATCTCCGCGTCGCGCTGCGCTCCTCGCGCATCCGCATCCTGACCCAGTTCAACGCCCTGCCGCAGGGCGTGAAGTTCCTCGTCGACCTGCGCGCCGACCTGCTGCGCTTTCTCGAGAAAGACGAAGAACTGGCGGTGCTCGACCGCGAACTGGAATCGCGCCTCACCGCCTGGTTCGACGTCGGCTTCCTCGAGTTGAGCCGCATTACCTGGCACTCGCCCGCCTCGCTGCTGGAGAAGCTGATCCGGTACGAGGCGGTGCACGAGATCCGCTCCTGGGATGACCTGCGCAACCGGCTCGATTCCGACCGGCGCCTCTACGCCTTCTTCCATCCGCGCATGCCGCAGGAGCCATTGATCTTCGTCGAAGTGGCGCTGACGAAGGAGCTTGCCGACAACATCCAGGCACTGCTCGACGAGCACGCGCCGGTGTTCGATCCGGCGCGCGCCGATACCGCCATCTTCTACTCGATCTCCAACACCCAGACCGGGCTGCGCGGCGTCACTTTCGGCAACTTCCTGCTCAAGCGCGTCATCGACGATCTGAAGCGCGACTTCCCGCAGCTGAAGACTTTCGCCACGCTCTCGCCCTTGCCGCAGTTCGTTGCCTGGCTCAAGCGCAGGCCCGAAGCGCTGGATGAGTTGGGCCTGAGTCTCGCGCAATTGCAGTCGGGCGAGTGGGCACAGGACAAGGCGACGGTGCGCCGCCTGCGCGATCCGCTGGAGAGCCTCGCCGCGTGCTACCTCTACGCGGAACGCCAGAACGGCCGGCCCCACGACCCGGTGGCGCGCTTCCACCTCGGCAACGGCGCGCGCATCGAGCGCATCAATTTCCTCTCCGACACCTCGGCCAAGGGCTTCAGGCAGTCCTGCGGCCTGATGGTGAATTATCTGTACGACCCCGACGAGATCGAGCAGAACGTGGAGGCTTTCGTCGGCGAGGACCGCATTGCCGCCTCGGCGGCGATCCGCCGCCTTGCAAAATCCCAATAACCAACAGGAGGAGAACACATGAACGCACGTCGCCGCATACTGGCCGCATCCCTGGCCGCCGCATCCCTTGCCCTCATCGCCCCGCAGGCCTTCGCCCAGGCGCCGAAGGTCCTCAAGATTTCCCATCAGTTCCCCGGCGGCACCATCGACGAGGGCGATTTCCGCGACCGCATGGTGCGTCGCTTTGCCGCCGAGGTCGAGAAGCGAACCGGGGGCGCGCTCAAGTTCGAGATCTATCCCGCCAGCTCGCTGGTCAAGCCGGTGGAACAGTGGGGCGCCATGGGCAGCGGCTCGCTCGACATGTCGCTCTATCCGCTCGCCTACGCCGGCGGCCGCGTGCCCGAGCTCAACATCGGCCTGATGCCGGCGCTGGTCACCAGCTATGAGCAGGGCTTGCGCTGGAAGGACGCGCCGATCGGCAAGGAGCTCACGCGCATCGTCGAGGAGAAGGGCGTCAAGATCATCACCTGGGTCTGGCAGGCCGGCGGCATCGCCTCGCGCGCCAAGCCCATCGTCAGCCCCGACGACGTCAAGGGCCTCAAGTTCCGCGGCGGCAGCAAGGAGATGGACGTCATGCTCAAGGCCGCCGGCGCCTCGCCGACCAACGTGCCCTCGAGCGAGATCTACAGCGCCATGCAGTCGGGCGTGCTCGATGCGGCGCTGACCTCCAGCACCTCGCTCATCTCCTTCCGCCTGCACGAGCACGCCAAGCACGTCACCACGGCGCGCGACAAGACCTTCTGGTTCATGTTCGAGCCGATCATGATGGCCAAATCCACCTTCGACAAGCTCACCCCCGAACAGCAGAAGATCGTCATGGAGGTCGGCGCCTCGCTGGAGAAGTTCGGCATGGACAACGCCAAGATCGACGACCAGAAGCTGGCCGAGGTGTACAAGGCGGCCGGCGACGGCGTGCACGACATGAACGAGGTGGCCTTCGCCAAGTGGCGCGACGTCGCGCGCGCCTCGGCCTGGAAGGACTTCGAGGAGAAGATACCGAACGGCAAGAAGCTGCTCGAGATGGCCGTCTCGGTGAAGTGAGCGAAACCATGCGGTCACTCTGGCGGGCGTTCGCGCGGGCGCTCGCCGCGCTCAATCTGTGGATGGGCTACGCCGCCGGCGTCCTCGTCGCGCTGTCCTCGGTGATCCTGACCTGGGAGGTGCTGGCGCGCTACTTCCTCGACCGGCCCACCGACTGGGCGCTCGAGCTGTGCATCTACATGCTCATTGCCTCGACCTTCCTCGCCGCCGGCCACACGCTGGCGGCGAAGGCCCACGTCAACATCGACATCGTCGACCACCTGATGTCGGGCGCCGCCAACCGCTGGCGCATGCTGCTCGCCGACCTGGGCGCCGCCGGCCTGTGCGGCTTCGTCGCCGCCAATGCCTGGCGCCTGACGGCGGTCGCCTACCGCGAAGGCTGGGTGGCGAACTCGATCTGGAGCCCGAAGCTGTGGATTCCCTTCGCCTTCATCGCGCTCGGCATGAGCCTGCTGGCGCTGCAGTACCTTGCGCAGATCGTCGACGGCCGCCTCGTGCCGATCCTGCGGGGAGGCCGCGATGGGCGTGCTTGAGATCGGCCTGCTCTACCTCGGCGCGGCGCTGCTGCTGCTGTTCTCCGGCATGCCGATCGCCTTCGCGCTGGGCGGCGTGGCGCTGGCCTTCATGTTCTTCTTCATGCCGGCCAACAATCTCGAGAACGTCGCCGAAACGCTCTACAGCGAGCTGAACAACTTCACGCTGCTGACCATCCCGCTGTTCATCCTCATGGGCGCGGCGATCGGCAAGACGCGCGCCGCCGAGGATCTCTACGAGGCCGCGCACCGCTGGCTCTACAAGCTGCCCGGCAGCCTGGGCGTGGCCAACGTCTTCGGCTGCTCGGTGTTCGCCGCCATGTGCGGATCGAGCCCCGCCACCTGCGCCGCGATCGGCGGCATGGGCATTCCGGCGATGCGCAAGCGCGGCTACTCGGAGGAACTCGCCTCGGGCCTGATCGCCGCCGGCGGCACGCTCGGCATCCTCATCCCGCCCTCGCTGACGCTGATCATCTACGGCATCATCACCGAGCAGTCGATCGGCAAGCTGTTCATCGCCGGCGTCGTCCCCGGCATCCTGCTCGCCGTGATCTTCGCCCTGTGGGTGATGTTCGCCGCCTGGCGCGAGAAGCAGGCGGCGCGTGTCGGGCGCGCGGCGAGCGAACTGCTCAAGGCCGAGTACTTCACCTGGCGGCAGCGCTGGGAAACGCTGCCGCGCCTGCTGCCCTTCGTCGCGCTCATCGCCGTGGTGATGGTGGCCCTCTACGGCGGCTGGGGTACGCCCTCCGAGGTCGCCGCCGTCGGCGCCGCCGGCTCGCTGCTGCTGGTCACCGCCATCTACGGCGTCTGGCGCTGGCGCGACCTGAAGGAGATCCTGCTCGGCACGGCGCGCGAGTCCTGCATGATCATGATGATCATCGCCATGGCCTTCCTGTTCACCTATGTCATGAGCTACCTGCACATCACCCAGGCCATGGCGCAGTGGCTGGTCGGCCTCGGCCTGTCGAAGTGGGCCTATCTCTTCTGGGTGAACATCCTGCTGCTGGTGCTCGGCTGCTTTCTGCCGCCGGTGGCCATCATACTGATGGTGACGCCGGTGATCATGCCGGGCATCCTTGCCGCCGGCTTCGACCCGATCTGGTTCGGCATCGTGCTGACCATCAACATGGAGATGGGCCTCATCACGCCGCCGGTGGGCCTCAACCTCTTCGTCATCAACGGCATCGCGCCCGACATCGCCTTCCGCCAGATCATGCGCGGCGTGATGCCATTCATCGTCATCATGGGGCTCTACATCGTGCTGCTGGCGCTCTTCCCCGAGATCGTCATGTGGCTGCCGAACCAGTCGAAATGAACGGCAACCTGTACGACCTCCTTGCGGCCCGCTTTCCGGCCGACCCTGTCGCGCCCTGCCTGATCCTGCCCGACGGCCGCAAGGTGAGCTACGGCGAGCTGGAAAGTCAGTCTGCACGCTACGGCGCTCTGCTGAAGGAGGCCGGCCTCAAGCCGGGCGACCGCGTCGCCGCCCAGGTGGAGAAGTCGCCCGAGGCGCTCTACCTCTACCTCGGCTGCCTGCGCGCCGGCTGCGTTTTCCTGCCGCTGAACCCGGCCTACCAGCGCGGCGAGGTGGAGTATTTCCTCGACGACGCGAAACCGGGCCTCTTCGTCTGCCGGCCGGAGAAGCTGGAGGAGGCGCAGGAGCTGGCCTGGGCGGCGCGCGTGCCGCTGGTGCACGACCTCGGCGAGCGTGGCGACGGTAGCCTGGTCGCCGCCGCGGCGGAGATGCCCGATTCCTTCGCCACGGTTCAATCGGCCGGCAGCGACCTCGCCGCCATCCTGTATACCTCCGGCACCACCGGCCGCTCCAAGGGGGCGATGCTGACCCACCGCAACCTCGCCGCCAACGCCTTCGTGCTGCATCGCTACTGGGGCTTCCGCCCGGGCGACGTGCTGCTGCACGTGCTGCCGATCTTCCATGTGCACGGCCTCTTCGTCGCCACCCACTGCGCGCTCGCCAACGGCAGCCCGATGCTGTTCGAGCCGAAGTTCGACGCCCGGCGCGCCCTGCGCCTGATGCGGGAGGCCACGGTGTTCATGGGCGTGCCGACCTACTACGTGCGGCTGCTGCAGGAGAAAGGGCTGACGCGCGAGGCCGTGGCGCACATGCGTCTCTTCATCTCCGGCTCGGCGCCGCTCCTGCCGGAAACCTTCGCCGAATTCCGTGAACGCACCGGCCAGACCCTCCTCGAGCGCTACGGCATGACCGAGGGCGGCATGTTCACCTCGAATCCGCTCGAAGGCGAGCGGCGCATCGGCACGGTGGGCTTCCCCCTGCCCGGCACGGAAGTGCGCGTGGTAGGGGACGCCGACCAGCCCTTGCCGGCCGGCGAGATCGGCCAAATCCAGGTGAGGGGAGACAATGTCTTCATCGGCTACTGGCAGATGCCGGAGAAGACGCAGGAGGAGTTCACGCCGGAAGGGTACTTTCGCACCGGCGACATGGGCCGCTTCGACGCGGACGGCTACCTCGCCATCATCGGCCGCAACAAGGACCTCATCATCACGGGCGGGCTGAACGTCTATCCGAAGGAGATCGAGGAGGCCATCGACGCCCTGCCCGGCGTGGCCGAATCCGCCGTCATCGGCCTGCCGCACCCGGATTTCGGCGAGGCGGTCACCGCCGTGGTGGTGCGCGGCAAGGGAGGCGAAGGCGTTTCCGCCGAGGCCATCATCGCCGAGCTGAAGGGCCGCATCGCCGGCTTCAAGGTGCCGAAGGCCGTCCATTTCGTCGGCGACCTGCCGCGCAATGCCATGGGCAAGGTGCAGAAGAACCTGCTGCGTCAACTTTTTGCCGGCTGACCCGTTTTAATTCAAGTATCAAATAATTCGTTGCGGTCGCCGGGCGGCGCGGTGTATCGTAGCCGCAGCGCGTCGCGGCTCACCCTTGGAGGAGGGAACATGCGTAATGAAAAACTGAAGGGACCGGCCAGCCCCTGGAAGCACAAGGCCAAGGTGCTCATCGCGTTCGTGGCGATGTGCCTGGCGGCCGCCTTCTCCGGCATCGGCTTCGCCGCCGAGCCCGTGCAGATCGAGCGCCCGGCCGCTCGGATCTTCAGGTAAGTCCACCCCAGGCGCACGCGGTCGACGATGTGCTCGATCGCCATGCGCTCCACCCTTGCTTCCGGCACCAGCGTGACGTCCAGCCCCGCGTTGCGGTAGCGCGCGATGGCGTTGCCGCAGGAGACGAAGGTGAGCAGCTCGTGGCGCCGGGCGAGGTCGGGATCGGCGGCCGCGGCGGCGAGGATCTCCTCGCGCTCATGGGCGCCCAGTTCGTTGTCGAAGAAGGCGTTCAGCCGTTCGTCGGAAAATTCCTTTTCATGGCGCATTTCACGCTCCTCAGGCGCGGCTGTTCCTTAGCCGCTTCCAGCAGTCCGCGCAGCGCACCGCGCGCGCGGCACAGCCGGCTCATCACCGTGCCGATCGGAATCGCCAGCACCTTGGCATTCATGGATTCCCGCTTGTGCGGAGATGACGGCTCAGCCGATCAGGCTGTGCAGCATCTTCGTCGCCAATAGCGCGAGGAAGACGCCGAAGGCGCGCTTGAGCTGCTTCACCGGCAGCCGGTGCGCCGTCTTGGCGCCGAGCGGCGCGATGAGCATGGTCATCGCCGCCACGCCGACGAAGGCCGGCAGATAGACGTAGCCGAGGCTTCCCGCCGGCAGGCCGGTGGCCTTCCAGCCTGCGGCGATGTAGCCGATCGTGCCGGCCACGGCGATCGGGAAGCCGAGCGCCGCCGAGGTGCCGACGGCGTGGTGGATCGTCACGTTGTGCCAGACCATGTAGGGAATCGAGAGGAAGCCGCCGCCCGCCGCCACCAGGCTGGAGACGATGCCGATCGCCGTGCCGACGACGAACAGCCAGGCCGTGCGCGGCAGCGCCCGCGTCGGCTTTGGCTTGAAGTCGAGCACCATCTGCAGCGCGGCGTAGTAGACGATGGCGGTGAAGGCGAAGGCGAGCGGCCGCGTCGGCACGACGCTGGCGAAGAGCGAGCCGGCGAGCGTGCCGACGACCAAGCCCGGCGCCATCGCCTTGACGATCTCCCAGCGCACCGCGCCGTGGTCGTGGTGGGCGCGCATGCTGGAGATCGAGGTGAGCACGATGGTCGCCATCGAGGTGCCGAGCGCCAGGTGCATGACGTGCTCGGGCGGGAAACCTTGCGCGGCGAAGATCATGAACAGCAGCGGTACGATGGTCAGCCCGCCGCCGACGCCGAAGAGTCCCGCGATGAAGCCGGCGAAGCAGCCGAGCAGCGGGTAGGCGAGCCACCACCAGCTCATTTCTTCATGCCCATCAGTTGTTCGGTGATGAATTTCCATTCCGCCGGGTCGACCGGCGTGATCGACAGGCGGTTGCCCCTGGCCAGGGTGCGCATGTGGGCGAGTGCCTCGTGGCTGCGCAGCTCGGCGAGGCTCACCGGTTTCGTCTTCTTCACCAGCTTGACGTCCACGTTCAGCCAGCGCGGATCATCCGGCGATGACTTCGGGTCGAAGTACTTGTGCTTCCTGTCGAACTGCGTGGCGTCGGGATAGGCCAGCTTGCACACCTCGACGATGCCGACGATGCCGGGCTCGGCGCAGTTGGAGTGGTAGAAGAAGCCGCGGTCGCCCAGCTTCATCTGGTCGCGCATGAAGTTGCGCGCCTGGTAGTTGCGCACGCCCCACCAGGCGGTCACCTTGTCGCGGGCGAGGTCGTCGATGCCGTAGGCCTCGGGCTCGCTCTTCATCAGCCAGTAGCGCATGCGCAATCCCTAAATACAAAGCGCGGCGATTCGCCGCGCTTTTGATGGGATCCCCCGCCTGTGCCGCTAGGCCGGCATCCTGAACCTGAGGTCCAGAGCGGCCGCTTTCCGGTCACCGCAGGTGCGTCCGGGCTCCCGAAGGAGGGACGCTCACAAAAGTGACACTGTGGTCCGCAGCCAATGCCAAGTCATTGGTTCAAGGATTGGTAAGCCTTGGCGAACACCGCAGGGGAAATCTCGACGCCGCACCCGGGAGGGAAGGACGGGCTAGAACAACTGTTCCTGGCTGGCCATCGCCTCGTCGAGCTGCGACTGCATGGTGCCGATTCTACGCCTGAACTCCTGCATGTCAAAACCGCCGGGCAGCTTGATGGAGAGCAGTTCGTGGGCGAGGTTGAGGGCCGTCATGACGGCGAGGCGCTCGCCGGTGGACTTGGTCTTCTCGCCGATGTCGCGCATCTTCTCGTCAACCAGAGCGACGGCGCTCTGCAGGACCTCGCGCTCTTCCGGCGCGCAGGCGACGCGGTATTCGCGCCCCATGAGGACGATGTCGAGCGTGTTGGCGTCCTTGCGGCTCGTCACTCCGGCACCCGCTCCATGAGGGACTCGAGGCGGCTGCAGGCTGTCTCGATCTTTTCGTTGAGGCGGTTGCGCTCGACTTCGAGCCCGGCCACGCGCGTGCGCAATTCCTGGTTCTCCGAGCGCAGGTTCTGGCACAGCGTGACGAACTGCTGGATGCGTTCTTCGAGGGCGAATAGTTCCCGGTCCATTGCGACAAACTAACAAAGAAAGCGGTTTCACGTCAAGCAATAACAGGGAATTCTGAATGTGGTTTGTGACGGCCGGGGCGAAGGCGCCGTCCTGCCGAGGCTGACTTTTGCCGCTATACTTCATGGCGTCGCATGGCTTTTTGCCAGGCGACATCCTGTTCCAGGTGCTTCGCCGGCCCTCCGCCGGCGGGTTAAACGGGAACGAGGTGCGCCGGAGGTTCCCTTTCCGGCAATGCCTCGGCTGCCCCCGCAACGGTAAGCGAGTGCGGGTCCGCTACACAAAGCCACTGGGCGACAAGCCCGGGAAGGCGGCGGATCAAGACTTGCGAGCCCGGATACCGGCCTCGAACGGACCAGTTGGAATCGCCGCGGGGGTGCGGCTGCCGGCTCCGGGTCCTGCCCGTTCCGATCGACGCTCCCTTCGGCCTTTCCGTTTTATGACATTGTCCGGCAGCGGGGACGCAGGCCGGAGGAACGAGGAGTTTTCGATGCACAAAGCCTTATGCGCCACGCCGTTGGCGCTAACCATCTTTTCCTTGCCCATCGCCGCCTTTGCGGATGAAGCCGAAGTCGTCGTCACGGCGACCCGGCAGCCTACGCGAGCGAAAGAGTTGATTGCCGATGTAACCGTTGTTGGCCGAGAACAAATCGAGCAATCCGGTGCCGCTACCTTGAGTGAGCTGCTCTCTCGTCAGCCGGGCATCGAGTTTTCACGCGCAGGCGGACGCGGTGCGCCGGAAAACGTGTTCATTCGCGGCACGAATGCCGGCCATACCCTGGTCCTTGTGGACGGTTTACGCGTGGGTTCGGTTACGCTCGGACAAACCGCGTTGGAGCAGATCCCCCTTTCCCAAATCGAGCGAATCGAAGTCGTGCGTGGTCCGAGTTCGGCCCTTTACGGCCCCGATGCGATCGGTGGCGTCATCCAGATATTCACGCGCCGTGGCGCCGCCGCGCCGCCGGTCTCGCTGTCTGCCGGGTATGGCACGCACAATACGTATGAGACTGTGCTTTCCATCACCGGCAACGCGGATCGTCTCTTCTACAATTTCAACCTGGGCGCCTCCGGCAGCAAGGGAATAAACACGGTCAGCAACACTTCCAGTTCCGCGTTCAATCCCGACAATGACGGTTTCCGCAACCGGAACGGTTCGGCACATATTGCATACCGCTTCGACACACATCACGAGGCTGGTCTCGACTATTTCCGCAGTGCCGGCGAGAGCAAGTACGACTCCGCGTGGCCGAGTGCACTTTCCGATTGGCGTTCCCACAAGACGGTGAGCGGCGCCAGCGCCTATCTTCGCAATCGCTTCCTGCCGAGCTGGACTAGTACCCTACGTTTAGGCAATGGCACCGACGCATCGCGGACGACGCCCTCCTTGACCGCCGGTTTGGAGGATGACTCGTTCAAGACGCGGCAGCGGCAGATTTCCTGGCAGAACGATGTCAATCTTCCAATCGGCCAGGCCTTGCTGGCGCTCGAACGCGTTCGTCAGGATGTCGATTCGACTTCAGCCTTTACGGCTAACCAACGTACCATCAATTCGGCGTTGTTGGGATGGAGCGGGCGGATCGAGAACCATCGCGTGCAGGCCAATGTACGCCGGGACCGCAATTCGCAATTCGGCGACAAGACGACAAGTATGCTCGGTTACGGCTATCAGTTCTCCGATGTCTTGCGCGGCTCGTTGAGTTACGCGAATGCCTTCAAGGCGCCGACGTTTAACGATCTCTACTTTCCCAACACACCATTTGTGGGTGTCGGCAACCCGAATCTACGACCCGAGTCCGCCCGCAATCGCGAAGCGGCGCTGCACTACGAAGACAATCGCCAGCAGGCATCTTTGATCTACTTTCGTAACGACGTCGACAATCTGATTCAGTGGGAAGAAACGTTCCCCGGCTCTTGGTTTTACACGCCGAGGAACGTCGGAACGGCGCGCATAGACGGCTGGACGATGGCATATCGCCGCAATGTCGGCAACTGGGACGTGCACGCGAACTACAATCGACAGAACCCACGCGACATGGGTACCGACAAGCTGCTTGTTAGCCGCGCGCGGCAGTTCGGCACGATCGGTGCATCGACCGGGCGCGATGGCTGGAGAGCCGGCGCCGAAATCAAATTGTCCGGCGCGCGCTACGACGACCCGGCCAACACTCGCCGTCTGGGAGGCTACGCGCTCTTCAATCTGTTTGGCGAACACCGAATCGCCAAGGACTGGTCGGCATTCGGTCGAGTGGACAACCTGTTCGATCGCCACTATGCGCTCGTTCGGAGCTCAACGACGGAATATGCGGTGCTTGGACGCACGCTATTCGTCGGCATCCGCTTCGAGCCGAAATGAAAGCCTAGTTAGAAGAGATGCCTACCCGCCGCCGCGCCCTGCTGGTGATCCTGCTCCTCGCCCTGCTCGGGCTGGCGAGCCTGATCGCCGCGCTGGCGGCGGGCAGCCTGCCGGTGGCGCCGGCCGAGCTCGCCGCGGCGCTCTTCGGCGGCGGCGAGGGCGTGGCGGCGGACGTGGTGCGCGAGCTGCGCCTGCCGCGCGCGCTGGCGGCCTTCGCCTGCGGCGCGCTGCTGGCCCTGGCCGGGGCGCTGATGCAGGTGCTGCTGCGGAACCCGCTGGCCGATCCCTACGTGCTCGGCATCTCGGGCGGCGCTTCGGTCGGCGCGCTCGCCGCCATGCTCTTCGGCCTGCCGCTGGTGTTCGTCCACGGCGGCGCCTTCTCCGGCGCGCTCGCCGCCACGCTGCTGGTGTTCGGCCTGGCGCGCGGCGACGGCTCGTGGACGCAGACGCGGCTGCTGCTCACCGGCGTCATCGTCGCCGCCGGCTGCGGTGCCGCGGTGGCGCTGATCCTCTCCGTCGCGCCGGAGCGCGAGCTGCGCGGCATGCTCTTCTGGCTCATGGGCGACCTCGCCCATGCCGGCTCGGCCTGGCCGGCGCTCGCCATGCTCGCCTGCGGCATCCTCGCCACGCTGCCCTTCGCCCGCGACCTGAATCTGCTCGCGCGCGGCGACCTGGCGGCGCGCGCCCTCGGCGTGCCGGTGGCGCGCCTGCGCGCCGGCGTCTACCTGCTCGCCTCGCTCGCCACGGCGGCGGCGGTCACCACCGCCGGCAGCGTCGGCTTCGTCGGCCTGATCGTGCCGCACCTGGTACGGCTCGCCATCGGCAACGACCAGCGCGTGCTGCTGCCGGCGGCGGCGCTCGCCGGCGGCGCGCTGCTCACCCTCGCCGACACCCTGGCGCGCACCCTGTTCGGGCCGCAGCAGCTGCCGGTGGGCGTGCTCACCGCGCTGATCGGCGTGCCGGTGTTCCTGTTCCTGCTGACCAGGAGTCCGAAGACGTCATGACGGCGCTCCTGACCGTTCGCGACCTGGATGTGAACATCGGCAACGTGCGCGTGGCCGCCGGTCTCGGCTTCGACCTCGCGGCGGGCGAGCGCCTCGCCATCCTCGGCCGCAACGGCACCGGCAAGACGACGCTGCTCGCGACGCTGGCGGGCCTGCGCGCGCCGGAGGCGGGCGCGCTGGCCTTGTGCGGGGAATCCTACGAAGCGCTCGGCACGCGCCGCGCCGCCCAGCTGCGCGGCCTGCTGCCGCAGGGCCACATCGACGCCTTCCAGTCGACCGTGCTGGAGACGGCGCTCATCGGCCGCCATCCGCACCTCGGCCGCTGGGGCTGGGAAGGGCGCGAGGACGAGCGCCTCGCGCGCGAGGCGCTGGCGGCGGTGGATCTGGCCGGGCTCGGCGCACGCGAAGTGCACACGCTCTCCGGCGGCGAGCGCCAGCGCCTGGCCATCGCCGCGCTGCTGGCGCAGCAACCGAAGCTCTACCTGCTCGACGAGCCGCTCGCTCACCTCGACCTCAACCACCAGGTCGCCATCCTCGAGTTGCTCTCGCGCCGCACGCGCGAGGACGGAGTCGGCATCGTCATGGTGCTGCACGACGTGAATTTCGCCCTGCGTTACGCCGACCGCGCGCTGCTGCTCTTCGGCGAGGGGCGCACGCAGGAGGGGCCGGTTGATGCCGTGCTGCGGGCCGAGGCCCTGACGCGCCTCTTCGGCCATCCGCTGCGCGAGCGGCGCGAGGGCGCCGCCCGCTATTTCCTTCCGGACTAACTAACGCACCGACTTGACCGGCTGTCCCGGCTTGGCCGCGCCGCCGGCATACACGCCGTTGATGAGGCGCAGCTGCGCTTCCGCGTTGGGCAGGGGGGATTGCTTCGCCAGCTCGGCGAAACCGCCCGCCGGCAGCGTCGTGGCGTGCAGCGACCACGGACGCGCCGCTGCGCGGTCGGCCTCGGTCAGGGCGCGGAAGGAGGACTCGGCCGCGCGCAGGCCGCCGCGGGCGCGGGCGAGCGCCTGGGCGTCGCCCGCCGCGTAGCCGAGCAGGTAATGGCGGTTGCCGGGGCCGGTGAGGACGGTGGCCTCGACGGCCTGCGCCTGCCCCTGGCGGTTGCGCGCGGTGCCGGCGAAATGCGTCGCCAGGAAGCCGCCGAGGGTGAGCCGCTCGGTGCGCCCCTGCACGGGGTTGAAGACATTGCGGATGATCTCCTCGTGCGTGCCGCCGGCCTTCGGCGGCAGGAGCTTCACCACCAGGCCGGCATCCTCGGCGGCATTGACGATGATCAGGGCGCCCCGCGTGTTCTGGATGCGCCAGCCCTCGGGCGCGGCCAGCGCGATGCCGAGCGGCTCGTGGTAGAAATTGCGGCCGCGCGTGACGCCCTGCTCGCGGCTCTCGCCGAAGGCGAGGCCCTCGATCGCCTTCAGGTAGCGCGCGCGGCCCTCGTCGCCGTACCTGCCCTTGTACTGCCCGGCGATGCGGCGTATGTCCTGCAGGCGCTGCTCGTTGTTCGGGTGCGAGGAAAGCCAGTTGGCGCCCGAGGGTGGCTTGCGCCCTTCCGCGCCCGCCCGGTCGGCGGCGTAGCGCTCCTGGTCCTGCAGGGCGCGGATGACGTCGACCATGTTCTGCGGGTCGTACTGGTTGCGCGCCAGGTACTCGGCGCCGAGGCTGTCGGCCTGCAGCTCCTGGTCGCGGCTGTAGGAGGCGATGTAGCCGGCGGCCACGCCCTGCGAGGCGGAACTGGCGAGGTCGGTGGCGCCGCGCGCGCCGCGGCTCTCCAGCACGGCGCCGAGGATGGTCGCTGCCAGCACGCCGATGCCGGCCGCCTGTTGGCGCGTGGCGCGCTGGGCGCTGTGGCGCGCCGTGACATGGCCGATCTCGTGGCCGATCACGCCGGCGAGGTCGGCCTCGCTGTCGAGATAGGCGAGGATGCCGCGCGTGACGTAGATGTAGCCGCCGGGCAGGGCGAAGGCGTTGATCTCGTGCGTGTCGAGCACGGTGAAGCGCCATTCGAGCTCCTTGCGGTGCGACTGCCGCGCCAGGCGCTGGCCGAGCTCGTTCACATAGGCCTGCAGGGCCGGATTGTCGTAGGCCTGGTACTCCTTCATCACCTCCTGGTGCGCCTCGCGCCCGGCGGCGATTTCGTCCTTTTCGCTCATCACCGTCAGTTCGCGCTGGCCGGTGACGGGATTGGTGACCGTGGCGCAGCCGGCGAGGAGCAGGATGCCGAGGGCCAGGGCGTGCAGGGGATGTTTCATGGTTTTCTCCGCGGTTCGGTTCCGGGTTTAACGCACAAGCGCCGTGTCGGGAAGACTGACTTTTCCCGTCAATGCTAGCATTGGCGCCCCATGCGCATCGATTCCCTGCGCCTTCGCCTGCGCGAACTGGGCGCCAAGCCCGGCCACGAAAGCCTTGTCCTGAAGAACTGGACGCGGGCGCTGCCGCTCGGCGCCGGCCGCAGCCGCGCCGAGGATTTCTTCCCGCTCGCCCTGCGCACGGCGCTGCCGCAGCTGGCCGCCGAGCTGCAGGGCATCGTCCGAATTGCCGGCCGCCATCCCGCCGCCGACGGCTCGGCGCGCCTGCTGCTGCGGCTCGCCGACGGCCAGTCGGTGGAGAGCGTGCTGCTGCCGAAGGGCGGCCTGTGCGTCTCCACCCAGGTCGGCTGCGCCGTGGGCTGCACCTTCTGCATGACCGGCCGCGACGGCCTGCTGCGCCAGCTGGGCGGCGCCGAGATCGTCGCCCAGGTGGCGCTGGCGCGCGCGCTGCAGCCGGTGAAGAAAGTGGTGTTCATGGGCATGGGCGAGCCGGCGCACAACCTCGACAACGTGCTCGAGGCCATCGACCTGCTCGGCGCGCTGGGCGACATCGGCCACAAGAACCTGGTCTTTTCCACGGTCGGCGACCGCCGCGTCTTCGAACGCCTGCCGCAAGAGGAGGTGCAGCCGGCGCTGGCGCTCTCGCTGCACACGACGAAAGCCGATCTGCGCGCGCAGCTGCTGCCGCGCGCGCCGCGCATCGATCCGGCCGAACTGGTCGAGTTGGGCGAAGCCTATGCGCGCGCCACCGGCTACCCGATCCAGTACCAGTGGACCCTGCTCGCCGGCGTGAACGATGGCGAGGATGAAATCGAGGGCATCGCGCGGCTCCTCGCCGGCAAGTACGCGGTGATGAACCTGATTCCCTACAACGCGGTGGACGGTCTCGGCTACGCGCGCCCCTCGCCCGGGCGCACCGAAGCCATGTCGCTCGCCCTCTACCGGCGCGGCATCCTCACCAAGCTGCGCCAGTCGGCGGGGCAGGATGTCGACGGCGGTTGCGGGCAGCTCAGGGCGCGGCTGGCGATGTAGCTACTTGCCGGAGGGCCGGCGCGCGCGCGCCGTCTCGAGATGGGCGCAGAGCGCCTCGACGCCGTCGGCCAGGCGCGGCGTGTGGCGCTGCAGGTGGTCGGGCGGAACGAAGAACAGGTTGTTGCGCGCCACCGCCGTCATGGAGGGCCAGCGTCGCCAGTCGTCGAGCCATTGCGGCCGCGCCTCGTCCATGCCGCTGGCGACGATGGCTTCCGGGTCGGCGGCCAGCACGGCCTCGACCGTCACCGCTGCCGCCATGGGCTTCAGCGCGCCGAACACGTTTTCGCCGCCGCACAGCCGGATCGCGTCGGAAATGATCTGGTTGCCGCCGACGGTCATCAGCGGCTGGTTCCACACTTCGTAGAACACCCGCACCTTCGGCTGCCCGGCATGGCGCGCGCGCAGATCCGCCAGCCGGCTGCGGAATTTCGCCGCCGCGGCGCGCGCGCCGACATGGGCGCCGGAGAGGGCACCGAGGCGCTCCAGATCGGCGGGGACGTCCTCGATGCGCCGCGATTCGGTTACCACGACCTCGAGGCCGATGGCCCTCAGCCTGGCGACTTGGGAGGCGATGTTGCCGGATTCCCAGGCGATGACGAGGTCGGGCCGCAGCGCCGCCACCGCTTCCAGGTCGATCTTCTCGTAGCTGCCGATTCGCCGGATCCGCTTCGCTTCTTCCGGGTAGTTGCTGAATTCCACCGTGCCGACGATGCGGCTGCCGGCGCCGATGGCGAACAGATTCTCGGTGATATGCGGCGCCAGACTGACGATGCGCCGCGCCGGCTGGGTGAGGTTTTCCGCAGCCGGGACCGGGCCGGCCAGCAGCAGGAATATCGAGAACCAGGTGCGCATGGAGTGGATTCTACGATGAACGAGCATGTTGCCGGCCGCAGGTCTGGCGGGGCGCATGCGGATATCCGGTTTTTCCGGCTATAATTCATATCGCCGCGTGGAGTTGTTTCCTCGCGGCATCCTGTTCAAGGTGCTCCGCCGGCCCTCCGCCGGCGGGTTAAACGGGAACGAGGTGCGCCGGAAGTCGTTTCTCCGGGAATGCCTCGGCTGCCCCCGCAACGGTAAGCGAGTGCGGGTCCGCCACAACGCCACTGAGCCTCAGGCTTGGGAAGGCGGCGGATCAAGACTTGCGAGCCCGGATACCGGCCTCTGACAGATCAGTTCGGAATCGCCGCGGGGGTGCGGCCACCGGCTCCGGGTTCGCGCCCGCTCCGATTTCTGCTCCCTTGCGTATTCCGTTTTTGTCGACACTGTCCGGCAGCGGGGACGCAGGCCGGACCTGAGGGAGCATTCTTCATGCATGCCTATTTTCGAGGCCAGGTCCTGGCCGTCGCCGTTTCATCCATTGTTGTTTTTCCTGCAGTTGCCGAAGAGGCTACGATCGTCGTGACCGCCACCCGGCAGGCCATGCGCACCAACGAATTGCTGAGCGACGTATCCGTCATCACCCGGGAAGAAATCGACCGGGCCGGCCAATCCACAGTCGAGCAGCTGCTGGCCGCGCAGCCGGGCATTGAGTACGCGGCCAACGGCGGCCCCGGCACCAACAGCAGCATCTTCATCCGCGGTGCCAGCTCCAGGCAGACCGTCGTGCTGATCGACGGTCAGCGCGTCGGCTCCGCCAGCAGCGGCGATGTCGCTTTCTCGCGCATCCCGCTGTCGCAAATCGATCGCATCGAAATCCTGCGCGGTCCGGCTTCGTCCTTGTACGGCGCCGATGCGATCGGCGGCGTGATCCAGATATTCACGCGGCGCGGCGAGGGGCCGCTGCGCCTGAACGCCAGCGCCGGCTACGGCACCTACGGCACGGCCGACACCAGCGCCGGCTTTTCCGGCGGCAACGAGGCGGTTTCCTACAGCCTGCAGATCGGTCATTACAAAACGGCGGGGTTCAACGCCATCGGCAATCCGGCCAAGAGTTCCTACAATCCGGACCGCGACGGCTACCGCAACACCAACTACAGCGGCAGCTTCGCTTTCCGCCCGGCGCAGGGGCACGAGATCGGCCTGAACCTGCTGCACAGCAGCGGCATCATCGACCCGGACGCCGCCGCCATCGCAAGACTGCGGCCCGACCTCATCGTCGCGTCAAACTGGTCCGATGCGGACACGATGGAACTGGCCACCCCGCCCGGGGCGCGCATGCTGCGACTGGACGGTTTCGACTCGGTCGCAGGCAGCAACGCCATGCTGCAACAACTGGCCGAAGCCAGCCGCGCGCCGGATGGCGCAAACCGGATCGAATCCTTCCGGCACGCCCGTCGGGCGCGAGCCGAAGCGGTGCCGGGGCGCGGCCAGAGGGCGTTGATCCTCTCGGCCTGCAGCGGATCGCCCTATTCCTTCGGACGCCGTCACTACGTCGGCGATGCTTTCGCCCTGGCCGGTTTCGAAGTCGTCGAAACCGCACCGAAAATCCGCCATCTGCGCGACGGCGAGGAGATCCCGACCATTGCCAGGCTGGTTGAGCATCGCAAGCCCGACATCGTCTTTTCCCTGAGCCGCGAGGCGGCGGCCTATTGCAACGCCGAGATCGGCACCCTGCCGGTGCGCATCGTCACCCTCAGTGGGGAAAACTTCTTCCATCCCGGGCCGCGCCTGCTCGACGGCCTCAAGGAACTCGCGGAGCAAATGAAATGATCGAAGCTCGGGACAGGGATGGGCGCCACGCCGGCCGCATGGCGCGCAAGAAGTCGGTGATCGACGAAAAAATCGCCGCAGCGCAGGAAGAGCGCGGTGTCCTCGTCGTCAACACCGGCAACGGCAAGGGCAAGTCCTCGGCCGCCTTCGGCGTCGTCGTCCGCGCTCTCGGGCACGGCATGAAAGTGGCCGTGATCCAGTTCGTCAAAAGCCGCTCCGATACCGGCGAGGAAGCCTTCTTCCGGCGCTGTCCGGAAGTCGCATGGCACGTCATGGGCGAGGGCTTCACCTGGGAAACGCAGGATCGCGCCCGCGACGCGTCTGCCGCAAGGGCCGCCTGGGAGGCCGCCTGCCGCTATCTTGCCGATCCGGCCTTCGGCCTCGTCGTGCTCGACGAGATGACCTACGCCTTCAAGTACGGCTGGCTGGCTGCCGAAGAGGTGCTGTCCGTCATCGCGGCCCGGCCGCGCATGCAGCACGTGATCGTCACCGGTCGCGCCGCGCCGGACGCGCTCATCTCGGTCGCCGACACGGTAACCGAGATGGCGCCCGTCAAGCACGCCTTCCAAGCCGGCGTGATGGCAATGCCCGGCCTGGAGTGGTGATGGCTACCTGCCCGGCGCTGCTCGTTGCCGCCCCCGCCTCGGGGCAGGGCAAGACCACCGTCACCGCCGCGCTGGCGCAGCTGCATGCGCGCCAGGGCCGTCGTGTGCGCGTCTTCAAGTGCGGGCCGGATTTCCTCGATCCGCAGATCCACGCCGTCGCCAGCGGCGCGCCCTGCCATACCCTCGACCTGTGGATGTGCGGCGAGGAGGATGCACGCCGGCGTCTCGCCCGCGCGGCGGCGGAGGCCGATCTCATTCTCGTCGAGGGCGTCATGGGCCTCCACGACGGCGAGCCGTCGAGCGCCGACATCGCCGCGCGCCTCGGCCTACCCGTCCTCGCCGTCATCGACGGCGCGGCCATGGCGCAGAGCTTCGGCGCCATCGCCCACGGCCTCAGGCACTACCGGCCCGGCACGCGGCTGGACTGCGTGCTGGCCAACCGCGTCGGCAGCGAGCGCCACGCGCGCCTGCTGCGCGAGAGCCTGCCGGCGGACATCGTCTGGTACGGACACCTGCCGCGCGAGGCCGAGGCCGCCCTGCCGGAGCGCCATCTGGGCCTCTTGCCGGCGGCGGAAATCGGCGGGCTGGCGCAGCGCATCGGGCGCATCGCCGATCTCCTCGCTGCCACGTCCGCCGCCGCCCTGCCGGCGCCGGTATCCTTCGCCGTGCCGCCGGGACTGACTTTTCCCCCACTGCTGTCCGGCAAGACGATAGCCGTCGCCCGCGATGCGGCGTTCTGCTTCCTCTACCCGGCCAATCTCGAATGCCTCGAGGAGTTGGGTGCGCGGCTCGTCTTTTTCTCGCCGTTCGCGGACCGCACGCTGCCGGCCTGCGATGCCGTCTGGCTGCCGGGCGGCTATCCCGAACTGCACGCCGCGCGCCTCGCCGAAAACCGCAGTCTGTGGCAGTCGCTCACCGCGCACGTCGAGGCCGGCAAGCCCGTGCTGGCCGAGTGCGGCGGCATGATGGCGCTGTTCGAGACGCTCACTGACGGCGAGGGCCGCAGCCACGCCGAGGCGGGCCTGCTGCCCGGACGAGTGGCCATGCAGCCGCGCCTGGCGGCCCTCGGCTTGCAGGAAGCCGTGCTGCCCGAAGGCACGCTGCGCGGCCACACCTTCCACTACTCGAAGAGCGAGACGCCGCTGGCGCCGCTGGCGCGGGCGGCGACGCCGGACGGACGCGCGGGCGAGGCGGTGTATCGCCGCAAGCGCCTTACCGCCAGCTACGTGCATTTCTACTTTCCCGCCAACCCGCCGGCCGCCGCCGGTCTTTTCTCCGAGGTGCCGACATGGCCGAACCCGTTCGCCAGACCGATCCCCGCTTCGCCGAGGCCGAGCGCGCCGCCGTCTATCGCGCCATCCACACCCGCCGCGACGTGCGCGGCGAATTCCTGCCCGATGCGGTGCCGGACGAGGTGCTCGCCCGCGTGCATGCCGACTTCCTCGCCGCCCACGCCGAGGCGGCGCTGATGTTCGAGGGCGACAAGCGCGAGACCTACCGCGGCCTCAAGCTCGAAGGCATCCTCGAAGCGCCGCTCAACCTGTGCGTCACCTGCGACCGCAGTCGCCACGGCCCGGTGGTGGTCGGCCGCACGCACATCCGCATCATGGACGTCTACAGCGCGGTGTGCGCCGTGCAGAACCTGTGGCTCGCCGCGCGCGCCGAGAACCTCGGCGTCGGCTGGGTCAGCATCCTGCACCAGAACGCGCTGCGCGCCGCCCTCGGCATTCCCGACCACATCATGCCGGTCGCTTATCTGTGCCTCGGCTACGTCAGCCACTTCCACGAGCGGCCGGAGCTGGAGGCGGCGGGCTGGCTGCCGCGCCTGCCGCTGGAGCAGTTGCTGCATTTCGAGCGCTGGCAGGGCGCGCCGGCCGATGCCGCCGACCGCGACCTGCGCGCGGCAGTCGCGCGCGCCGCCGCTGCGGCGCGGACGTAAGGCCGATGCCGCCCTTCCTCGTCAGCCTGCTCGCCGGCGTGGCGCTCGACCGCCTGCTCGGGGAGCCGCGCCGTTGGCATCCGCTGGCCGGCTTCGGCCGGCTGGCGCATGCGGCCGAAGGGCGGCTGCGACGCGGCGCGCCGGGGCACGCAACGGGCAACCGCCTGCGCGGCCTCGCCGCCTGGGCGCTGCTGGTGCTGCCGCCGACGGCGATCGCGGCTTGGTTCGCCCATCCCGTGCTCGACGCGCTGCTGCTGGGCGTCGCCCTCGGCGGACGCAGCCTCGCCGAGCATGCGCGCGCCGTTGCCGCGCCGCTGACGGCCGGGCGGCTCGACGAGGCGCGCGCAGCGGTCGGCCGCATCGTCTCGCGCGACACCGGTGCGCTCGACGAGGAAGGCGTGGCGAAGGCGGCAGTGGAGTCGGTGCTGGAAAACGGCAACGACGCCGTTTTCGGCGCGCTGTTCTGGTTCTGCGTCGCCGGCGGTGCCGGCGCGCTGCTGTATCGTCTCGCCAACACGCTGGATGCGATGTGGGGATATCGCGATGCGCGGCGGATTTACTTCGGCTGGGCGGCGGCACACCTCGACGATGCGCTCAACTTCGTGCCGGCGCGGCTGACGGCGCTCACCTACGCGCTGCTCGGCCACACGCGCACGGCGCTCGCGTGCTGGCGCGCGCAGGCGGGCGCGTGGGCGAGCCCGAACGCCGGGCCGGTGATGGCCGCCGGCGCCGGCGCGCTGAAAGTCAGTCTCGGCGGTACGGCGATCTACCACGGCGCGCCCGAAGCGCGCCCGCCGCTGGGCGCGGGCCGCGCCGCCGCCGCGGCCGACATCGCGCGCGCCGTTTCGCTCGTCGAGCGCGGCACGCTGCTGTGGCTGGCGCTGGCCGTCGCCGGGAGCCTTCTTCATGCTTGAGCACGGCGGCCGCCTGCGCGAAGGGGCGCGGCGCTGGGGCATTCCGCCCAGTGAGTGGCTCGACCTGTCGACCAGCATTGCGCCCTGGGCGTATCCCGTGCCGCCGCTGCCGGTCGAAGTATGGCAGCGCCTGCCGGAAGACGACGACGGACTGGAAGACGCGGCGCGTGCCTGCTACGGCGCGCAACACCTGCTGCCGCTCGCCGGCAGCCAGGCCGCCATCCAGGCGCTGCCACGCCTCTTCGCGCCGGGGCGCGTGGCGCTGCCCGCGCCGCTCTACGCCGAGCATGCCGCCGCCTGGCGCGCCGCCGGCCACACCCTCGTCGATTGGCAGGACGCGGCGGAGTACGCCGTGCTGTGCAACCCGAACAATCCGACCGGCCAGGCCTTTTCCGCGGACTGCCTGCGCGCGCGGCTTTCCGACCTGCGCCTGATGGTGGTCGACGAGGCCTTCATCGACGCCGCGCCGGGCGATTCGCTCGCCGCCGGCGCCGGCAGCGCGGGCCACGAGAATCTCGTCGTGCTGCGCTCGCTCGGCAAGTTCTTCGGCCTGGCCGGCGCCCGCGTCGGATTCGCCTGCGCGGCGCCCGCGCTGCTCGACCGGCTGGCGCGGGCGCTCGGCCCCTGGGCCGTCGCCCATCCCGCGCGCTGCGTGGCGCAAGGCGCGCTGGCCGACACGGCCTGGCAGTCGGCGCAGCGCCTGCGCCTCGCCGCCGCCTCGATCCGCCTCGCCACGCTGCTGCGCGAGACGGGGCTGGGCGAGCCGCGCGGCACGGCGCTGTTCCAGTACCTCGAAACGCCGTGGGCGGCGGCCTGGCATGAGGCGCTGGCGCGGCGCGGCATCCTGGTGCGGCACTTCGCGGCCCCCGCCGCGCTGCGCTTCGGTCTGCCCGGCAATGAAGCGCAATGGGCGCGCCTCGCCGCCGCCCTGGAGGAGATCCGGCATGCTGCGCCTGCTGCCTAGTCTTGCCGCGCTCATGCTCTGCCTCGGCGCTGCCCGCGCCGAGGTGGCGGTGCGCGACGACAGCGGCCAGTGGGTGCGCCTGGCGCAGCCGGCGCGGCGCATCGTCAGCCTGGCGCCGCACATAACAGAGAACCTCTACGCCGCCGGCGCCGGGGAGCGCCTCGTCGGCGCGGTCGAGTACAGCGACTACCCGGAGGCGGCGCTCGCCCTGCCGCGCGTCGGCGGCTACACGCGCGTCGACCTGGAGGCGGTGATCGCGCTCAGGCCCGACCTGGTGGTCGTCTGGCAAAGCGGCAATGCGCAGGCGCAGGTGGCCAAGCTGCGCGCGCTCGACGTACCGCTCTATGTCTCCCAGCCCAACCGCATCGAGGACATTGCCGCCGAGATGGAGCGTCTCGGCACGCTGGCCGGCAGCGAGGTGCGGGCGCGCGATGCCGCCGAACGCTTCCGCGCCCGGCTCTCCGCCCTGCGCGACGAATTCGCAGGACGCGCGCCGGTGCGCACCTTCTACCAGGTCTGGCACCGGCCGCTGGTGACGGTGGGCGGGGCGCAGATCATCAGCGCCGGCCTGCGCCTGTGCGGCGGCGAGAATGTCTTCGAGTCGCTGCCGCGGCTGGGACATCAGGTCACGGTCGAGGCGGTGATCGAGGCCAACCCCGAGGCCATCGTCGTCAGCGGCATGGGCGAGGAACGTCCGGAATGGCTCGCCGAATGGCGGCGCTGGCAATCGATCACCGCGGTGATGCGGGATAATTTGTTCTTCGTGCCGCCGCCGCTGATCCAGCGCCACACGCCGCGCTTCCTCGACGGCGTCGAGCGCCTGTGCCGCCATCTGGAGACGGCGCGCGCCCGGCGGCCGTAAGGAATCCGACATGCGACAGAACACATTGATGGTGCAGGGCTGCACTTCCGACGCCGGCAAGAGCGTGCTGGTCGCCGGCCTCTGCCGCCTGCTCTTTCGGCGCGGCGTGCGCGTGGCGCCCTTCAAGCCGCAGAACATGGCGCTCAACTCGGCGGTGACCGTCGACGGCGGCGAGATCGGCCGCGCCCAGGCCCTGCAGGCGCAGGCCGCCGGCCTCGCCCCGCACAGCGACTTCAACCCGGTGCTGCTGAAGCCGACCAGCGACCGTGCCGCGCAGGTGATCCTCAACGGCCGCGTCGCCGCCGACCTCGACGCGCGCGCCTACCACCTCTACAAGCCGCGCGCCATGCAGGCGATGCTCGCCTCCTGGGCGCGGCTGGCGCAGCAGTACGACTGCCTCGTCATCGAGGGCGCCGGCAGCCCGGCCGAGATCAACCTGCGCGACCGCGACATCGCCAACATGGGCTTCGCCGAGGCGGTCGACTGCCCGGTGATCCTCGTCGCCGACATCGACCGCGGCGGCGTCTTCGCCCACCTCGTCGGCACGCTGGAACTGCTCTCCGCATCCGAGCGGGCGCGCGTCCGGGGCTTCGTCATCAACCGTTTCCGCGGCGACCTCTCCCTGCTCGAGCCGGGCCTGCGCTGGCTGGAGCAGCGCACCGGCAGGCCGGTGCTCGGCGTGCTGCCCTATTTGCACGGCCTGCACCTCGACGCCGAGGATGCGCTGCCCCGCGAGCACGCCGGCAGGCCCGACGCGCGGCTGCGCGCCATCGCGCCGGCCCTGCCGCGCATCTCGAACGCCACCGACTGCGATCCGCTGCGCCTGCATCCCGAGGTGGACTTCCGCTTCGTCGGCCCCGGCGAGCCGATCCCCGCCGCCGACCTCATCGTCCTGCCCGGCAGCAAGAACGTGCGCGCCGACCTCGCCTGGCTGCGCGAACAGGGCTGGCAGGCTGCGCTCCTGCGCCACCTGCGCTACGGCGGCAAGGTGGTCGGCCTCTGCGGCGGCATGCAGATGCTTGGCCGCGCGCTGCACGATCCGCTGGGGCTCGAGGGCGAGGCGGGCTGCGCGGAGGGGCTCGGCCTGCTCGACTTCGAGACGACGCTGGCGCCGGAGAAGCGTCTGGCCAACGTCTCCGGCCGCCTCGCGCTTCCCGGCGCGCCGGAGGTTGCCGGCTACGAGATCCACCTGGGCGTGAGCGAGGGCCCGGCGCTGTCGCGGCCGGCGCTGCGCCTCGACAACGGCGGCAGCGACGGTGCGCTCTCCGCGGACGGCCGCATTCTCGCCACCTACCTGCACGGCCTTTTCGACCGGCCGGCAGCGCTGCAGGCATTGCTCGCCTGGGCGGGGCATGGGGAAGCCGCCCCCTTCGATCTCGCCGCGATCCGCGAGCGGGCCCTCGAGCGGCTGGCCGATGCGCTGGAGGCGCACCTCGACGCGGATTGGCTTGCGCGAACCTTCGGCGCGGCCATGCCGGCGTTTCGCGATAGGATGCGGCGATGAAGGAACTGGTTCTCGGCGGCGCCCGCTCGGGCAAGAGCGCCTATGCGCAGCGGCGCGCGGCCGAATCCGGCCTGCCGGTGACGATGATTGCCACCGGCACGGCGGGGGATGAGGAGATGGC
>Ga0194119_10000788_pt1 | contig 59503 bp, 58 predicted proteins | sample TA2MahC100mmetaG_FD_148620 | JGI IMG/M metagenome (GOLD analysis project Ga0194119, IMG submission 148620) | Freshwater microbial communities from Lake Tanganyika, Tanzania - TA2015018 Mahale Deep Cast 100m | ecosystem: Environmental > Aquatic > Freshwater > Lake | place: Tanzania: Lake... | reverse complement strand
TTTCTGTCTCATCTCGTTCCCCTCAGGTTAACGATGAGCCGGAAATCCTCTCTTCCTCAAGACGTCAAATCTGTATCAGTGCTCCTGACGCCGGACAAGCGTAAGACCGAAGGGGCGAATGCGTTGTCACCACGGGAGAAGTGTGTCCGGATGACGAGAGAAAGGGCCAACTCGATGGATCAAGGCTCGTTTTGGACGTTGGGCACGGCGGAAGCGGCAGGGGAAACCGCGCAGGCCACCCATGGCTTCTCCGGATCCCAATAGAATGATAGCGTTCGCGTCATTCCACGGGTTCATCTGGGGAATGTCGGACTAGGGGACTTCATGAAAAACGTTCTGACAATCTGCAGTTTTGTTTTAGTTTCAAGCTTCTTACTTCTTCCAAATAGCGCGGTTGGTCAGTCACTAGAAAAGTGTCTTAGATCTTTCGATGGAAGGTCATCCGAGTGCGAGAAGTACAGACTTAACGGAGGAATAAATGAAGACAATAAATTTTTTGGTCTTACGGCAATAGAGGTAAACAGTCACAGTTTGCATCTTTTTCTAGGACGAGAAAATAAGAAAAATGATGTGATAAAAGGGATAAGAAAACTTTGTGGAAATATGGAACTAAAAGAGTACCGAGACTCCGACAGCGCGATGCAGCGAGAGCTTTGGGAACTTGAAAGCCCCCATCCTGTTTCGCCGTCGGTGCCGCTGTCATGTTTTTCATCCGGTGCAAAATCTTTTCACCCCGGCTGCGCTGCACGGAACTTACCGAAAACTGGATATTATGAGGTTGTCGTGAAACGTTATTCGGGAGAATGTAAAAAATAAATTATTTCACTCTGATTGCCTTATGTATGGCCAGAGAGGCTGGCGACGCGGTTGACTGCTCGGATCAGCTCTTGGACAGGGTCGCCATGGCCCATATCGGCCCGCCCAAGCGCGCGGATGATCTCGGCCTGCCGGTGGGCCTCCACTTCGCCGTAGCTCGTGAAGGTCGTCAAAACGCCTTCGTAGCCAAGGTTCTGTGACCACGCTTTGTATTGCTCGGGCGTCTGGCAAAGCTGCCGCAAGGTCGCGTCAAGGATCGCGGAACTGCGAGCGCCTGCGATCAAGGCCGCGCAGTTGACCGAGGAGCGCACGCTGAAGGAGCTTGCGAAGATCGCCTATGACGAAAGCGGCATCATTTGAATTTAATTCGCGGACCAACGGACTTGAACGAGTTTCCCTGAAGTTGCGAAAAGTCGCTCAAGATGACTGCACAACTTTGCACGGCGCGCTCGTCGGTCGATACGGTCTGCCGACTCGTGAGACTAAGGAACAGTTCTTACGGTTGCTTGTGTGGCAACAGCGTCCAACATGTAAATTCGCGCGCAATAGTGACCCCCTGAGGGGAGGTTTTCGCGTCCAATAATGACCCCCTTCTAACGCTGTGTGTCAGCGTCCCTTCCTTTTGGGGCGCTGCGCTACGGGCGCGGGTCCCTCCTATGCACTACGTGGATAAGCCCATTCCTGCCCCCCCAGAGGGGTCGGAATTGGACGCGAAAAGGGAGTCACGATTGGAAGCGATTTGACAGCCTCGTGCCGGTGAGGGCCGAGGAACGGCTTGGCCTGGTGTTCGTGACGCAGGATGGTTCGGCAGGGATCGACGGCGCGCTTGGTGGGCTTGACCGTTTGCTGGCGGACGATCATCGGCTGTTCGCGACGAACCAGCAGGAGCTCGACGTCAACTGGAAGATCCTGCTCGAAGGATTCATCGAGGGCTATCACATCAAGTCGACGCACCCTCAGAGTTTCCTGCCCTATGGCTTCGACAATCTGAACGTGATCGACATCTTCGGCCCGAACAGCCGGGTCACCTATCCGTTCCAGCGCATCAGGAAGCTGGAGAAGATCGCACCCGACAAGCGGCGCATCGACGGGTTGCTGACCTACGTCTACCACCTGTTCCCGAACGTGCTGGTGACGGTGCTGTCGTGCCACACCAACCTCGTGGTGCTGGAGCCGCTCACGGTCGACCGTACGCGCCAACATATCTACGTGATGAGCAACGGCGGCGGCGATGACCCCGAGGCGCTGGCCGAGGCCAAACGCGACGCGGCGTTCGTCGGCACGACGGGGCGCGAAGAGGACCAGGCCGTTGTGAAGTCGATCCAGCGCGGCCTCGGTAGCGGCGCCAACAGCGACCTCGTGTTCGGTCACTTCGAGAGCGCCATCGTCCACTTCCACAAGACGCTGAAGGCGGCCCTCGGCCCATAGCGTTCCGGGTCGCGCCCTCAGGGCGGCTCAGCAGTCGGGCGTATGCGCCGGCCGCTCGCTCCGCCGGCATTCCGGTAGCGTCGGCTCTGTCGTGCGAGACGAACTCGCGGGCTTGATCTTTTCTAATCGTCGTCCGATAGCCGGGCGAGGCGCTACTGCGCCGCCGAGACCGCGCCAGCGCCGGTGAGGCGGGCGAACGCGGCGGCGAGCCCGCTCTCGCGGCCGGTGTCGATGCGGACCGTCGCGGTCATGCCCGCGCGCAGCGGCGGCTCACCGACATGCGGCGAGAGGCGCAGCTTCACCGGCAGGCGCTGGACGACTTTCACCCAGTTGCCCGAGGCGTTCTGCGGCGGCAGCAGCGCGAACTCCGCGCCGGTCGCGGGGCTGAGACTCTCGACCACCGCCTCCCATGCCACGCCGGGATAGGTGTCGAGCGACACCGTCGCCTTCTGGCCGACCCGCACATGGGTGAGCTCGGTTTCCTTGAAGTTGGCCTCGATCCAGGGCCGGCTCAGCACTACAAGCGCGAACAGCGGAGTCGCGGCCCTCACCTGTTCGCCCTGCTGCAGGCGCATGTTGACCACCACGCCGTCGGTCGGGGCACGGACCGTCGTGCGCGCGAGATCGAGCGCCGCGCGCTCCCGCGCCGCCGTCTTGTCGCGCACCAGATGGTGCGCGTCGGCCGCGAGCTCCGGATCGCCGCTCAATGCCGCCAGCACGCGCTGCAGTTTCTCGCGCGCGGTCGTCACGCGGTCGGCCGCGGCGCGCGCCTCGTTCTGCGACTCCTCGCGACGTGCCGCCGAGGTGATGCCGCGCGCGGCAAGCTCCTCCTGCCGCTGCGACTGGCGGCGGAAATGGTCGGCGCGGGCCTCGGCGTCGGCGAGTTCGCTCACCGCCTCGCGCCACGCGCCGCGCAGCGCCTCGACCTGCACACGCGCGGCGTCCAGCTCGGCCTCGGCGCTGTCGAGCGCCAGCCGGAAGGGCCGGGACTCGATCGTGACCAGCACATCGCCGGCGCTCACTTCCTGGTGGTCGCGCACCATCACGCGCCGCACCTGGCCCGCGACCTCGGGCGCGATCTGCACGATGTTGGCCTTCACGTAGGCATTTTCCGTCGAGACATAGCGACCACCGGACAGCCACCACAGCACCCCGCCGGCGGTAGCCAGCAGCGGAACGCCGACCAGCAGCGCGAGCCGGAGCCAACCCTCGGCGCGTCTCATGACTCGGCTCCCGCCAGGCTCTGCAGCCGGCCCTTCACCCGGGCGGTGAGGCGCGTGAACTGTGCGCGCTCGCGTGCATCGAGCGAGGAGAGCGCGTCGTCGACCGTGGCCTCGGCGATCGCCCAGAGCCGGGTATGCACCTTGCGCGCCTCGCGGGTGAGGTGGAGCCGGTTGATCCGCCGGTCGGCGCGGTCGGGGCGGCGCTCGATCCAGCCCTTGCGCTGCATCCGGTCGATCATGCGCCCCGCGCTTGCGCGGTCGATCTCAAGCATCTCCGCGAGCTCGGTCTGGCTGGCGCCGGGCCGGCGATGGAGCCGGGTCAGCACCAGCCACTGCGCGCGCGTAAGGCCGCTCTGGCGGACGCGCCGGTCGAAGACCGTACGCATCAGCCGCGCCACGTCCGACAGCATGTAGCCGATATAGCTGTCGTCCGGCGCGCCGGAAGGGGACTCGCTCATAATTGTTGCCTAGGCTACATTAGCCTAGCCCATGAGTTCAAGTTCCCCCGCCGCCAATCCCGCCGCGATGGCCGAGCCGGGCGACGCCCTGTCGCTCGGCCGCCGCGTGCTGATCCTGGTCATGGTGGTTCTGGGCTCGACCCTCTACGCGACCACGCTCTTGGTAGCCTCGACGCTCCTGCCGCAGATGCAGGGCACGATGTCGGCGACCCAGGACGAAATCGCCTGGACGATGACCTTCAACATCCTCGCCACTGCTGTCATGACGCCGATGACCGGCTGGCTCGCCGCGCGCTTCGGTCGGCGCGAAACCATCACCTGGTCGGTCCTGCTCTTTACTCTGACCACCTTCATGTGCGGCGCGGCGACGTCGCTGGAGGGTCTGATCTTCTGGCGCGTGCTGCAGGGCGGGCTGGGCGCGCCGGTGATCCCGTTGTCTCAAACCATCCTGCTCGACGCATTCCCGCGCCGTCAGCAGGGCGTGGTGACCTCGATCTTCGGCATGGCGGTGGTGATCGGCCCGGTGATCGGCCCCACGGTGGGCGGCCTGTTGTCCGACCTCTACAGCTGGCGCTGGGCCTTCTACATGCTGGTGCCGGTGGGGCTGATCTCGTTCGTCGGCCTGCGTTTGGTGTTGGCGCCCGACCGGCCGGGCGGGCGGGTGGCGCTCGACTGGACGGGGTTCCTGTCCTTGTCGGTGACCATCGCTTGCGTGCAGCTCGTGCTCTCGCGTGGCCAGCGCCTCGACTGGTTCGAGTCGACCGAGATCATTCTGGAAACGTTTCTCGCGGTCGTGGCGCTCTGGATCTTCCTCGCCCACAGCTTCACGACCCGCCGGCCGTTCCTCAACCTTCATCTGCTCGCGGACCGCAACTATTCGCTCGGCCTGGTGCTTGTCGCGATCTACGGCATGCTGAACTTCACGCCGATGGTGCTCTTGCCGCCGCTCCTGCAACAGCATGCCGGCTTTCCCGACCCGCTGATCGGCCAGATCATCGCCGCGCGGGGCGTCGGTGCCACCATCGGCTTCTTCCTCGCGATCTTCGTCGGCAAGCTCGATCCGCGGGTCGGCGTCGCGGGCGGTTTCGTACTCCAGGCGGTCTCAGGCTACTGGCTGATGGTGCTCGATCTCAATGTCGACGCGACGACACTGATGGCCAACAGCCTGCTGCAGGGGGTCGCGACCGGCACGATCTGGGTGCCGCTCACGCTGGCGACGTTCGCCACCACCAGCTCGGCCAACCTGCCCGAGGCCACCGCGGTCTACCACCTGTTGCGCAATATTGGCTCAAGCTTCTTCATCGCGATCTCGGTGGCGGAGGTGGTGCGCGTCGGCAGCGCCAACTACGGCCGACTGATCGAGACGCTCAGCCCCTACAACCGCACGCTCCTGATGCCGTGGGTCACCGGCGGCTGGGACCCCGCGACGACGGGTGGCCTCGCGCGGCTATCGAACGAGGTCGCCCGCCAGGCGGCGATGCTGGGCTACATCAACGCGTTCGGCCTCTACACGCTGGCCTCGGTGGCCGCCGTGGTGCTTGCGCTGATGGTCGGCGCACGGGCTCGGCCGCCGCCCTAGAGTCTTGTCGGTTCAGCCAGAATCAGCCGGATCGGAAAGCCGACGAACCAACCAGTTCAAGCGGTGTGCTCAAGTTCAGAGGGAACCGCGCGAGCGGTTCCCTCTGGCCCGGAAGCGCTTTGGGCGGACGTCTACCCGCGGTGCAGCGCGCAGATCTTGTTGCCGTAGGGATCGCGCAGATAGGCGAGATAGAGCTTCACGCTGCCGCCCTCGCGCCAGCCCGGCGGATCCTCGATGCTCTTGCCGCCATTCTTCACGCCCGCGTCGTGAAAGGCCTTGGCCTTTTCCGGGCTGTCGCAGGCGAAGCCGACGGTGCTGCCATTGGCATGGGTCGCCGCCTTGCCGTCGATCGGTTTGCTGATGCCGAAGACGCCGCTCGGAGTGCGATAGAAGACGCGACCCTTGGGGTCGGTCTTGCCTTCGGGCACGCCGAGGGCGCCCAGCACGGCGTCGTAGAACTTCTTCGAGGCGGCGACATCGTCGGCGCCCAGCATGACATGCGAGAACATTCCGTCTCCCTTCCTGAACCGGTCGGCGCAGCATCGCGCGCGCCGGGGCGAAGGAACAGGCCCCGTGGCCGCGCAGCGAAAGTAAGCGCATATGTTCCCAGAGATCGCGCTCGCTCATGCGCCGGCACGCCTCGAGGACCAGTGTCGAGTCCATGAGCACCAGCGGATCGCGTTCCAGAAAGACATCGGAGAGCTCTCTCATGTCCCGAAACGTAGTCGGTCCGGCGGTCGTCGACTTGATCGGCCTTAACTCGGGCGGTCGTCGCGTCCTCCGCGCCGCGGGAGGGTAAACGCGATCACCATACCCGTGACGTTAGCGGCGCCGGCGATCGCCACCGCCGTCGCGTAGTTGCCCGTGCGGTCGAACAGCCAGCCGGCCAGCGTTGGCAGGCAGATCGCCGCCAGGCACCAGGCGATGTAGGTGCGGCCGGCGACCCGGCCGAAATCCACCGGCGACCAGTAGATCGCGATGCCGCCGGCCGTCGCGCCGGAGATGAAGCCGTAACCCATGCCGATCATGCCGAGCCCCAGAACCGCGGTGAGCGGCCCCGGCAGGAGCGTGAGCAACAGCCCGCCGCACAGGGCCAGCGCGTGTGCCGCGCACATCACGTGAGGCACCGCGAAGCGATCGACCAGCCAGCCGCCGCCGATGCGGGCCGCGGCGATCGCGCCGGTGATGCCGGTGGTCGCGGCGACGGCGAGCGTGGCGGCGCCGCCATAGGTGCCGACGATCTCGCGCGCCTGGCTCAGCACCATCAGCCCGGCCGACGCCGCGAAAAAGAACGTCGCGGAGATTTTCACGAAGAGCGATCCCAGCACGGGTGGGGAATCGGCCGTCGCGCTCGCAGGTGGTGCGAGCCGCGCGCCGCTCACCCGGACGAGCAGCGCCGCCAGCGCGCCCGCGACCACGAGGACACCGGCGAGGCCGGCCAGAGTCAGTCGCCAGCCGAACGCCTCGTTGCTGGCATGGAACAGCGGTGTCGCGATCATCGCGCCCAGCGGATAGAGGCTCACCAGATAGCCGTTCACCAGCCCGCGCCGCGTCCGCACCAGCATGTTCACGCCCTGCTGGCAGAGGATGTAGGCGACGCCGCCGCCGGTGCCGAACACGATGCCATAGCCCAGCATCAGTTGCGGCAGCCCTGGCGCTGTGCCGGCGATCGCGATGCCCGCCGCCGCGATCAGTGCGCTCGCCAGAACCAGCACAGGCGCGGATGCCAGCCGATAAAGGAACGCCGCGCCCACCGATCCCACGGTGAAGCCGATCGTCGCCAGCGCGAAGACGAGCGATAGCGCCGATCGCGGGACGGCGAGCTCCTGCTCGATCGGCCGCAAGAACACGCTGAAGGAGTAGACCGAGCCCAGTGGAAGGTTGACCAACGTCGAGGCCAGCAACGCCGCCCACAGACGTCCGGCGGGCAGCGGGGGCGAGGGGGCAGACATGGCCTGAGCATAGGGCCTCAGCATAGGGTTTGTACGGCCTCGGCCTCGACACATCGTTTCTACCCCCGTTCTCGGCGTCGTGCCGGGCGGCTCTCGACCGGCGAAACTGCGCCTAAAGCGATGGCCGCCACCGTGATTTCACCCCGCCCGAATCTCGTCTAGGCTCCGGCCCCTGAAACCGGGAGGAAGACATCGATGAGCGCAGCCGCAGCCCAGGCCAATGCCCACGCTACCGCCAAGTCCAAGCCCAAGCGGCCCGACCTCGACGCCGAGCTGAACAATCTCGCCATGTCGAAGGAGGCGCAGCCGCTTTTCGACGCGGTGAAGGCGCATATCGCCCAGAACGTGGCGCCGATCCTCGAGGAGTTCCAACGTCTGGGAGAGGGCCGCAAGGATCGCTGGAGCTGGGCGCCGGGGCAGCTTGAGCTGCTGGAGGGCGCCAAGGACAAGGCCAAGAAGTCGGGTCTGTGGAACTTCTTCCTGCCGCACTCCGAGATCGGCCGCGGCCTCACCAATCTCGACTACGCCTATATCGCGGCCGAACTCGGCAAGTATCCGCTGGCGTCGGAGTCTCTCAACTGCTCCGCCCCCGACACCGGCAACATGGAGGTGCTGGAGCGCGTCGGCACCCCGGCGCAGAAGGAGAAGTGGCTGAAGCCGCTGCTGAATGGCGAGATCCGCTCGGCCTACGCCATGACCGAGCCGGGTGTCGCCTCATCCGATGCCAAGAACGTCGCCACCCGCGCCGAGCTGGTCGGCGACGAGTGGGTCCTGAACGGCGAGAAGTACTACATCTCCGGCGCCGGCGATCCGCGCTGCAAGATCATGATCGTCATGGTCAAGACCAGCCCCGACGCGAGCCCGCAATTCCAGCAGTCGCAGATACTGGTCCCGATGGGCACGCCAGGCCTCGAGATCGTGGGACCGATGACCGTGTTCGGCCACGACCATGCGCCGCGCGGCCACATGCATCTGCGCTTCAAGAATTGCCGCGTGCCGGCCGAGAACATCCTGCTGGGCGAGGGCCGCGGCTTCGAGATCAGCCAGGTCCGCCTCGGTCCCGGCCGCATCCATCACTGCATGCGCTCCATCGGCGCGGCGGAGAAGGCGATCGAGTTGATGGTCAAGCGCGGCGCGACTCGCACGGCCTTCGGCAAGCCCATCATCCAGCTCGGCAAGAATCTCGAGCTGGTGAGCCGGGCGCGCATCGAGATCGAGGCGATGCGCCTCATGGTGCTGAAGGCCGCCAAGGCGATGGACGTGCTGGGCAACCGCGAGGCGCGGGTGTGGGTCAGCATGGTGAAGGCGATGGTGCCGGAAAAGGTCTGCACCATCATCGACCAGGCGATGCAGATCCACGGCGCCACCGGCATCTCGCAATGGTCGCCGCTCTCGGAGATGTACGTGAACCAGCGCCACCTGCGCTTCGCCGACGGTCCCGACGAGGTCCATCACATGGTGGTCGGCCGCGCCGAGCTCAGCCGGCACTGAGCGGCTCCCGCACCAGGTCGCCTCGTCGTGCCCCTCTCCCCCTCGGGGGAGAGGCTAGGTGAGGGGGCCTTTCAGCAACGCCGCGGCGATCTCCGCCCATTCGCTCTTGAGATCGCCCGACGCCACCGGCTGACGCGCGGCGCGATACCAGTAGGCGGCATTCGCGAGGTCGCCCTCGACGCGATGCAGATGGGCGTGGACCCAGTCGCAGTCGCGCTTTCCTTCATGCGCCTGCACGGTCTCGTGCGCGCGCGTCCAATCCTCGCGGCCGAGCCACCACATCGCTTCCAGCGCCGCTCCCAGACCGGCCGGCGGCGCGGCGACCGCGAGGGTCGTGCGGAACTGCTCAATTGTGGTCATGCGCGCGCTGCGGCGTCGGTCCGCGCCGTCGCGGGCGCCGGGGCGCCGGATATCTCGACCCCGTCGTAGCCGCGCGCGGCGCAGTCATTGATGCGGCTCACATACTTGGGCGAGCCGCCGTTGTAGACGAAGTAGCGCACCTTGCCTTCCTCGTGGCCGGCTACGTTCGAATTGTAGCCGGTGAACCAACCCTTGGCCTTGCGCATCAGCATCATCGAGTACATGCCCACGACATGCGCGGTCCAGCGGGCCTCGGCCTTCTCCGTCGGCTCGAAGCGGGTGGCGCCGCTCGCGCGCACATACTGAAGGAACTCGGTCGCCCAATTCACGCCGGTCTCGATGCCGCGCGGATAGTTGGTCGAGGCCGACCCCGACTGCGGGCCCGCCGGCATCAGGAAGTTGGGCAGGCCATGCACCATCATGCCGAGGAAGGACGAGCAGGAGTCCTTCCACTTCTCGCGCAGGCTCGTCCCGCGCGCGCCGCGGATGTCGATATGGTCGAAGGCGCCGGTGATGGCGTCGAAGCCGGTGGCATAGACGATCACATCGAACGCGTAGTCACGCTCCGTCGTGCGGAGTCCGGTCTCGGTCACCCGCACGAGCGGCGTGTCCTGCAGGCAGACGAGCTTCACGTTGGGCCGGTTGTAGGCCTCGAAGTAGCGGGTCTCCATCGGCACGCGTTGCACACCGAAGCCGTGATCCTTCGGGATCAGCTTGTCGGCCGTCCGGGGATCCTTCACGCGGCGGCGAATCCGCTCGGCGATGTATGCGGAGAATTCGGCGTTGGCCGCCTCATCGACGAAGATCTCGCGGAAATTGGCGAGCCAGATGCCGAAGCCCGGCTCATTGTAGAGCCGATCCCACAGCGCCACGCGTTCCTCGCGCGTGACCTCGTGGAAGCCGCGGCGATCGGGCTCGTGCACGAAGCCGCCGGGCGAGCGCGCGCAAGCCGCGAAGATCTCGTCGTAGCGGCGGCGGATGTCGGCCATCTCCGTCTCGGAGATCGGTCCGTTGTTGAGCGGCGCGCTCCAGTTCGGCCGCCGCTGGAAGACGGTGAGCTCGCCCACCTTGTCGGCGATCTCGCCGATCACCTGGATCGCCGTGGCGCCCGTGCCGATCACCGCCACCCGCTTGCCGGCGAGATCGACGCCTTCCTTCGGCCAATAGTAGGTGTGGAAGGAAGGCCCCTTGAAGTCCTCGCGCCCCGGCACCCGGGGCAGCGTCGGCTGGGAGAGAAGCCCCAGCGCCATGATGACGAAGCGGCTGGTGAGCTCGCGCGTTGTCGCGGCGGCGCCCGGCGGCTCGTCGGCCACCGTGAGGCGCCAGATCCGGTTCGCCTCGTCCCAGTGCGCGGCGGTAACACGGCAGTTGAACTGCATGTGCCGGCGCAGGTCGAACTTCTCGACGACGTACTCGAGATAGCGGAGGTTCTCGGGCTGGCCGGAGAAGCGCTCCTTCCAGTGCCATTCGTCCAGCAGCTCGCGCGAGAAGGAATAGCCGTAGGTGTAGCTTTCCGAGTCGAAGCGCGCGCCGGGATAGCGGTTCCAGTACCAGGTGCCGCCCGGCCCGCCGGCGAGCTCAAGCACCGTCGCCTTGATGCCGAGGTCTCTGAGGCGCTTCATCTGGTAGATGCCGCCGACGCCCGCGCCGACCACGATGCACTCGTAGTCGGGAGTGAGGAGAGTGTGGTCCATGGCGCCAGCATGGTACGATCCGGCGCCGTCAACAATCCTCCCAGCGGGTGAAATTCGGTCGCGGTTCCGCCAGTCAGCCGCCTACCGGGGCCCACGCTATAGTGCCCCTCCACCGAAGCCCCGAGGGAGCCGGCATGTCCTCACCGTCGAACAAGGTCGCCCTGGTCACCGGTGCCGCCCGCGGTATCGGGCGCGCGACCGCCGCCCGGTTTCGTGCCGAAGGCTGGCGGGTCGCGATGCTCGACGTGCTGGGCGAAACACTGCGCACCACCGTCGGTGAGCTGGGCGGCGGCGAGGAGCTGCTGGCGCTCGAGGCCGATCTCGCGGATCCCGATGCCATCGCCGCCGCGGTTGACCGCACCATGGCGCGGTTCGGCCGCATCGATGCGCTGGTGAACAATGCCGGCATCGCGATCTTCAAGCCGATGCTCGACGTGACGCTCGCCGAGTGGCAGCGCGTGCTCGCGATCAATCTCACGGCACCCTTCCTGCTCAGCCAGACGGTGGCGCCGATCATGCGCGACCAGGGCGGCGGTGCGATCGTCAACATCACCTCGATCTCGGGTCTGCGCGCCTCGACGCTGCGTGTCGCCTACGGCACGAGCAAGGCCGCGCTCGCGCATCTCACGCTGCAACAGGCGGTCGAGCTTGGCGAGGTCGGCATCCGCGTGAACGCCGTCGCGCCCGGCCCGGTCGACACCGCGATGGCCAAGGCCGTGCACACCCCGGCGATCCGCACCGACTACCACGACCACATCCCGCTCAACCGCTACGGGCTGGAGACCGAACTCGCCGACGCCGTCTTCTTCCTGTGCAGCGAGCGCGCGAGCTACATCACCGGGCAAGTGCTGGCGGTCGATGGCGGCTTCGATGCCGCCGGCGTCGGCCTGCCGACGCTGCGGGCCGAGCGGCGCAACGGCTAGAGCGGAAGGGGATCGGGATGCCCGAGGCGCGACGCGCCAGCCTATCCCCGCCATCCACATACGCACCCCCGTCCGCGGGCGGCTAGGATCGGGCCTTCCTGTCTCCTGCATCCAGTCCCGAGGCTCCATGTCCGCGCCTGTGTCTTCCTCGACGCCTTCTTCGATCGACGCCCAGCTGCGTCCGTTGCCGCGCTTCATCTTCGCCTCGCGCTGGCTGCAGCTGCCGCTCTATCTCGGGCTGATCGTGGCGCAGGTCGTCTACGTGATCCTGTTCCTGAAGGAGCTGGTCCACCTCGTGATGCACAGCTTCACCGTCTCTGAGCAGCAGGTGATGCTGATCGTGCTTGGGCTGATCGACGTGGTGATGATCTCGAATCTCCTGATCATGGTGATCGTGGGCGGTTACGAGACCTTCGTGTCGCGAATGGAGCTCAACAAGCATCCCGACCAGCCGGAGTGGCTGAGCCACGTCAACGCCAGCGTGCTGAAGATCAAGCTCGCCATGGCGATCATCGGGATTTCCTCGATCCACCTCCTGCGCACCTTCATCGAGGCCGGCAATCTCGGCAGGGAGGGCTCGTCCTTCACCGAGGCGGGCATCATGTGGCAATCGATCATCCACGCCCTGTTCATCCTGTCGGCGATGGGCATCGCCGCCGTCGACCGCATGAGCCAGCCGGTCTACCGCAACGGCCAGGGCGGCGCGCACTGAGCGTCGGACGTCAGTCCGCGCCCATCGCGGCTACTCTCGGCGGTGTCGGCGCGACCGCTGTCTGTCGAAAGGCGGCGATCGCCATCTTGTAGGTCGCCTCGATGCGCGAGCGCCTGGCGACGCCCGACTCTTCGGCGAGTTCGCCGACGCGCAACAGGTGATAGCCCGCCGCCATTCGCTGTTCGACAGTGAGCGCGGCCGAGCCTGGTCCATAGACGAGGTCGCCGAACCAGGCGACCGGGTCGACTTCGTGGGCCGGCGGTGCCGGCAGGCCGCTGGTCCTGAAGGAAGCCGTGAGCCCCGCCACTTCGGCGTCGCGCCAGATCAGACGCCACACCAGCCAGCCGATGAAGGTCCGCAAGACGAAGAGAATGCAGGCCGCGGGCAGGACAATGACTGCTGCGACTAGCAGGTTGAAGAAGAAGCCGTGGCGAGTGGAGGTCATCGTGATGAAGACGGCGGCAAACACCAGCCAGAGGCCCCAGGTCAGCGCCTTGTCCTGCCAGTAACGATGAATAGAAGAGTGAGCGAACTGGGAAGGCATCACGATCTCCAACGGATACAACGATAGCATGTCCGCGGCCCGATAGCTCGCCCAACCGCGCGCGAAACGACGGATGCCGACAGGTATGCGCAAATGCACATCGCTTCGTGCAGTCTCATGGCACAGACTCTTGCAACGCTTGCCGGGCGCGACCACGTGAGCGTGGTGTCACCAATGATGGAGCGTTCACCCGGATGATCGCCTCCCTGCGCTGGCCCACCATCTGGTATTCGACACCGACGCTTCTCGCGTTCGTCTGGGCTCAGAACGTGTGGTTGGATCCCGCGCGTCCCATGCTGGCGGCGTATCTGTTCTGGGGCGCGCTCGGCGTGATGCTCGATGTGTGGGCGACGCGCCGACATCGGCGCGCGCCGCCGGCCGCCGACGCGAAACGGTTCGGTCGACTATCCAACTGGGCCCTGGTGCCGGTCGCCATGGTTTGGCTTGGGGGTTTATTCACGCACCCTGATCCGACTCCGTCCGATTGGTTGATCGATCTGGACGCCATGGCGTTGCCTGGCGTGTCAGCGCTGTTGCCCGGTCTCGTGGGAACGCGCGACCTGATCGCTGATCAGGGCTATCCGCAGGTCGCGCTGCACTTCTCGAACTTCCAGGTCGCGTCGGTTTTGGTCTGGGTCGCAACTTGGGTCGGGATCGTTTGGCTGTCGACCAACCGTCGTTGGCGCAGCGAGTTCCTATTGCGGCCCGCAGCGGCGGATGGCGCACCGCCACAGAGGCCGTCGCGCGTGGGTCTGCGGATACTCCTCTGCGCGGCATTGACGATTCTGGCCTGTGTCTTTTTTTGGTGGATACCGGAAACTTGGTCCGGAACGCCGCGGCGATACACCGTAGTCGCCGATGCTCGAGTTTACTTTTTGGCACCAGGCTCGCTCTACCTTGCCCATTTGGTTGGCTGGTTTGGCATGAACTCACTTTGCGGCGCTTTGGTCGCTGACGCGACGATGCCTCCGACGCAACCCACCGACCAACGCCACCAGAAACCGTGAACAGTTTCGCAGGTGCGCTGCTGTCGTCGGCCAGATCGACAGAAGCTGGTCGCGGGACGTGCTGGTCGCGCAAGTGTGGAGTCTCTTCCAAGCCGCAAGGTATGCATGTTTGCAGGGTGCACGCCCCGCGGGTGGGTGCGACTGTCAGCGAACGGAGGGCAATGTCGTGACGTCTGCTCTATTGCGGGAGGGAGTCCCAGTTGGCGGCCTCGTGGCCACTGCCAACGTCTAGGGGCCGCCACGAATGTCCAGAAACCGCTGGCTGCTGGGTTTGGTCCTCGTCGTTGTCGGGAGCCTTGGCTCCCTCGAATTCTGGTATCGCACTGGGATGGTCGAGGACGCCGAGCGAGGGGACGCGCTGTATATAGCGGCCATCGTCTTCGATCTTGTCCGCGCCGACGCGCCCGAACTCGCGGATGGTCTCGCCGCTTGCCTAGTTGAAGAGCGTGGGCGTCGTTCCATCGAGCGCACGCTACTTCGGTCGCGATGTGGCCTGCCTGTCGCGGTCGCGCGCAGCGAGCCGACCTGTGGTCTATGGGCCCGCATCACCCGTTCCTGCCTTGTTGTTGCGGTCGCGGGCAGCTGGGTCGATCAGTTTGGTGGCGCTTCCGCGCTTGAGAAGAAGCTACACGAACGCGGGTGCGGGATCGTCCGTGGCGGCGGCGGCGACGAGTTCTTCGACTTATTGCGTGGCCGAGGCCCGGATGGACGACTGAACCTCACCCCCCGGTGGGGGCCTATCGAAGACAGGCTCTGCGACGGCCTGACCGTCGTGAAAGTCATCGTGCTGGATATGGAGCACCATTTCTAATGAGCGACTACAGGATTGTGCTGCTCGCGGAGCGAGTTTGCAGGGTGCACGCTCTGAGGGTGGCTGCAAGAGTCGCCATCAGGCACTCTTGGGGAGAGTTGTGATCGGGCTTCACCGCGGGCCACGTGTGACCCGGAGAACGCATGCCGTGTCGAGCGCGGCATGATCGCGTGGTTGCGCTGGCCCACCATCTGGTATTCGACGCCGACGTTTCTCGCGTTCGTCTGGGCTCAGAACGTGTGGTTGGATCCCGCACGTCCGATGCTGGCGGCCTATCTGTTCTGGGGCGCGCTCGGCGTGATGCTCGATGTCTGGGCGACGCGCCGACATCGGCGCGCGCCGCCAGAGACAGGCCGCCGGCGGTTCGCGGCTCCTTTGAACTGGCTGCTGCTCCCGTTCATTGTTCTTTGGCTAGGGGGCGTCTCTTTGCGCCCCGTGCCGGACGCAGGGTTGGAGTTCAATGGTGTCGAACCCAGTACGTTCCTGATTGTGTCGCAACTCTTGCCGGGCATTGGCGTCACGGCGGAGCCCCTTGTTCGCAGGGGACTCGTACAAGTCGCAGCGCACTTTGCGATGTTTCAACTCGCTGTGGTCATCTGCTGGTCCATCGCATGGCTGGTCCTGCTTCGCATGCTTACGTCACATCGGTGGACCGAGCCGTCCCAACGCAATGGCCCGCCGCCATCTCCGTTTCAGCAGCGTGCCATCGCGCGGTCCGTTTTCACTCATGCCGCTTGGCGGTTCGTCTTCGCGTGGCTCGTCTGTGTTGGGTTCCTGGTCTTCTGGTGGTATGCGCCGCAGAGTGGCCACGGCGAACTCGGAGCGTTCGACGTCGTCGCCGACGGCCAAGTCTACATCCTCGCCCTAGTGCCCTACGGGGCTGTGGGGCTTGCGTTTGCGGGTCACTGGTGGCGCGCCGCTCTGGCGACCCACGCGCCCGCACTGATGGATCCGAATCCTGAGTGATCGGTCCATAAATCGGTCGTTGTTCAGCACCTGAGGCCAGAACCAAGACATCCGGAAACAACCTTGCTCGACCTTAGGGGCCGGGACGGTCGGGCCCGCTACGGCACGAGCGCGATTCCAGAGAAACTCGCCCAGATGCCACCAACCGCCCGGGCACGCCCCATCGCCGGTCGGTGGCTTCGTGCCCACCCGCGCCGGGTTGTCCCGTGCCCGCTTCTGTCAGGCACGGAATCTCCTGGATCGGTACAGTCGCCGCGCGGCGCTACTGGCGGCGCGTGACGTGGATGAAGGCGTTGTTCGTGCCCGGCCGGTAGCTCACGTCGAAGTGGCCGTTGCTCGGGATCGAGTCGCAGTGCGCGGCCGGTGATTGGACGCGCGTGATGTTGTAGGTGGTCCAGGCGGTGCCCGAGCTCATGTCAACATCGAGCTGAAACAGGAGCTGAGGTGAGCTGCGCGAATTGTCGGCGTAGCGCCAGCACATCCAGCTCCGGTAGCCCGGCTGCAACGCCAGGGTCTGCCACTCCGCCTCGCCCCACTTGTAGCGGTAGTTGATCTGCTGGCCGGTCCGGTTGTGCAGGCACGCGCAGCCATGCGTGTTGGCATTCTGCGCGAGCGCCTCGAACGGAACCAGTGGCAGTGTGAAGGCCAGTGAAGCGGCAGCGATAGCGATACGATTCATTATTGCTCTCCCCCAAACAGATGCTGGCGCGCCGGCGTGGAGGGGTCAAGGGTCATCGTGGCCCGGCGCGGTCGCGGCCCCATTCGCGCTCGAGATCGGGCCGTGTCAGGGCCGCATCGGCGCCGGAGGGCAGCGGGCTGAGGGGTGCTGCGATCCAGGCCGCGATGTCGGCCGCGACGCTGGCGCCCGCCTTGTCGCGCAGCAGGAGGTGATAGCCCTCGCGATAGACGGCGAGGCGCGAGTCGGGTCGGCGCGGCAACAGACGGAGGGCATCGCGCACAGGCGCCTCGGGCACGATGCGATCGCCCAGCCCATGCAGCATCAGGTAGGGCAGATCGACCGTGCCGGCGGCGCGCTTGCCGGCATCCATCGCCTCGACCAGACCATGGATCATGTCGAGCCGCACCTGGCGCAGGATCATCGGGTCGGAGCGCAGCTTTTCGATGGCGCGCGGATTGTCGGTCGGTCGCCAGTCGATCGAGCTGGGACCGGTCGGGAACCACGGCACGAGATGGACGAAGAGATCGAGCGCGCCGGAGGCCAGCGGGCCGAGCGTGTCCCGCGAGCGCAAGGCAGTGGCCAGCAGGATCAGCCCGTCCGGCCGCGCGCCGGCCTCGACCGCGGCCAGCGCGAGAGCGCCCCCCATGCTCTCGCCCGCGAGATGGATCGGCACGCCGGGATGGCGCTGGCGCAAGAGGGTCAGCACCGTGCCGACATCGTCGACCAGCGAGGCCGTCCCCGCCCAGCGGCCGCGGGTGGGGCTCGCGCCGAAGCCGCGCTGGTCGTAGGCCAATGTGGCGATGCCCTGAGCCGCCCAGAGGTCGGCCGGCTCCTCCCAGCCGTCGCGATGGTCGCCAAAGCCATGCAGGGCAAGCACGATCGCGCGCGGCAGGCCGGCGGCGGGGGTCCAGAAGCGGAGCGGCAGGGCGGTGCCGTCAGCGGCGACGAAGCGATCGGCCTCCAGCCGCGGCGCCCCCTGCGGCGGGCCGGCCGGCAATACTGTGGGCGCGCACGCCCAGAGCATTGAAGCCGCCGCCGCGGTCGCTATCATCCGCCCGCCTGCAAGGAGAAGTCGTTTGGCCGAGCCTGTCGAGATCATCGTCGTCGAAACCGATCGCGTCGCCTGCAATGGCGGCGGGGGCGCCCTGGGACACCCGCGAGTCTATCTCAATCTCGGGGCCGAGGGGGCGGTCGATTGCCCCTATTGCGGCCTGCGCTACGTGCTGAAGGAGGGCGCGACGGCCCACGCGCACGCCCATTGAGCGCGCCCCGGAAGCTGGGCGAGGGCTGGAACTGGCGCGAGCTGGCGCTCGGCCAGAAGTTCGTGACGCCCGGTCGCACCATCTTCGAGGCCGACCTGATCCAGTTCGTGACGGCGAACGGGTTTTCTGAGGAGCTGTTCACCAACAAGGAGTACATCGCCCAGCACGCGCCGATGCGCGGTGGCCATCCGGTCCCGGGCGCGCTGGTCTACAGTTTCGCCGAGGGGCTGGTGATCCCGCTCACGCTGCAGGGGACCGGGCTCGCCTTCCTGTCGATGACGCTCGACATCAAGGGCCCGACCTATGTCGGCGACACGATCGAGGTCGAGATCGAGGTGAGCGAGCTGCGGCCGACCTCGAAGGACCCGATGCGCGCGCTCGTACGCACCACCAACCGGGTGCGCAATCAACGCGGCGAGATCGTGCAGGTCTACACGCCGCTCCGCCTAATGCAGGGACGCTGAGATGGGCAAGGTCGCGGTCGAGCGGGTCGGCACCACCACGATCGTGTCGATCGATCGGCACGCCGAGGCGCGCAACGCCGTCGATCCCGAAACCGCGGTCGCGCTGCGTGAGGCCTTCTTCGCTTTCGACCGCGACGCCAGCCAATCGGTCGCGATCCTGACGGGATGCGGCGGCACTTTCTGCGCCGGCTACGATCTCAAGATCGCCGCTTCCCGGGCCGGGGCCGGCCTGCAGGATCCCGAGGGGCCGGGCCCGATGGGGCCGACGCGCCATCTCCTCTCCAAGCCGGTGATCGCGGCGGTCGAGGGGCACGCGGTGGCGGGCGGTCTTGAGCTCGCGCTCTGGTGTGACCTGCGGGTTGCCTCGGACACGGCGGTCTTCGGCGTCTTCTGCCGGCGCTGGGGTGTGCCGCTGATCGATGGCGGCACGGTGCGGCTGCCGCGCCTGATCGGCCAGAGCCGCGCGCTCGACATGATCCTGACCGGCCGCGAGGTCGGCGCCGACGAGGCCTTTGCCTGGGGCCTCGCCAATCGCCGGGCGCCGGCGGGCGAGGCGCTGCCCCAGGCGCTGGCGCTCGCCGAAACGCTGGCGCGCTTTCCCCAGACCTGTCTGCGCTCCGACCGCCGCTCCGCGCACGAGCAGTGGGGTCTGGCCTTCGCACCGGCGCTGGTGAACGAGGCGCGCATCGGCGCCGATGCGCTGCGGCTCGAGGCGCAGGCCGGCGCGGCGCGCTTCGCCGCCGGCAAGGGCCGCGGCGGCAGCTTCGGGGACATCTGATGGCCGCCCGGTTGCCGAGCGCCGCCGAGGTGGCGCGCTATGCCGAGGATGGCGCGATCCTGTTGAAGGGTGCGTTCGATCTCGATTGGATCGAGCGGTTGCGGGCAGCGGTCGATGCCGACATGGCGGCACCCGGCCCGATGGTGCGCATCAACACGCCGGCCGGCTCGCCCGGCCTCTTCTTCGTCGACTTCCAGCTCTGGCAGCGGCACGAGGCGGCGCGCGACTTCGTCTTCCACTCGCCGGCGGCCGAGATCGCGGCGCGTCTGATGGGCTCGGACGAGGTCGTCTACTATCACGACCATCTTCTGGTGAAGGAGCCCGGCACGCGCGAGCGTACGCCCTGGCATCACGACCAGCCCTACTATCCGATCGATGGCGCGCAGATCGTCTCGCTGTGGCTGCCGCTCGATCCGGTCGATTGCGAGACCTGCGTCTCCTACGTTCGCGGCTCGCACCGCTGGGGCCGTTGGTTCCGGCCACAATTCTTCCGCCAGGGCGGCGTGGATCTGCAGGTGAGCGATCCGCGCTTCGAGCCGTTGCCCGACATCGACGCCGAGCGCGATGCCCACGAGTTCCTCGCCTGGGACATGGAGCCGGGCGATGTGATCGCCTTCCATGCGCTCACGCTCCACGGCGCGTCGGGCAATCTCTCGACCGCCCGACGTCGCCGCGCCTGGGCCACCCGCTGGTGCGGCGCCGATGCCCGCTACGCCGAGCGCGTCGGCCAGATCTCCCCGCCGCTCGCCGGTCACGGCCTCAAGCCCGGCGACAAGCTTGCCTGCGACCTGTTCCCGAAGGTCAGGGGGTGAGGACGGCCTTGCCGACGACGCTGCGATCCTCGATCAGGCGGAAGGCGGCGCGGAACTCCTCCAGCGGAAAGCGCCCGGCGATGGTGGCCTTGACCTTGCCGGCCACGAACCAGCGCATCAGCTCGGCTTGCGCGGCGCGCACCATGTCGCGGCGGCGCGCGATCCCTGCGGCCTCTGCCGGTGTCGGCTGCGCCTTGCCGCCCCAACCGTTGTAGTAGCCGTAGTAGAAGCCGATCACGGTGACGTTCTTCACCAAGAGGATGTTGGCCGGGATCTGCGGGATCGTGCCCGACGCGAAGCCCATCGGAATGAGGCGGCCCTCGGGCGCCACGCAGCGCAGCGACTGATCGAACGCGGTTCCACCCACCGGATCGTAGATCACGTCGGCGCCGCGTCCGCCCGTGATCTCAAGCACCCTCGCGCGCAGATCCTCGCTCCGGCTGTCGATCAGATGCTCGGCGCCAGCCTCGCGCGCAGCCGCGAGCTTGTCGGCGCCGCCGGCCGCCGCGATCACCGTGGCTCCCATGGCGCGGCCCACCTCGACCGCGGTGAGCCCCGAGCCGCCGCCTGCGCCATGGATCAACAGGACCTCGCCCGGCTGCAGATCGGCTTTCCACTTCAAGGCGCCATAGGCCGTCGGATAGAGCGTCGGAAAGTTGGTGGCCTCGGCGTAGGGCATCACGTCGGGAATCGGCACCGCGTTGGCCGCGAGCCCGACGGCGTACTCGGCATAGGCGCCCTGCGACACCGCCATCGCCACGCGTTGGCCGACCTTCAGCCCCGCCACGCCGGCGCCCAGGGCGACGATCTCGCCCGCCATCTCGTTGCCCGGCACATAGGGCAGCGGCGGCTTGTTCTGGTGCTTGCCCTGCACGCCCAGCATGGCCGCGAAGCTGATGCCGGCCGCGCCGACCCGGATCAGGATCTCGCCGGGGCCCGGCGCCGGCTTCTCGCGTTCCATCACCTTCAGATTGTCGAGAGGCCCGTAGGCCTCGCACACCAACGCCCGCATCGCTACTCCTTGAAACTACCGTGCCGTCCCGCACCCGCCGCGAAGCGCGCGGCGCCGGTCTGGGCCTCGCGCCGGCGTGCCGCCAGCGACAGCTCCATCTCGCGTTCGATCGCGGCTGCCTCGTCGCGGTCGAAGCTCTCGTAGGCCGAACGCCGGTCCGACGTCATGGCGATCGGCGGGAAGCCCGCGATCGTGGCCGCCAGCCGCTCGGCCTCGGCGCGCGCTGTGCCGCGCGCGACCTTGCGCGAGGCGAGCCCGATCGCCACCGCCTCGTCGGCGCCGACGGAGCGTCCCGTGAGCAGCATGTCCATCGCGCGTCCTTGACCCACGATGCGCGGCAGTCGCACCGTCGTTCCGTCGCTCATTGGCACGCCCCAGCGGCGCGAGAACACGCCAAACACGGCGGTGTCGTCGACCAGACGCAGGTCGCAATAGAGCGCGACGCCAAGGCCGCCGGCGCAGGCGTGGCCCTCGATCGCGGCGATCAGCGGCTTGTCGAGCGGTGCGCGCAAAGGTCCGCCGGCGCTGCCCGCCCACGGGAAATAGTCCTGCCCGCCGCCCAGCTCCTTGAGGTCGGCGCCGGCACAGAAGGCGCCGCCCGCGCCCCACAGCACGCCGACGCGCGCCGAGGGATCGCCGGCAAAGGCGCGCAGCGCCTCGGCGAGGCCGTGCGCGGTCTCGTTGTCCATCGCGTTGCGCGCCTGCGGGCGATTCAGGATCACGGTGGTCACGGGACCCGCGCGATCGATCAGGATTTTTCCGGAGGCGAGACTTTGGGTCATTTCACGCGGGCCAGCTCGCGCTCGAATTCGTCGTCGGCCCGGCGCGGCGCGCGGAAGTACCACCAGTTCCGGGTCGCCGTCCATTTTTCGCGCCGGGCCGTTCTGCTGCCCCACAGGCACACGCGGTGCTCGCGCGTACCCAACAGGAAAGCACGGTCGGCCTCGGCCAGCGCGACGCCGTGCGGTCCCAGTTCGTCGGCGCCGAACATCGGCAGGCCCTCGGCCACGATCTGGCGCAGATCGACGTCATTCAGCCAGTTGTCGAGATCGAAGCGATAGCCCGCGCCGAGTCCGGCGCAGAAGTTCGCCCATTCGCCGATCGAATGGGCGAGGTCGTCGATCCGGGGCGGTCCGGGCGGCGGCGGCTTCATCCGTCGCGCTCCGCCTGGCGCCGGAAATAGCGTTCGCCATCGTTGGGCTTGAAGAACGTACGGATGACGCCGTCGGAATTGAAGGCGAGGAAGGCGCCGCTCGTCCGGTCGAAGCGCGTCACCACACCGTCGCTCCGCTTCAGCTCCAGCACGGATCCGCCCACCGGTCGGTCGCGCAGCGTTTGCGCCATTTTGAGATACTCGGCCTTGGCGATGCGGCCGAACTCCGCGCCGTGCTTGTCGAAATGCTCGTCGAGTCGGCGGGCGCTCGCGAAGCCGACCGACGCGCCCCAGACCTTTTGGCCCGCCGGCTCGCGACTCTCGGCCTCGATCGGACCGCCGCCGCCGAACCCGCCCCAGCCGACGGCGATCGCCAAAGCGGCCAGCACCAGCACTGCGAGCCGCAACCACGGCCAGCGCGCGGCGGGACGGGCCGCGCTCACGGCGTACCGCCGCGGAACCAGCGCGCGATCAGGCGGCGCTCCGGCTCGGTCATCTCGGTCATGTTGCCGGGCGGCATGGCGCGGGTCGCGGCGCTCTGCTGGTAGAGGCTCACGGCCTGGCTTCGGATTTGCGCCTCGTTTTCCAGCAGGATCCCCTTGGGCGGCGCGGCGATGTTCTCCTGCGTCGGCTTCAGCGCATGGCAGGAGGCGCAGCGCGCCTTCACGATCTCGGCCACCTCCGCAAAGCTCGCGGGGCCCGAGCCGCCGGGCTCGTTGCGTGGCAATGCGAGGATCGCGGCCAGCCCCAGCACCACCAGCCCGGAACCGAGCGTCAGCGGATTGCCCGCACCCTTGTGACGCTCCACGAACCACAGCCGCACCAGCCCGCCCGCCAGCGAAATCAGGATCAGCAGGACCCAGTTCCATTCGTGCGCCGTCACGCCCGCATAGTGGTTGGCGATCATCGTGAAGAGCACGGGCAGCGTGAAGAAGGTGTTGTGCACCGACCGTTGCCGGCCCATCAGCCCGTACTTCGGATCGACCGGACGGCCCTCTTCCTTGGCGCGCACCAGCTCGGCCTGGCCGGGGATGATTACGAAATAGACGTTCAGCACCATGATGGTGCCGAGCATGGCGCCGAAATGGATGAAGGCGCCGCGGCCCGAGAACAGGTGGCAGAGCGCGAAGGCGGCGACGGCACTCAGGAGCGCCACCAGCCCGCCCAGCACCAGCGGGTCGTCCCCGAAGGCCGACTTGCAGAGCGCGTCGTAGATCACCCAGCCGCCCACGATGAAGCCGAGCCCAATCGCGATGGCGGTGGGCTTGTCGAGCGCCCGCACGGCCGGGTCGATCAGCGCGATCTCGGCGCCGTAGTAGTAGACGAGGCACAACAGGAAGAAGCCGGTGATCAGCGTGGTGTAGGCTTCCCACTTGAACCAGTGCAGTTCCGGCGGCAGGCGCTCGGGCGCTACGCGGAACTTGCGCGCGACGTAGAAGCCCCCGCCATGGACCGCCCAGACCTCGCCGCCGATGCCGCGCGCCTCGTCAGCCGGGTCCAGCGGCTTGTGCAGGTGGTTGTCCAGCCAGATGAAATAGAAGGACGCGCCGATCCAGGCGATGCCCACGATCATATGAGCCCAGCGGAGGACCAGGTTCAGCCAATCGAACAGATGCGCATCCATGCTCCCTCGTACCGCTCCGCGGCCCCCGTTCTCAAGGCCGGTTTAGCGCTGGCCTCGGGGCGTTTCCGGGGGTAAATCGCCCCGTTCAACAAAGAAACGCGCGATAGCGGGGATATGCACATGGCGGCTCTGGACCTTCCGCAGGGAATGACGATCGACGGCGCGATCAAGCCGGGCTTCGAGCGGGTTCTGACCCGCGAGGCGCTCTCGTTCCTCGCCGACCTGCAGCGTCGCTTCAACGGGCGCCGCGAGGAGCTGCTCGCCGCCCGCGTGGAGCGCCAGAAGCGGCTGGATGCCGGCGAGAAGCCCGACTTCCTTCCCCACACCGCCAAGATCCGCGAGAGCGACTGGACGGTGGCGCCGTTGCCCAAGGACATCGTCGACCGCCGGGTCGAAATCACCGGGCCGGTCGACCGCAAGATGATCATCAACGCGCTCAACTGCGGCGCCAACGTCTTCATGGCCGATTTCGAGGATGCCTCGACACCGACCTGGGCCAACATGATCGAGGGCCAGTTCAACATCGCCGACGCGGTGCGCCGCCAGATCGACTATGTCGATCCGCAGTCGGGCAAGGCCTACAAGCTGAACGAAAAGACCGCCGTGCTGTTCATCCGGCCGCGCGGCTGGCATCTCCTCGAGAAGCATGTCGAGGTCGATGGCAAGCCGATGTCGGGCTCGCTGTTCGATTTCGGACTCTACTTCTTCCATAACGCCCGCGAGGCTCTGTCGCGCGGCACCGGGCCCTACTTCTACCTGCCCAAGATGGAGAGCCATCTCGAGGCGCGGCTGTGGAACGATGTCTTCGTCCATGCCCAGAACGTGCTCGGCGTGCCGCAGAAGTCGATCAAGGCGACGGTGCTGATCGAGACCATCCTCGCCACTTTCGAGATGGACGAGATCCTGTGGGAGCTGCGCGATCACTCGGCCGGCCTCAATTGCGGCCGCTGGGACTACATCTTCAGCTTCATCAAGAAGTTCCGCGAGCAGTCCTGGGCCGTGCTGCCCGATCGCGGGCAGGTCACCATGACCGCGCATTTCCTGCGCAGCTACAGTCAGCTCGTGATCAAGACCTGCCATCGCCGCGAGGTGCACGCGATGGGCGGTATGGCCGCGCAAATCCCGATCAAGAACGACGCCGCCGCCAACGACCAGGCGATGGAGCGCGTGCGCGCGGACAAGCGCCGTGAGGCCGGCGACGGACATGACGGCACCTGGGTCGCCCATCCGGGCCTGGTCGCGATCGCCAAGGCCGAGTTCGACGCCGTGATGAAGGAAGCCAACCAGATCGCGCGCAAGCGTCAGGACGTGCATGTGACGGCGGCCGATCTGGTGAAGATGCCGGAAGGCACCAAGACCGAGGCCGGCCTTCGGCAGAACGTGGCGGTCGGCATCGGCTACGTCGAGGCGTGGCTGCGCGGCGTCGGCTGCGTGCCGCTCTTCAATCTGATGGAGGACGCCGCCACCGCCGAGATCAGCCGCGCGCAGGTGTGGCAGTGGGTGCGCCATGGCCAGTCGCTGCAGGACGGCCGCGCGATCACCAAGGATCTCGTGCGCACGATCGTGCGTGAGGAGAACGACAAGGTGAAGGCGCAGATCGGCGAGGCGGCCTATGCCGCCGGCCGCTACGAGGAAGCCGCGCAGCTCATGATCGACCTCGTCGAGCAGCCGCAGTTCTACGAGTTCCTGACGCTGCCCGCCTACGACCGCATCATCGCCGACGAGAAGAAGGCGGCGGCCTGAGATGGCGGCGATCGGCAACGTGCGGGCGGCGATCGCCGCCGGCGCGCCGACCGCGCCCGCCATCGGCGCGCCCGGCCGGCCCGATCTCGATTTCGCCGGACTCGGCCAGTTGGTGGACGCGACGCTGGCGGCCCTGAACGGGGTCGGCATCGGCCGCGACGATCGCGTGGCGATGGTCGTGCCCAACGGGCCCGAGATGGCGACGGCATTTCTTGCGGTCGCCTCGGGCACGGCGTCGGCGCCGCTCAATCCCGCCTACCGTGCCGACGAGTTCGAGTTCTACATCGAGGACCTGAAGCCCAAGGCCGTGATCGTCCAGGCCGGCATGGACTCGCCCGTCCGCGCGGTCGCGTCGAAGCTCAAGGTCCCGCTGATCGAGCTGCATCCCGTCGAGGGACCGGCCGGACGCTTCACGCTCGATGTTTCCGCATTGAAGCCGGCCGCGGCCGCGAAGCCCGGCCCCTCGCAGGGGCCTGAGACGGCGTTGGTGCTGCACACGTCGGGTACGACCGCGCGGCCCAAGATCGTGCCCCTGTCGGCGACCAATCTCGCGGCGTCGGCGCGCCATATCGGGGCGGCGCTGCGTCTCGCCCCGTCGGATCGCTGTCTCAACATCATGCCGCTGTTCCATATCCATGGGCTGATCGCGGCGGTGCTTTCCTCGGTGGCGGCGGGCGCCTCGGTGAGCTGCACGCCGGGCTTCAACGCCCTGCGCTTCTTCGCGTGGCTCGAGGAGACGAAGCCGAGCTGGTACACGGCCGTCCCGACCATGCATCAGGCGATCCTCGCCCGGCTCGGTCGCAACCGTGAGGCCGCGCAGGCGGCGAAGCTGCGGTTGATCCGGTCGTCCTCGGCCTCGCTGCCGCCGCAGGTCATGCTCGAACTGGAGGAGGCTTTCGGCTGTCCGGTGATCGAGTCCTACGGCATGACCGAGGCCGCGCATCAGATGGCGTCCAACGCGCTCCCGCCGGGCAAGCGCAAGCCCGGCGCGGTCGGGCTCGCCGCCGGGCCTGAGGTCGCGATCATGGACGAGGCCGGCTTGATGTTGCCGCAGGGCGCGATCGGCGAGGTTGTGATCCGCGGCCCCAACGTGACGTCGGGCTACGACAACAACCCCGACGCCAACCTCAAGGCCTTTGCCAGCGGCTGGTTCCGCACCGGCGACCAGGGTCGCTTCGACGAGGACGGCTTCCTGTTCCTGACCGGACGGCTCAAGGAGATCATCAATCGCGGCGGCGAGAAGATCAGTCCGATCGAGGTCGACACGATCCTGATGGATCACCCGTCGGTCGAACAGGTCGTCACCTTCGCGATCCCGCACGACAAGCTGGGCGAAGAGGTGGGCGCCGTGGTCGTGTTGCGCGCCGGCACCGAGGCGAGCGAGCGCGAGCTGCGCGACTTCGCCGCCAAACGCCTCGCCGACTTCAAGGTGCCGCGCCGCGTTCTGTTCGTGGCGGAGATTCCGAAGGGCGCCACCGGCAAGCTCCAGCGCATCGGCCTCGCCGCCAAACTCGGGCTGGGCGGCCCGCCCGCGTGACCTCGGTCTGCGTCTTCGGCGCGGGCGCGATTGGCGGCTTGCTCGCCGCGCGACTCGCCGCGTCGGGGACGGAGGTCGCGGTGGTGGCGCGCGGCCCGCATGCCGAGGCGATGCGTGCGCGCGGTCTGGTGCTTCGCGACGAGCGCGGCGAGAGCGTGACGCGGCCGCGCGTGATCGACGATCCGCGTGCGGCGGGGCCGCAGGACTATCTGGTACTGACGCTCAAGGCGCATTCGCTGCCCGGCGCGCTGCCACAGCTCGCACCGCTCATCGGCTCTGCCACCACGATCGTGGCGGCCGTGAACGGCGTTCCCTGGTGGTACACGCACCGGCTGGGCCGGCCGTTCGAGGGCCGCCGTGTCGAGGCGGTCGATCCCGACGGCGCGGTCTCGGCCGCGCTGCCGCCCGCCCAGACGATGGGCTGCATCGTCTATCCCGCGGCCGATGTGCCGGAGCCCGGCGTGGTGCGGCACACCTACGGCGATCGCTTCACACTGGGTGAACCCGATGGCGGGCGCAGCGCGCGTGGCGCGCTCTTGTCCGAGCTGCTCATCAAGGCGGGGCTCAAGGCGCCGCTGCGGCCGCGCATCCGCGACGAACTCTGGGTCAAGCTCTGGGGCAACATGGCGTTCAATCCGCTGAGCGCGCTCACGACCGCGACGCTCGACCGGCTGATCGCCGATCCGGACACGCGCGCGGTGTGTCGCGCGCTGATGCTGGAGGGGCAGGCGGTCGCGGAGAAGCTGGGCGTGCGTTTCGCCATCGATGTTGATCGGCGGATCGCCGGCGGCGCCGAGGTGGGCGCACACAAGACCTCGATGTTGCAGGATCTGGAGCGGGGCAGGCCGCTCGAGATCGAGGCGCTGTTGGGCGCCGTCGTCGAAATGGCGGGGTGGGTGAACGTGCCGATGCCGATCGGCCAGGCGGTGCTGGCGCTGGTGCGTCAGCGCGCGCGGGAAGCGGGGATCCCATGAGTGACGCACCGATTGTCGTGTTCGACCCGATGCCGGCGGAACCGGCGGCGCATCGCGTCCGCGAAGGCGTCTATCTGCACAACGTCGCCAAGACCGGCCTCGATGAGTACGCGCCAGTCGGCTTCTTCCTGCGCAGCCCGCGCGGCGAGACGCTGGGCGGGTTGCTGGGCTCGATCTGGGGCGGCTGGCTGCACATCACGCATCTCTGGGTGTCGCAGGGCGCGCGCGGCGCCGGTCATGGCGCGCGCCTGCTGGCCGACGCGGAAGCCTACGCAAAGGAGAAGAGCTGCTTCGCCGCCACGCTCAAAACCACTCCTTCCAGGCCCGCCCGTTCTACGAGAAGCGCGGCTACGACGTCTTCGCCGAACTCCCGGACTTCCCTCTGGAGCACGCGAAGTATTTCATGCGCAAAAACCTGGTCTAGACGCACCTAAGGCCTTCGTTAGCCGGCCAACTCCCCCAACCGCTTGTCGAGCGCGAGCAGGTCCGCCCAGACCTGTCGTTTGCTGGCCGGCGTGCGCAGCAGGTACGCGGGGTGGAAGGTCGGCAGCGCCGGCACCGTGCGGCCGTCGCCAAGAGCGAGTTCCGTCCATTTGCCGCGCATCCGGATGATGCCGTCGGTGGTGTCGAGCAGCGCCTTGGCCGCGACACCGCCCGCCAGCAGCACGACCTTCGGCTGGGCAAGCTCGATGTGGCGGCGCGTGAAGGCGAGGCAGATCGCCTGCTCGGCCGGCGTCGGCGTGCGATTGCCGGGCGGTCGCCAGAAGAGAATGTTGGTGATGTAGGCGTTCTCCGTCCGGCTGCGGCCGATCGCGGCCAGCATGCGGTCGAGCAACTGGCCGCTCACGCCCACGAAAGGCTTGCCGATCCGGTCCTCGTCGGCGCCCGGCGCCTCACCCACCACCATCAGCGGCGCGCCGGCTACGCCGTCGGCGAACACCGTGTGCTTGGCGGTGCGCTTCAGCGCGCAGCCATCGAAGGCGCGCACCGCCTCTTCCAGTTCCGCGATGCTGGTGCAGCGGCGCGCGATCTCGCCGGCATCGAGCGCGAGCTGCGGTGTTTCGATCGGCACTGGCGCGCGCGCGGGGGCCGCCGGCGTCGATGGAGGTGCGGTGCTTCTCGCGACGGGGGGCGCTGCGACAGCCGCTGGAACGGGCGCCGGCGCGGGGCGCGCCGTCTCGGGCCGCGTGAACCAGTCGGTCGGCACGTCGTCGATCGTCTCGTCGATGCCCTGCTCGACGTACCAGCGGAGCGCGGCGAGCGGATCGGCGGCGGGGTGGGGGGCGGTCATGTCAGGCGCTCGAGGAACCGCGCCAGGATCGGCGCCCACAGGGCGGCGTCGGCGTGACTCGCCATATGGCCGCGATCCGACGGCAGCTCGACATAGGTCACATCGATGCCGGCGCGTCGCATGTCGCTCACATAGCCGGGCGACAGCGCGATATCGAACAGCTTGTCGGTCGGCGACTGGACATAGAGCACCTTCGACTTCACGCGGTCGTACTGGTGGGCGATGCCGAAGCTGTCGATCGCCTGGCGCAGCACCACCATCGAGTGGCCGTCATAGGTGGTGGCCCAGCGGCGCGCCTGGGCCCGGATCGCCGCCTCGCGTGCGCCGGCATCGGGGATTTGCGCGGCAAGGATCTCGTTCAGGCCGTAGCTCATCAGCGTCTCGAAGCGCAGCGCCTCCAGCGTGGCGGCGATGCCGCCGTTCTCGTAGTACCAGCCGCCGTTCCAGTTGGGGTCGGCCGCCAGCCGCGACTGGAGGCGGGCCAGCGCGCCGGCGTGATTGGGCGCGGTCGGCGCGGTGACCGAAGGCACGACGGCGCGCGCGAAGCCGGGGAAAGACGCGGCCCACTGGAACGACTGGAAGCCGCCCATCGAGGGGCCGATCACGGCGGCGAGCCCCGGCAGGCCGAGCCCATCGACCAGGAGCTTCTGCGCCGCCACGATGTCGCGGATCGTGACCATGGGAAAGGTCGGACCATAGGGCTTGCCGGTGCGCGGGTCGGTCGAGGCCGGCCCGGTGCTCCCATGGCAGGAGCCGAGCGCGTTCACGCTCACGACGAAGAACCGGTCGGTGTCGATCGCCGCGCCGGGCCCGATCAGGGGGTCGAACCAGCCGACTTCCTCGGCCGGCACACCGCGACCGTGCTTGCCCGGGGCATAGCGCCCGGCGGCGTGGTGGCTCGAGGTGTAGCCGTGCACGATCAGGATCGCGTTGTCGCGCTGGGGCGAGAGCGTGCCGTAGGTCTCGTAGGCGAGTTCCAGGACCGGCAGCACGGTGCCGCTTTCCAGCCGGAACCCGGTCGTGGAGAAAAGCTGGCTCTCGATTCCGGTCATTCCCGGCATGGTCCCCCCAGGTGCCGCCTGTGGCGATCCTGCCCGCGACACGCTATCAATGGGGCAGGATCGCCCGCCCCCCCGCGGTGCGTCCATCTGGAAATGGATCGTGCGAAACGGAGCCGACATGGCGCGCGAGGCAATGGAGTACGATGTGGTGATCGTGGGCGCCGGGCCGGCGGGCCTCGCGGCGGCGATCCGGCTGAAGCAGCTCGCGGCCGAGGCGGGCCGGGACGTCTCCGTCTGTATCCTGGAAAAGGGCTCCGAGGTCGGCGCCCATATCCTGTCCGGCGCGGTGATGGACCCGATCGCGCTGAACGAACTGATCCCCGACTGGAAGCACAAGGGGGCACCGCTCGATACGCCGGTGACCGACGATCGCTTCCTGTGGCTGACGCCCAAGCACTCGATCCGGTTTCCCAACTTCACGCTGCCGCCGCTGATGAACAATCACGGCAACTACATCGTGAGCCTCGGCAATGTCTGCCGCTGGCTCGGCCAGCAGGCCGAGGCGCTGGGGGTCGAGATCTATCCCGGCTTCGCCGCCGCCGAGGTGCTGTTCAATGACGACGGCAGCGTGAAGGGCGTCGCTACCGGCGACATGGGCGTCTCGCGGACCGGCGACCAGAAGGACAGCTACACGCCCGGCATGGAGCTGCACGCCAAGTACACGCTGATCGGCGAGGGCGTGCGCGGCTCGCTCGCCAAACAGCTGATGGTCAAATTCGGCCTGCGCGAGGGCGTCGATCCGCAGAAGTTCGGCATCGGGCTGAAGGAGCTCTGGCAGGTCGATCCGGCGCTGCACAAGCCCGGGCTGGTGGTGCACACGCAAGGCTGGCCGCTCGGCGAGAACGGCGCCCAGGGCGGCTCGTTCATGTACCATTTCGGCGAAAATCTCGTGTCGATCGGCGTGGTCGTGCATCTCGCCTACGACAATCCCTACATCTCGCCGTTCGACGAGTTCCAGCGCTTCAAGCAGCACCCGCATGTCGCGGAGTACTTCAAGGGCGGCAAGCGGCTGGGCTATGGCGCGCGCGCCATCAACGAGGGCGGGCTGCAGTCGATTCCGAAGCTGGTGTTTCCGGGCGGCGTGCTGATCGGCTGTTCGGCCGGCTTCGTGAACGTGCCGCGTATCAAGGGCAGCCACAACGCCATGAAGAGCGGCATGTTGGCCGCCGAGTCGGCCTTCGCGGCGCTCGGCGCCGAGCGACACCACGACGAGCTCGCCGATTATCCGGCGGCGCTCAAGGCCTCGTGGGTCTGGAAGGACCTCGACAAGGTGCGCAACGTCAAGCCGTCGCTGCAATGGGGCACCGTGCTGGGCACGCTCTATGGCGGGCTCGATATGTGGCTGCACGATCTCGGCATCCGCGTGCCGTGGACGCTGAAGCACCACAAGGCCGATCACGAAGCGCTGCGTCCGGCGAGCGAGTTCAGCCCGATAACCTATCCGCGCCCCGACGGCGTGCTGAGCTTCGACAAACCCTCCTCGGTGTTCCTCTCGAACACCAACCATGAGGAAGACCAGCCGGTGCATCTGCGGCTGCGCGATCCCTCGATCCCGATTTCGATCAACCTGCCGCTCTACGACGAACCGGCGCAACGTTACTGCCCGGCCGGCGTCTATGAGGTGGTCGTGGAGGGCGGCGCGCCGCGCTTCCAGATCAACGCGCAGAACTGCGTGCACTGCAAGACGTGCGATATCAAGGATCCGGCGCAGAACATCGACTGGGCCGTGCCCGAGGGCGGCGGCGGTCCCAACTATCCCGGCATGTGAGCGCGATGAAGCCGTTCTTTCCGTCGATCGCCGCGATACTGCTGGCTCTCGCCGCACTTGCGCCCGCGACTCTGGCCCAACAGGACCCGTCGCCGCGGCTGAAATCGCCGCCCCCGCCGCAACAGGCGCAAGGCCAGCCGCAGCGCCGGCCGCCGGCCCGGCCGGTCGTCGGGGTCTCGGGCCGCTATCTCGCCGCCCGCGTCGCCGAGCAGATGAACGACTATGACGCGGCGAGCGGCTACGCGGATGTCGCCATGGGCGCGATGCCCCAGGACGACGAGCTGCGCTACACCGCCTTTCGGCTGCGCCTCTATGCCGGTCGCATCGAACCTGCCGCACAGCTCGCGCCGCATGTGCTGACCGAGCGGCCGACCGACGGCTTCGCCAATCTGGTGATGGCGTTGCAGGCGGTTAAGCGCGGCGACGCGCGGGCGGCCGAAGCGCAGCTCAACCGGATCGGCGCGGAGAACCAGCTTGGACCTCTCAAGGACTATGTCCTCGCCTGGATGAAGGCGGGACAGAAGGACTTCGCCGGGGCCCGCACCCACCTCGCCAAGTTGAAGCCGGCCGCAGGCCAGCGCGCCGAGGCACCGGCGCTGGTGATCGAAGCGCAGATCGACGAGCTGGCGGGCGACCGCGCCGCCGCCGAGACGAAGTATCGTCGCGCTGTGGAGCTGGATCGCGCCGGTCTGCGCACCACAATCGCGGTCGCCGACGGGCTGCGGCGGCTCGGCAAGGCCGACGAGGCGCGCACGCTGCTGCGCGTCTATGGCGAGAAGCACAGCGACTCTGTGGTGATGGACCCGCTGCTCGCGGCCAACGCCCAGCCGCGCCCGCTCACACCGGCCATCGGGATCTCCGAAATCCTGTTCGATATCGGCGGCATCCTGGGCGCCGATCCGCGCCAACAGCGCGCCGATCTGGCGCTGGTGTTCCTCAACCTGGCGGTGGATCTGCGGCCCGATCACGATTTCGCGCTGCTGATGATGTCGGGCCTGTTCGAGCAGTTCGAGAACATTCCCAAGGCGGTGGCGACGCTCCAACGCATTCCGGTCGCCTCGCCGCTCTCCTGGCAGGCGCGGCTGCGCGCGGCCTCGCTCGACGCGCAGCAGGATCGCATTGAACAGGCGGTCGAGCGTCTGCGCGCCCTGATGGCCGAGAAGCCCGAGCGCATCGACGCCGCTATCGCGTTGGGTGACGTGCTGCGCACCAAGGAGCGTTTCGCCGCGTCGGTGGCCGCGTACGATGTCGCGATCCGGCGGCTGAAGTCGGTCGAGGAGCGGCATTGGGTGCTGTTCTTCAGTCGCGGCATCGGGCTGGAGCGCACGAAGCAGTGGCCCAAGGCGGAAGCCGACATGAAGCGCGCGCTCGAGCTCGCGCCCGAGCAGCCCTATGTGCTGAACTATCTCGGCTACAGCTGGATCGACCAGGGCATGCATCTTAAGGAGGGGATGAACCTCCTGAAGCGGGCCACCGATCTCAGGCCCGACGACGGCGCGATCAGCGACAGCGTCGGCTGGGCCTACTACCGGATCGGCAAGTTCGAAACGGCGGTCGAGTGGCTGGAGAAGGCCGCCGAGCAGAAGGGCGACGACGCGACCATCGTCGAGCATCTGGGCGATGCCTATTGGCATGTCGGACGCAAGCGCGAGGCGCGTTTCCAGTGGGAGCGCGCGCTGCGCCAGAAGCCGGAGAAAGACCGCGTGCCGATTCTGAACGACAAGCTGGTGAACGGTCTCACGCCGGGCAATGACAAGCCCACGGTCTACGAGAAGCCGGCGGACCGTCCGCAAGGCGGCTGAGCCGCGCGATGCCGCTCACCCGGCTCGCGCGCGCCAAGCTCAATCTATGGCTCGAGATCGTGGGCCGGCGCGACGACGGCTATCATCTGCTCGACTCGCTCGCGGTCTTTGTCGATCTCGCCGATACGATCGAAGTCGCGCCTGCAGGCGGCCTCTCGCTCGCAGTGCGGGGACCGCTCGCCGGCGCTTTGGAGGGTGAGTCCGACAATCTCGCCCTGCGGGCGGCTCGTCGGCTCGCCGACGGGGCGGGCGTCGCGCCGCGCGCGGCGATCACGCTCGTAAAGTCCATCCCCGTCGCCGCCGGTCTCGGCGGCGGCTCGGCCGACGCGGCAGCGACGTTGCAGGCTCTGGTCGAGCTGTGGCGCCTTGCGCTGCCGCAGGACGAGCTGTTCGATCTCGCGGCCACACTCGGCGCCGACGTTCCGATGTGTCTGGCCGGCCGGCCGGTATTCGTGGGCGGCGTGGGCGAGCGCCTGCGCCCCGCGCCGCCGCTACCGCCCTTTGCGGTGCTGCTGGTCAATCCCGGCGTCGCGCTCGCGACCAGCGATGTTTTCGCCGCGCGGCGGGGGCCGTTTCGCGAGCCCGTGCCGCCGGTTGTGGGCTGGCACGATCCGGGGGCGTTCCTTGCGCTCCTGCGCGCGCGGGCGAACGATCTGGAGGCGCCGGCGATTGCCTGTGCGCCGGTTGTCGGCGATCTGCTCGGTCGGCTGCGCGCCAGTGCGGGCGTACGCTACGCCGCGATGAGCGGCAGCGGGGCCACCTGCTTTGCGCTCTACGACAGCGATGCCAGCGCGCGCGCCGTCGCGGCGACGCTGCCGGACGGCTGGTGGCGCCACGTTGGCACCTGGGCGTGAGGCGTCAGGGTCGTTTGGGCGCGGTGAGGTCGCGCATTTCCTTCAGCTGATCGAACACCGCGCGGCCCGGCTCGCCGATTTCACGCGTGCCCATCGCTCTTTCGAAGGCACGGATGGCGCCGCGCGTGCCAGGGCCGAGCAAGCCATCGACCGTGTCGTTGTAGAACTTGAGATCACGCAGCATCGCCTGGATCGCCTTGATCTGATCCGGCGCCGCGGCGGGCCAGGCATCGGGATCGGGCGGCTCGACCTTCGCCGGTTCGGGTTTCGGCGGCTCGGCCTTGGCTTCGGGCTTGGGCTCCGGTGCTGCCGGCGGAGTTGGGGCCGGCGGGGGCAGGGCGGTAGCCCCGGCGGCGTCGCGTTTGGCGATGGCCTCGCGCAGCGCCACAAAGAGCTCACGCGAGGATTCGCCCGTCTCGCGCAGCCCTTGGGCCCGCTGGAAATCTCGGATCGCCGTGCGGGTCACTGGACCGATGGCGCCATCCGGCTTGTCGCGCAACAGCTTGAGATCGAGAAGCGCTTGCTGGATGGCGGCGATCTGCTCGCTCTGGGTACGCGGCCAGCCCGGCGGATCGGGCTCGGGCGGCGGGGCTGGCGCGGCGACCGGCGCCGCCCGTGAAGGCGGCCTGGGCACAATTCCGGCCGCTTGCAGCGCTTCGACGATCTCGCGGAACTCGGTGCGGCCGACGCTCTGCGCGCGTTCTAGCTCGGCCGGGGTAAGCGCGCGTTGCAGCACCTGCGCGCGCTGTGTCGCCGTCTTGGCAAGCGTCGTCTCGGTCCCGCGATTGGCCTGGCGTTCGAACTCGGCGGTGATTGCGAACCACGCCAGTGCCAGCGGCGGATCTTTCGGCACGACGTCGCCGCGCTCATAGGTATCGCCGAGCGTGAACATCGATGCCGCCATTCCCTGCCGCGCCGCCGAGCGCAGCAGATCGACCGCCTCGCGGCCGCTGCGCGCGGCGCCCTTTCCGTCCCGCAGGAGCAGCGCCAGATTGTGCTTGGCGGTGGGAACGTTCGCCTCGACCGCGCGCCGATACCACTCGACCGCCTTGGTGGAGTCGCGCGCGACCACGAAACCGCGCTCGTACATCACGCCGACGTTGAACGCGGCCTGCCCCGACCCGGACTGCGCCGCGCGCAGCAACCAGCCGGCGCCCGCCGACTGGTCGCGCGTGACGCCGATGCCCTGGATCAGGCGCTGCGCGAGCTCGTCCATCGCGGCCGTGTCGCCGCCCTCCGCGCGCGCGCGCACGTCATCGATCGGAATCTGGCTCCAGTCGGTCGGAGTGGTGGCACCCGGCGCGGCCGCGATGTCGGCGGACGTCGCGGGCGGCGGAGGATCGGGTGCGGGTATTGCGGAGGCGGGCAGGATGGCGGGTGCCGGTGGCGTGGGCGGCGGCGCCGGCGCGGCCGACGGCGCGGGAGCGGCCGGCGGCGCGCTTGCCCTCTGCGGCGGCGCGTCCGGCGGGCTGTAGCCCACCCACGCCGCGACGCCGACCGCCAACATCAGCACGACGACGGAGGCGCCGATGGCGAGCCCGCGCCGGCGCGCGGCGCCGTCGTCCATCGGCGTCGGCCAATTCAGACCGCGCGCGCCGTCGTTCGCCTTGCCGGGATCGCCGTCGCTCATGCCCCGAGATTACCGGACCCGGGGGCCGGGGGGGGAGGGGGCGGCGCGGTGGCGCACCACCAGCAAGAGCGTCAGCAGGATGACCGCGCCCGCCTGGTGCCCGGCCGCGATCGGGATCGCGACACCGGTCAGGACAGTTGCGGCTCCCAGCGCCATCTGCGCGAGCGCCATCGCGGCCGCGAGCGTTGCGTCCAGTCGACGCGCGCGCCAGGCGAGGACCACAACGCCCAGCACCAGGAGCTTGGCAAGCCAGCGATGGATGAATTGCACTGTGGTGCCGTTCTCGAACAGGTTGATCCAGCCCGGGGCCAGATCGAACATGCCGGGCGGGATCCAATAGCCTGACATGGTGGGGAAGCTCGCGTGTGCGCTGCCGGCGCGCAGCCCCGCCACGAACGCGCCCCACGTCAGAACCACGAACAGGAGACCGATCAGGGCCGCCGCCTTGGTCGCGATGACGCGGTCAGGACGGATCGCGATGCCGGGGGAGAGGCGCAGGATCAGGTGGACCGTGTAGGCGTAGAGCACGACCGCGAGGCCCAGATGGGCGGCGAGCCGGTAGTGACTGACCGCCGGACGGTCCACCAGCCCGGACGCGACCATCGCCCAGCCGAGCGCGCCTTGCAGCCCGCCCAGCGCAAACAGCGCCAGCAGTCGGGGCTTCAGCCAACCGGGCAACTGGCGCCGCAACCAGAACCAGGCCAGCGGCAGGGCGAAGGCGAGGCCGATCAGCCGACCCCAAAGCCGGTGCAGATACTCCAGCCAGAAGATTTCCTTGAACTCCGCGATGCCAATGCCGCGATTGACCATCCGGCCCTGCGGCGAGTTGGCGTACTTCGCGAGCTCGGCTTGCCAGGCGGCCTCGCCGACCGGCGGCAGCCAGCCGGTCACCGGCCGCCATTCGACCATCGACAGACCCGACTCGGTCAGCCGGGTGAAGCCACCCAGCACGATCATGAGCAATATCATGCCAGCCACGGCGAGCAGCCAGGCGCGGACGGCGGGAGGGGCCTCAGTCATGGGAGGTGGACCATGCGGGATCGCGCCCGTCGCGTCATCAGGCAAGAATGTCGCGAAAACCCGCGCCCGGGGTCGGGGGATCGCCGGCTTGCCGGCGCGCGCGGGCGCCGCTAAGCCGTTCGCCCACAAACGATCCGCCATGACCGACCTAACCCTCGCCCACGGCCTCACCTTCGCCGATCTCTACAACCGCGCCGGCCTCGTTCGTCTCGACGGCACCTTCGCGACCTGGCTGGCCACCGCGGAGCCCGGTTTGCACGCCCGCTTCATGGCGGCGCGCGCCGCGCCCGACGCGATGGAGCGCAAGGCGGAGTCGGAGTTGCTGATCGAGCTCGCGCGCCCGCTGGAGGACTTCGTCGCCGGCCTGTTCGGAGTCGCGGGCGACGCCGCGACGCTGCGCGCCGGCCACACGCGGCTCGCCGCGCTCTGGGACTGCAAGCGGCTCTTTGTGCAACGCCATGTCGCGCGCGCGCTCAAGCCCGAGCAGGCCGCGGCTCTCGACTCAGCGTCGGTGACCGCCGCCCTGGGCGATAGCGTCGACCTCGCGGGCGCCGTCGGCCGTGACGCGCTGGAGGCGGCGGAGCTCGCCTTCGCCGAGGCGGTGCGCGAGCGGTTGGGACCCGAGTTCAAGGTCACCGCGGGCGATGCCGACATCGAGCCGTTCGTGCGCTATGCCGCCTGGGCGCTGCATCATCCCGAGGGCAAGCGTCGCCACCGCGATGGTCCGCTGTTCAAGCTGCCGCACAAGCTCGACATGGAACGCCTGGTGCCGATCGAGACCGAGACGGTCGATGGTGTGGTGCGTCTGCGCCTGCCGCGGCCGATGCTGCGGCATCGCGAGGGCTTCGATCTCACCGACGCCGGTTTCGATCTCGGGCGCGCCCTGGATCACACCCAGTACTGCATCTGGTGCCACAATCAGGGCAAGGACAGCTGCTCCAGCGGCCTGAAAGATCGCAAGACCGGCGCGTTCCAGAAGTCGGCCTTCGGCGTGACCCTCGCGGGCTGCCCGCTGGAGGAAAAGATTTCGGAGATGAATCTCCTGAAGGGCGAGGGCTTTTCCATCGGCGCGCTCGCCATGGCCGCGATCGACAATCCGCTGCTGGCGGCGACCGGTCACCGCATCTGCAACGACTGCATGAAGGCGTGCATCTACCAGAAGCAGGAACCGGTCGACATCCCGCAGATCGAGACCCGCACGCTCAAGGATGTGCTCGGCCTGCCCTGGGGCTTCGAGATCTACTCGCTGCTGACGCGGTGGAACCCGCTCCACCTGCGGCGTCCGCTGCCGCGTCCGGCGACGGGCCGAAGCGTCCTGGTCGTCGGACTGGGACCGGCGGGCTTCAATCTATCGCATCACCTGATGAATGACGGTCACGCGGTGGTGGCGATCGATGGTCTCAAGATCGAACCGTTGCCGATCGAACAGTCGGGAGTCGCAGCCGACGGAACGCGGGGCATTTTCGCGCCGGTGCGCGACATCGCGACCTTGCGCGAGGCGCTGGGCTCGCGCGCGATGGCGGGCTTCGGCGGCGTCGCGGAGTACGGCATCACCGTGCGCTGGGACAAGAACTACCTCAAGCTGGTGCGGCTCCTGCTGGAGCGACGCTCACAGTTCGCGATGCTGGGCGGCGTGCGCTTCGGCGGCACCGTGACGGCCGACGGCGCCTTCGCCATGGGCTTCGACCATGTGGCGCTCTGCGCCGGTGCGGGCAAACCCACCGTCCTCGACATGCCGAATGGTCTCGCACGCGGCGTGCGCGCGGCGTCGGACTTCCTGATGGCGCTGCAGCTCACCGGCGCAGCCAAGACGGACTCGATCGCGAGTTTGCAGATCCGCCTGCCCGTCGTGGTGATCGGCGGCGGGTTGACGGCGATCGACACCGCGACGGAGTCGCTCGCCTACTATCCCGTGCAGGTCGAGAAGTATCTGGCCCGGCATGAGGCGCTGGTCGCCGATCGCGGCGAGGCGGCGGTGCGGGCGGCCTGGCGGTCCGAGGAGCGCGAGACCGCCGAGGAGTTTCTGGCGCATGCGCGCGCCCTTCGCGCCGAGCGCGCCGCCGCGGCGCGCGAACACCGCACCCCGGCGATCGCCGCACTGGTGAATGGCTGGGGCGGCGTGACGATGGTGTATCGCCGCCGCTTGATCGACGCGCCGTCCTACACGCTCAATCACGAGGAAGTGCTGAAGGCGCTGGAAGAGGACATTCGCATCGTCGAGGGCCTGTCGCCCGTGGCGGTCGAGGTCGATGCCGCGGGCGCAGCCTGCGGGTTGCGGGTGAAGGGCGAACAGGCGGGCGCCGGTCTCGAAACCACGCTGCCCGCCCGCACCGTGCTGGTCGCGGCCGGCACGCAGCCCAATACCGTCCTGGCCCGCGAGGACGCCGCGCACGCGACACTCGATGGCAAGTACTTCCAGGCGCTCGATGAGGCGGGCAACCCGGCCACGCCGGAGCGGGTCGCCAAGCCGGGCGAGGTGCGCGTGCTGATGCATCGCGCGACCGACGGACGGGCCATGTCGTTCTTCGGCGACCTGCATCCCTCCTTCGCCGGCAACGTGGTGAAGGCGATGGGCGGCGCCAAGCAGGGCTATCCGGTCCTGAGTCGCGTCATGGCCGCGTTGCCCAAGGCAGGCACGACACCTGAGGCGTTGCGCGCGCGCGTGAACGCCGAATGGCGGGCCCGCGTGGTTCGCGTCGAGCGGCTGACGCCGACCATTGTCGATGTGGTGGTTGAGGCGCCCGCCGCTGCGCGCGGCTTCGAACCCGGGCAGTTCTATCGCTTGCAGAACTTCGAGGCGCTCGCACCGCGAGTCGACGGCACGACGCTGGCGATGGAGGGCCTCGCGCTCACCGGGGCCTGGGTCGACAAGGAAAAGGGCCTGCTGTCGCTGATCGCGCTGGAGATGGGCGGCTCGTCCGATCTCTGCGCGCTCCTCAAGCCCGGCGAACCGGTGATCGTGATGGGGCCCACCGGCACGCCAACCGAGATCGAGCCGGGCGAGACGGTCGTGCTCGCGGGCGGTGGGCTCGGCAACGCGGTGCTCTTCTCGATCGGCCAGGCGTTCCGCCGCGCCGGCAGCCGCGTGCTCTACTTCGCGGGCTACAAGCGCGTGATGGACCGCTATCGCGTGTCGGAGATCGAAGCCGCCGCCGATGTCGTGGTTTGGTGCTGCGACGAGGCGCCGGGCTTTGCGCCGGGTCGGCCGCAGGATCGCAGCGTGGTCGCCAACATCGTGGAGGCGATGCGGCTCTATGCGACCGGTGCGCTCGGACCCGCGACGATCCCGATGTCCGATGCCGACCGGGTGATCGCCATCGGCTCGGACGGCATGATGAACGCTGTTCGGGCGGCCCGGCATGGCGTGCTGAAGCCGCTGTTGAAGCCCGGCCACGCCGCACTCGGTTCGATCAACTCTCCCATGCAATGCATGATGAAGGAGATCTGCGCGCAGTGCCTGCAGCTCCATCGCGATCCGGAAACCGGCAAGGAAAGCGTCGTGTTCTCCTGCTTCAACCAGGATCAGGAGCTGGACCGCGTCGATTTCGCCTGCTTGCGCCAGCGCCTCGGCCAGAACGCCGTGCAGGAGCGCCAGACCGCCGCCTGGATCGACCGGGCGCTGCGGCGCGCCGGAGCGCGCTGAGCCGGATCAGCGCGTCACAACGCGCTGGCGAAGGCCTCGATGCGGTCCGCGATCCATTGCGGGCGTGTCACGGTGGGGACATGGCCCGCGCCGTCGGCAATCTCCAGCCGGGCGTTGGGCATCAGCGTGCGGAGCGTCTCCGACGACGCAAGCGGCGTGATGTTGTCTTTCGTGCCATGCAGCAGAAGGCACTTGTGCCGCAGTCCGGCGACCCGGCCTTCAAGGTCGATCCCTTCCATGCATTCCATCAGCTCGATCGCGACCTGGGCGCTCGATCGCAGAACGATCTGCTCGCCCCAGGCCCGCTCGGCCTCGCAATCCGGTTCGGGAACGCAGGCGGCGACAAAGGCCTTCATCGTCGCCGGGAAGTTCGCGCGGCAGCCGGCCAGCAACTGGTCTCGCTGCGGCATGCGAGTGCCGACATAGCGTCCGCTGACCAGCACCAGCGCCTCGAACCGGTCTGGCTTCCGCAGTGCCGCCTCCAGCACGACCGCGGCGCCGGCGGACTCGCCCGCCAGAATACAGCGGTCGATGTGGCAATGATCGAGAACGCGGAAAAGATCGTCGACCAGCAGGTCGAACGTGATGCGGGGCGCCCGCGAGACGGTGGCACCGGTGCCGCGGTGATCGTAGGTCACAAGACGCCAATCGCCGCGACTGAGCTGCTCGAAAGGGGGAATCCAAAGTTCGCCGCTGCCGACCCATCCGCCGTGCGCAACCAGTGTTCGCGCGCCGCTACCAAACGATTGGACCATGATGTCGGCATCGGCCGATTTCAGAAACATGCGCGTCCTTCTGCCGGGGCCGCTCAGCCGGTGGGTGAGCATCGCGATGCCGGGGCGCCTGACCTTAAGGGGCTGACGCCATATCGCAAGCCTACGCTTTGCGCGCACGCCACGGGCGCACGGCCAGCGGTCCCGCGATGCAGGTGCCGAACACGATCATCCCGGCCGCGACCGCCACGAAGACTCCGGGCAGACCCCACCCGAGTACGTCGACGGCGACCCAGGCGCCGACCGTGGCCACGGCCATCCGGGCGAGGCCCGCGATCATCGGTGCGGCCATGCGGCCCGCCCCTTGGCTCGCGAAGCTGAGCGTCAGCCCAAGCCCGAACAGGCAGAAGAACGGCGCGACGCGCGTGATGTAGTGGACGGCCGCGGCGATCACCTCGGGGTCGCGACTGAACAGGCGGGCCCATTCCGCCGGCAGCACCGCCACGATCCAGCCCAGCACGCCGATCGTGCCGCCGGCGGCGACACCGCCGATCCAGGCCGCGCGCACCGCGCGTTGCCAGTCATTGGCGCCGGCGGCGACGCCCACCAGCGTGGTGAGCGCGGAGCCGACACCGAAGGCCAGCGGCACCAGCATGAACTCGAGCCGAACACCGATGCCGTAGCCCGCCAGCGCCGCCACACCGAAGCGGCCGACGAACCCCGTCACCAACATGGCGGTGAGATTGGCGGTCAGCGCGGAGAGCGAGGCGATCAGGCCGACGCGCAGGATGTCCCAGAACAGCCTGCGTTCGAGACGCGCCGACAGTGTCGGCACGAAGCCGAGCTTGCCGCCCCACAGCGCGCGCGCCTGCAGCAGCGCCGAGACCGCGCTGGTGGCGATCCAGGACAGTGCCGCGCCCGCAATGCCGAAGCCGTGCCAGCCGCCGACACCCAGGATGAGAAGACCCGAGAGCGGCACCTGCGCCAGTGACGACAAGAGCATGTAGCGGCCCGGCGTCGCGGCATCGCCCGCACCGCGCAACAGCGCCGACAGGATGAAGTTGGCCCACGAGGCGACCGCCCCGGCGAACAACACGTTGGAAAAGAGCATCGCCTCGGCGAGCGCGCCGTCACGCCCGCCCAGCAACCGGTACAGGCTCTCGCCGAAGACCCAGGCACCGAGCGTGAAGAGAGCCGCGAATCCGGCGCCGACGATCAGGGCGTGCGTCACCAGCGCCGCCGCGTCGTCTCGCCGGCCCGCGCCCAGTGCGCGCGCCATCGCGGCGGCAGTGCCGCCGCCCATGCCGCCCGCGGCCATCATGGTCATCAGCATCATCAGGGGAAACACCAGCGCGAAGCCGGCCAGAGCGTCGGTCCCAAGCTGGCCGATGAAGTAGGTCTCGGCGATCGACACCGCCGTTTGGGCCACCATGACAAGCGTCGTGGGGCCGGCGAGCTTCAGAAGACTGGGCCCGATCGGGGCGGTGAGCAGGGGGTGGGCCACGGCGACTCCGGTTTGCGTGCATATGCACGGTATCGCTCCCGGCGCGCCGCGTCACCTGACTTTCATCCGGGCCCGGGCTAGTTTTCCGCATGACCGAGACCCCGCGCCCGCTCGCCGGTGCCACCCGGCAGATCGAAACCGACCGCGTCGTTGTCACCGAGTGGCGCTTCGCGCCCGGCGCTCACACCGGCTGGCACCGCCACGAGATGGACTATGTCGTGGTCCCCATCACCTCGGGTGAGCTGCACGCCTTCGACGGCAAGATGACCACGCCGGCGCCGCTGCGTGCTGGCGTCGCCTACAATCGCCCGGCGGGCGTCGAGCATGACATCGTCAATCCCAACGATTTCGAGTTCGTCTTCATCGAGATCGAGTTGAAGCCCTGAGCCGCACGCCGGGCAGCCCGGCGGCCGGCGCGGATTGACTTGATCGGGCCCTTCCCGCATATGGTCCGCGTCATCGGTCCGGCCGCCTTCTGGGCGAAGAGGGGCCGACTCGAAGCCTAGCCGAGAGGGCAGGCTAAACCACGGAAACTAAATGACATTTGAGAGTTTGGGGCTGAGCGCCCCGGTCCTGCAGGCGGTCGCCGAAAAGGGCTATACACAGCCCACGCCCATCCAGGAAAAGGCCATCCCCATCGTGTTGATGGGCCGCGACGTGCTCGGATGTGCCCAGACCGGCACCGGCAAGACCGCCTCGTTCGTACTGCCGATGATCGACATTCTGGCCGAGGGTCGGGCCAAGGCGCGCATGCCGCGCTCGCTGATCCTGGAGCCGACCCGCGAACTCGCCGCGCAGGTCGCCGAGAATTTCGACATGTACGGCAAGAACCACAAGCTGAATAAGGCGCTGCTGATCGGCGGCGTCTCGTTCGACGATCAGGAGCGCGCGCTGGAGCGCGGCGTCGACGTGCTGATCGCCACGCCCGGCCGACTGCTCGATCATTTCGAGCGCGGCAAGGTGCTGCTGAACGACGTCAAGGTGCTGGTGATCGACGAAGCCGATCGCATGCTCGACATGGGATTCATCCCGGATGTCGAGCGCATCGTCGGTCTGCTGCCGCCGCTCCGTCAGACGCTGTTCTTCTCGGCGACCATGCCGCCGGAGATCAAGCGGCTCGCCGACCGTTTCCTGAGCAACCCGAAGGAAGTGAGCGTTTCGCCGCCCGCCTCCACCGCCAAGAACATCGTCCAGGGTCTCGCCGTGGTCGGCGATGAGGACAAGCGCGAGGCGCTGCGCCGGCTGATCCGCGAGCAGGACATCAAGAACGCGATCGTGTTCTGCAATCGCAAGCGCGACGTGGCGCTGTTGCAGGGTTCGCTCAAGAAGCACGGCTTCAATGCCGGCGCCTTGCATGGCGACATGAGCCAGCCCGCCCGCATGGAAACCCTGGACCGCTTCAAGCAGGGCGAGATCCAGATCCTGGTGGCCTCCGACGTCGCCGCGCGCGGCCTCGATATCGCCGACATGAGCCACGTCTTCAATTTCGACGTGCCGTTCTCGCCCGAGGACTACGTCCATCGCATCGGCCGCACCGGCCGCGCCGGCAAGACCGGTCACTCCTTCACTCTGGCGACGCCCGCCGAGGGCGACCTGGTCCAGGCGATCGAGAAGCTGATCGGCGCCGACATCCCGCGCGTGCCGATCCCCGGCATGGAAGCGCTGGCGCTCGAAGCGGGCGACGGACGGCGTGGTCGGGGTCGCGGCCGTGGCCGCGGCCGTGGCGGCCGCCCGGAGCGGGGCGAGGGTCGCGGCCCGAGGCCGGACCGCGGCGAACATCGCACGCCGCGCGAGACTCCGACGGCGACGGCCGAGGCTGCTCCCGTCGAGACGGCGCCGCGTCCGCCGCGCGAACCGAGACCGCACCGCGAAGACCGGCCTTCCCGGCCGCCGCACGAGGGGCGGGAGTCCAGGCCGCCGCGCGAGTCGCGCGAGTCGAGGCCCGCCCGCGTTTCCGGCGGCCAGCATCCGTCACGCCGCGAGCGACGGCCGGAGCGCGACGACGGGACCCAGAAACGCGGGCTCGGCGATCATGTTCCTGCCTTCCTCTCGCGGCCGTCGCGCTGAGGCGTCGGAGCAACAGACACCGATAGCGCGCGAATGGGATCAGGTAGGACCGCCTGCGGTTCCACCTGAACCCGTTCCGCTCTAGACTGCGCATCGCGGGGGCGGTGCGCATGCAGACAATCTTCATCATGGTGAAATGCGAGCTCGGGCGGGCCTATGACGTGGCTGACGCTGCGGTCGGGCTTGAGCAGGTGTCGGAGGTCTATTCGACCTCGGGCCAATACGACCTGCTGATGAAGTGCTACCTGCCCGATACGACCGACATCGGTCACTTCGTGACCAGCCGCATCCAGACGCTTGCCGGCGTTAAGGACACCTTCACGCTGATCACTTTCAAGGCCTTCGGGTGAGTGCCGGCACCGCGGCCGCGCTCGTCCTGCAGGTGGATGTAGCGGCCGGCGACGCCGCAGAGCTGGAGGCGTGGCACGGCGGCGAACACCTTGCCGAACGGATCGCCTGCCCCGGCTGGCAACGCGGCGCGCGCTATCTCAGCCTCGATCGACCGAGCCGGTTCCTGCTCTTCTATGACACGGCTTCGCTCGCCGCCTTCGAGAGCGCGGCGTATCGCGCGCGGCTCGACGACCCGACACCCTGGAGCCGGCGCGTGTTCCCGCGCTTTCGCGACACCTGGCGCACGCCCTGCACGGTCGAGCGGCGCCATGGCGGCGGGTTGGGCGGGGCGGCGCTGCTGTTGCGTCCCGATGGCGAGGCGCCCTTCGATGCGCTGGTTGCGGCCCACGCGGTGAGAGTCGATCTGCTGGCAGGCCATGCGCCGACGGGCGCGCTGCCCAGCACCGAGAAGACGCTGCGCGCCACGCCGGACCGTCACGCCGATCGCGTGCTGATCGCCTTCTTCGCCTCCGAGGAGGCCGCTCGGTCCGCACAGGGCGTCGCGAGCGGGGCGGAGCTGTTCGGCTTCCGCCAGTCGCTCGCCCGCTCGGATCTCAGTTGACCAGGCCGTAGAACTTGCCGGCGTTGGTGCAGGTGATCATGCGCGTGACGTCGGCCGGCACCTCGGCGAACTGCTCGGCAATGTACTTGTCCGACTGCGGCCACACGCCGTCGCCGTGGGGATAGTCGGAGCCCCACATCAGCGTCTCCGCCCCCATGTCCTCGATCAGCTTCAGACCGATGCGGTCGAACTGGAACGTCGCCTTGCATTGCCGGCGCCAATAGTCGGACGGCTTCATCTTGAGGCCGAGATCGGTGAAGCGGTCCTCCCACTCGTAGTCCATGCGATCGAGCGCATAGGGGATCCAGCCGCAACCCGACTCGCCGAAGGCGATGCGGATGTTGGGATAGCGCTCCAGAACATTGGCCGAGATGATGGCGGCCAGGATGTTCACGAGGTTCATCTGGAACCCCGAAACGACCGTGAAGAACACCGAGCGGCCGACCCGACCGGGATGCTTCTGGATGGTGTCCGGCGGCACCGTCGGGAAGGTGTGGAAGTGGAGCGGCAGCTGCACCTCGTTGACCGCCTGCCACAGCGGCTCCCACATCGGATGCCACATCGGCTCCATGTTCCATGAGCAGGAGAGCTCCAGACCCCGGATGCCCATGCGCGCGACGCGATGGATTTCCTTCACCGCCGCGTCGATGTCGCCGTAGGGCAGGCAGGCAAGTCCGATGTGCCGGTCGGGATAGTGGCTGCAGAAGGCCTTCAGCCAATCGTTGTAGATGCGCAGCATCTCATTGGCGGCCTCCGGATCGCCAAGCCGTCCGGCGGCGCCCAGAATGCCGTAGATCACCTCGGCATCGACGCCGTCGCGGTCCATATCCTTGATGCGCAGATGCGGATCGGAGACGCGGCGGATGTCCTTCGCGCCGTCTGCGTAGAGGCCGGTCTCGGCCATGATGTCCACCCGATGGTGCTTGCCCGGAACGAACTTCTGGCCCGAAGGACCGACGCCATTCTTGAAGCCGAACGAGGCGCCGTTGCGCGCCACCCATTTCGGCCCGTCGTCGGTCTCGGTGACGTAGGGCATGCGCTCCTTCAGCGCGCGGGGCGCCATGGACACAAACAGGTCGGGCGGCATCCAGGGCAGGTCGAGATGGCAGTCGGCGGAGATGCGGTTGTACTGCATGGCGGGCTCCCGTCGCGGACGGCGGCGATTATGGACATGCACGCCGCGGCACGGCAACGGACGGGTGTTTCGCGCGGCGGGTCGTGCTAGGCACGCCGCCATGAGCGACGCAGCGACACTGGATGGCGAGTACGACTGGATCGTGGTGGGCGCGGGCTCGGCCGGCTGTGTCCTCGCGAACCGTCTGTCGGCCGACCCATCGAAGCGTGTGCTGGTGCTGGAAGGCGGCGGCAACGACGACTGGATCTGGTTCCACATTCCAGTGGGCTATCTGTTCGCGATCGGCAATCCGCGCTCGGACTGGATGTACCGCACCGAAGCCGAGCCCGGCCTCAACGGGCGCAGCCTCGCCTATCCGCGCGGCAAGGTGCTCGGTGGCTGTTCCGCGATCAACGCCATGGTCTCCATGCGCGGCCAGTCCGCCGACTACGACCATTGGCGCCAACTCGGTCTCGCGGGCTGGGGGTGGGACGATGTGCTGCCGGTCTTCAAGCGGCTGGACGATCATTTCCTCGGCGACACGCCGCATCACGGCGCTGGCGGCGAGTGGCGCGTGGAAGAACCGCGCGTCCGCTGGGAGGTGCTCGACGCGGTGATTGCGGCGGCCGAGGAAATGGGCGTGCCGGCCTCACCCGACTTCAACACGGGCGACAATCTCGGTGTCGGCTACTTCCATGTGAACCAGCGTCGCGGCGTGCGGATCTCGACGGCAAGAGCGTTCCTGAAACCCGTGCTCTCGCGGCCCAACCTGCGGCTCGAGACCAGCGTTCTGGCCGAGAGCTTGGTGTTCGAGGGCAAGCGCGCGGTCGGCGTGCGCTATCGCAAGAACGGCCGCTCGGTGGTGGCGCGGGCGCGCGGCGAGGTGATCCTGAGCGCGGGCGCCGTGACGAGCCCCGTGCTGCTGCAGCGATCCGGCGTCGGCCCGGCGGCGTGGCTCGCCGATCATGGCATCGCGCCGGTCCACGTGATGGACGGCGTCGGGCGAAATCTGCAGGACCATCTGCAGCAGCGCGCGATCTACCGCGTGACCGGCGCCCGCACGCTGAACGAGACCTACCATTCGCTGCTGGGGCGCGCCTGGATCGGCCTCGAGTACGCGCTGTTCCGGCGCGGGCCGCTCACCATGGCGCCGTCCCAGCTCGGGATCTTCATGCGCTCCTCGCCAAGCCGCGAGCGCGCCAACATCGAGTTCCATGTCCAGCCGCTCTCGCTCGACAAGTTCGGCGACCCACTGCACCGCTTCCCCGCCATCACGGTGAGCGCCTGCAATCTGCGGCCCTCGTCGCGCGGCACGATCCGGCTGCGCTCGACCGACCCCGATGCCGCGCCGCTGATCGCGCCCAACTATCTCTCGACCAACGACGACCGCGAGGTCGCCGCCGATGCGATCCGCGCGACCCGCCGGCTGATGCGCCAGCCGGCGCTCGCCCGCTACGCGCCGAGCGAGTACCTGCCGGGCCCGACCGTGGGCGATGACGATACCGCGCTTGCCCGCGCGGCCGGCGACATCGGCACCACGATCTTCCATCCGGTCGGCACCGCGAAGATGGGTTTGGCCAGCGATCCGCTTGCCGTCGTCGATACGCGCTGCCGGGTCCTGGGCCTGGAGCGCCTGCGCGTCATCGACGCCTCGGTGATGCCGACCATCACCTCGGGCAACACCAACACCCCCACCATCATGATCGCCGACAAGGCGGCCGCGATGGCGATCGAGGACGCTAGGGCACGTTGAGTTCAGCTGGAATCAGCTGAGCTCAACGCCCACTAGGTTCTTGTCCTGAAGTTGAACTCGGCCCCGGCGCGGATGCCGGTGGGCCACCGCGCGGTGACGGTCTTCAGTCGGGTGTAGAAGCGCACGCCTTCCATGCCGTAGATGCCGTGGTCGCCGAAAATCGAGGCCTTCCAGCCGCCGAAGCTGTGATAGGCGACCGGCACCGGGATCGGCACGTTGACACCGATCATGCCGATCCGAACGCCGTTGGCGAAGCTGCGGGCGGCGTCACCGTCGCGGGTGAAGATCGCCGTGCCATTGCCATAGGCGTGGTCGTTCACCAGCTTCAACGCCTCGTCGAAACCGCCAGCGCGCACCACCGACAGCACCGGCCCGAAGATCTCGTCCTTGTAGATGGTCATGTCGGGCGTCACGTGATCGAACAGGCAGCCGCCCATGAAGTTGCCGTTCTCGTAGCCTTGGAGCTTGAGGCCGCGGCCATCGACCACGAGCTTGGCGCCTTCCGCCACCCCGCGATCGACATAGCCCATCACCTTGTCGCGGTGCTGTCGGGTCACCAGCGGGCCCATCTCCGACTGCGGATCGAGTCCGGGTCCGACCTTGAGCGCGGCGACGCGCGGCGCGAGCTTGGCCATCAGCCGGTCGCCCACATCGCCCACCGCGACGGCGACCGAGATCGCCATGCAGCGCTCGCCGGCCGCGCCGTATCCGGCGCCGATCAGCGCGTCGGTCGCCTGGTCGAGATCGGCGTCGGGCATGATGACCATGTGGTTCTTGGCGCCGCACAGCGCCTGCACGCGCTTGTTGCGCTGCGTGCCACGGTGATAGACGGCCTCGCCGATCGTGGTCGAGCCCACGAAGCTGATCGCCGGCACGTCGGGGTGATCGAGGAGCGCATCGACCGCGACCTTATCGCCGTTCACGACCTGGAAAATGCCCTCGGGCACACCCGCTTCGGCAAACAGCTCGGCCAGCAGCATCGGCGCGCTCGGATCCTTCTCGGACGGCTTCAGGATGAAGGCGTTGCCGCAGGCCACCGCCATCGCGCCCATCCAACAGGGGATCATGATCGGGAAGTTGAACGGCGTGATGCCCGCGACGACGCCGAGCGGCTGGCGGATCGACCAGCTGTCCATGTCGGCCGCCACCTGCTCGGTGAAGTCGCCGCGCATGTGGTGCGCGATGCCGCACGCAAACTCGACCACCTCCAGGCCGCGGCCGATCTCGCCCTTGGCGTCGTCGAAGGTCTTGCCGTGCTCGAGCGTCAGGAGTCGCGCAATGTCGTCGATGTGCCGCTCGATCAGGCCCTTCAGGGTGAACATGGCGCGTTGGCGGCGGAGCGGCGGCGTCGCCGCCCAGCCGGTCTGCGCGCGCCGCGCGATCTCGACCGCCCGCCTGACCTCCTCGATCGAGGCAAAGGCGACGCGCGCCGTCGTCTCGCCGGTCGCGGGGTTGGTGACGTCGCCCGCGCGACCGCTGGTGCCGGCGACACGCTTGTTGGCGATGAAGTGACCGATGTCCGCGACCATTGCGACCTTCCCGTTGGTACGCCGTTGGGGTCGTGCGTTCTAACACCGCTACGTCGCCCTCGGTAGCGCCATGCTAGAGCGGAAGCGGATCAAGTGGGAGCGTATGCGGTTCCACCTGATCCCACTCAGCTCTACGCAATGACGCTGTGCTCTTCCACGACATAGCTGCGGATGCGACCGATGAAACGCGCGCCGTCCTCGTGCAGCGCCTTCATCTCGGGTGAGGCAAGTGCTCGCTCCCAGGCCGCGCGGTCATCGAACCAGAGCTCGGCGATGCCGTCGATCTCCGCCCCGAGTTCCAGCGCCGGGATGTCCGCCCGCGAACGTTCGCCGGCCATGTGGTTCTGGACATAGCGGCGTAGCCCCGGGATGGCATGCGCTAGCGGAGCGTGGACGCGGACCCAGTGATCCATGAAGGCCGCATGGCTCCAGCCAGGCTTGCGGGCGAGCAGGCCAATGGTCTTGATCATCCTATAGCTCCGCATCGAGAGGGCGGGGGGTGTCCGATCTGCTGAACGGATGCGTACCGTTCCGGGTTCCGTCGTGGCCGCGGTCGATGGTGCCCTCCCGGCGAGGGAAGGCCAAGTCGCGTCGACGCGCCTGCGGATTTGTACAGATGACACCTTTATCCCGACCCCACCCCTTTGACTGACGCTGCGACGATCCGTACCTTGGTCAACATTAATTTGCGTATTTTTTGAGTGATTAAAGTTATGGTTTGCCCGCCCGTTACGCGAGCCGCGCCCGGCACGCTCGAGCTCCGTCCCGCTCCCATCCCTCCCGACTGGATCCTTGAGGGTCGACCCGACGCCCGGGTGGCTTCGATCTCGCGCAGCGCCTCGGGCGCCATGTGGACCGACCTCTGGGACTGCACCGCCGGTCGCTTCGAATGGCGCTACGAGGTCGATGAGACCATCACCATCGTCGAGGGCGGCGCCATCGTGACCGACGCCAACGGTACCGTCTGGCCGCTCAAGCCCGGTGACGTCGCGAGCTTTCGCGCCGGCACGCGGGCGCACTGGCATGTGCCGACATACGTTCGCAAGATCGCGGTCTGTGCCCATCCAATGCCGAACCTTGTGATGGCCGTCGGCGACTTCGCCAAACGCCTGCGTCGACGCGCGCGATCCGTGGCCGCAGCTGCCGGCACCGCCACGGCCTTCGCCCTCGGCGCGGCGATGCTCGTGATCGAGTAGTCGCGACACGGCCACTTCGCTCGCACCGGGAGAAGTGCTTCGGAATGACGAGAGAGAGCGCCTGATCCTGGATCAGACGTCGTTCGCCCGATCGTGCAGGGCGATGGCTTCTCGGGGACCGATCAGACTGCTAGGGTTTGCAGCATTCCAAGACGCTCGTTCGGGGATGTCTGTTCGTCTCCCCCGCGTCGCGCCGGAGCACACTCGATGAGCAAGCAACTGATGATCCTGGTCGCGGGCCCCTACCGCGGTGGCACGGGCGACGATCCGGTGAAGATCCAGGCCAACGTGGAAGCGATGGAGGACATGTCGCTCAAGGTGTTCCGTCGTGGCCATCTGCCGGTGATGGGCGAGTGGTTCGCCTTGCCGCTCCTGAAGCATGCAGGCTCGAAGAAGATCGGCGATGCCGTGTTTGACGAGATCTTTCATCCCGTGGCCCGCGAATTGATCGGCAAGTGAGATGCGGTGTTTCGCATCGGTGGCCCGTCGAGCGGCGCCGACGACATGGTCGCGACCGGCGAACGATTGGGCAAAATGATCTTTCGAGATCTCTCGGACATCCCTGAACGAAAGCGCTGACCGACAGCGCAACCGCCCTCGATCCGCTGCTCCTCACCTGAGCGGTGCCGCGATCAGCTTTGGCGGCCGCCCAGGAACTCCAGCAACAGGCGCGTCGTCTCGGTGGGGCGTTCCTGTTGGACCCAGTGGCCGGCGCCGTCGATCAGCCGCGGCGGGCCCATGCGGGTGCAGGCCCGGTCGCGCATGCGATCGAGCGCGCCGGGACTCTGGCGGATGCCCCAGTCGCTCGCGCCCGCGATGAAGGCCGCCGGCACGTCGATCGTGCGGGCGGCGAACAGCTCCAGCTCGCCATCGAACGCGCGGCTGGTCCGCACGCGATACCAGTTGAGACCGCCTTGGAAACCGCTGCGGGCATATTCATCGCTGTAGACGCGAAGCTCGTGCTCGGGGAGCCAGCTGCAGCCCGCGATTTCAGCCGACGTCGGCATCTCGTGCGCCACGGTGCCAGCCATCGTCTCGGCGAGATCCATGATGTAGTAGGTCGGCATCTTCGCGAGCTCGTCGGCGGTCCAGCCCGCGAGCTCGAACGGCCGGTTCGCGGCCCAGTCGGCGCTCTTGTGGTGATAGTAGGCGCGCAGGAAATCGTGCACGCCCTGCGGCGCCCGCCACATGTCGGCATTGGCCGGCCGCGTGGAGTAGTACCATTGGTAATGCTTGCGCGGTCGCGGCAAGGCGGCGAGGGCGGCATGGATGTCGGGACCGCGCGCCGGCGCGAGAGGCGGCGGACCGCCGAACGGCGCGCTCATCAGCACCAGGCGCTGGAAAACATCGGGGCGCACCAGCGCGGCCCAGGCTGCGACCGAGGCGCCGAAATCGTGACCGACGACCGCGTGAGCGGAGCGATGGCCGCAGGCCGCCAGCACGCCCAGTGCATCGCGCACCAGATTGAGGAAGCGGAAGGGCGCGAGATCGGCGTCGTAGTCCGCGCTCCAGCCCGTGGTGCGGCCATAGCCGCGCTGATCCGGCGCGATCGCGTGGTAGCCCGCTTGCGCGAGCGCCGGCATCACCTTGCGCCAGCTATAGGCGAGCTCGGGGAAACCATGCAGCAGGAGCACGGCCGGCCGGCCCGCGGTCTCGAAGCCCGCCTCCAGCACATGCACATCGAGACCGTTCACGCCCGGCAGGAGGCGCGCGCGCACGCCCGCCGGCAGGTGTTCGGCGGCGAGCGGCGCCACGGCCCGCCTCAGTAGCTCTTGGGCAGGCCCAGCACGCGCTCCGCGACATAGCAGAGCACGAGCTGTTCGCTCACCGGCGCGATGCGCGCGATCATGACCTCGCGCAGGAAGCGCTCGACATGGAACTCCTTGGCATAGCCGTAGCCCCCATGGGTGAGGATGGCGCGCTCGCAGGCTTCGTACGCGGTCTTGGCGCCGAGATACTTGGCGGAGTTGGCCTCCGCGCCGCACTCCTTGCCGTTGTCGTAGAGCCAGGCCGCCTTGAAGGTGAGCAGGTTGGCGGCCTCGAGCTGCATCCAGCTCTCCGCCAGCGGATGCTGGATCGCCTGGTTCTGGCCGATCGGCCGGCCGAACACGACGCGCTCCTTGGCGTACTGCGTGGCGCGGGCCAGTGCCGCCTGGCCGATGCCGATCGCCTCGGCCGCGATCAGCACACGCTCGGGGTTGAGCCCGTGCAGCAGATAGTGGAAGCCACGGCCTTCCTCGCCGATACGGTCCTCCAGCGGCACCTTGAGGCCGTCGATGAAGATCTGGTTGGTGTCGATCGCCTTGCGGCCCATCTTCTCGATCTCGCGCACCTCGATCTTCGAGCGGTCGAAGTCGGTGTAGAAGAGCGAGAGCCCGTCGGTCGCCTTGGCGCATTTCTCGCGCGGCGTGGTGCGGGCGATCAGCAGCATCTTGTCGGCGATCTGCGCGGTCGTGGTCCACACCTTCTTGCCGTGAACCACATAGCCGTTGCCCTCGCGCTCCGCGCGGGTCTCGAGCGCGGTGGTGTTGAGGCCGGCATTGGGTTCGGTGACGGCGAAGCAACCCTTCACCCGGCCCTTAATGATGTCGGGCAGGATGCGGCGCTTCTGTTCCTCGGTGCCGAACACCACGATCGGGTTGGGTCCGAAAATGTTGAGATGGATCGCCGACGCGCCCTGCAACGCGGCGCCCGAGGCGGCGACGGTCTGCATCAGGATCGCGGCTTCGGTGATGCCGAGACCCTCGCCGCCGTACTCCTCGGGCATGGCGATGCCGAGCCAGCCCGCGTCCGCCATGGCCTGGTAGAAGTCGTGCGGGAAGCCGCCTTCCTTGTCCTTCTTCAGCCAGTAGGCGTCGTCGAAGCGTGAGCAGAGCTTGGCGACCTCGTCGCGGATGGCGAGCTGGTCGGCTGTAAAGGCGAATTCCATCGTCGGGCTCCGGGGCTCAGCGATTGACGCCGAGCCAGCTCATCATGATGCGGTTGAATTGCTCGGGCCGCTCGACATTGGGCAGGTGGCGGGCCTGGGCGATCTCCTCATAGCGGCCGCCGGGGATCAGGGACGCGATCAGCCGGTTGCGGTCGGGCGGCGTGCCGGGATCGTCGTCGCCACACACGACCAGCGTCGGCACTTTCACGGTCGGCAGGCGCTTTTCGTAGTCGAAGTTCTGGATCGCTGCCGCGCAGCCCAGGAAGCCGGGCGCCGACGTGCCGACGATGGTGTCGCGGATCTCGCGCCAGCGCGCCGGGTTCGCCGCCTTGAACGACGGCGTGAACCAGCGATCCATCGTGGCGTCGGCGAGCGTCTTCAGCCCGCCGGTCTTGCGCACGATCGCCTTGCGCTCGTCCCACGAGGCCGTCGAACCCGGCGGCGTGCCGGGCTGGGTGTCGCATAACATCGCCGAGATCAGCCGCTCGGGATGCGCGAGCGCAAAGCCCTGACCGATCATGCCGCCGATGGAGAGGCCGATATAGTGGACGCGCTTCAGCTCCAGCACATCGAGGCTGCGGACCACGTCGGAGACCAGGTCCTCCATCGTATAGTCGCCGGTCACCGGCTGGCTGCCGCCGTGCCCGCGCATGTCGAGCCGCAGCACGCGATATCCGGCGCCGAGCAGCGGCACCAGCTGCTCCGTCCACATGCCGCCATCCGACGACAGCGAATGGGTGAAGCAGACGACCGGCGCATGGGCGGGTCCGGCGAGGTCGTAGTGGACGCGGCGGTCGTCGAGTTGCAGCAGCATGGGCGGATCCCGATGTCGGTGAGGCGCCCATATGAGCGGGAACCGCCGCCCCTGTCACCCGCCCCGTGCCGCGCTGCGGGCGTCAGGCCGGTCGGGATCGCGGACCTGCGATGCCGCTCACATCGCCGAGATGCCGCCGTCGATCACCACTTCCGAGCCGGTCATGAAGCTCGACTCGTCGGAGGCAAGGAAGACCAGCGCCCAGCCGACTTCCTCGGGGCGGCCGAGGCGGCCGATCGGGACCTGGCGGCCGAGCTTCTGCTGCATCACCTCATTGCCCATCCGCACGCGATGGCGATCGAGGATCGGCGTGTCGATGAAGGTGGGGTGCACCGAGTTGCAGCGGATGTTGTAGCCGGACTTGGCGCAGTGCAGCGCCACCGACTTCGAGAGCAGCCGGACGCCGGCCTTGGCCGAATTGTAGGCCGCCATGTTGGCGCCCGCGATGATACCCGAGATCGACGAAATGTTGATCACCGAGCCCCCCAGCCGGGACGTGTGTTTCTTGATTTCGGCGACGCCGTGCTTGCAGCCGAGAAAGACGCCGTCGAGATCGATCGCGTGGACCCGCCGCCATTCCTCGAGCGTGATGTCCTCGACGGTCTTGCTGAGCCCGATGCCGGCCGAGTTCAGGAGCACGTGCAGCCCGCCGAACTTCGCGACCGTGGCGGCGATCGCGGCCTGCCAGTTCTCCTCGCTGGTGACATCGAGCTTCACGAAGTGTCCCGACGCGCCGAGCGACGCCGCGACCGCGCGGCCCTTCTCCTCCTGGATGTCGGCGATCACCACGCGCGCGCCTTCGCGCGCCATCAGGGCGGCGGCGTTCTCGCCGAGGCCCGAGGCAGCGCCGGTGATGAGGGCCACCTTGCCGGCCAGACGATCGGTCATGCGTTGTCTCCCTTGGGTTGGCGCGCCGCGACGCTCTCGCGGTGCGCGATGTAGGTCGTGGACGCAACGATCAGCGCGGCGCCCGCGAAGGTCCAGAGGTCGGCGGTCTTGCCCCAGACCGCGAGATCCATCAAGGCGGCCCAGATCAGCCCCAGGAAGGTGAGCGGCTGCAGGGCGGAAATGTCGAGCAGCCGATAGGCCCAGGTGATGAAGAAGTAACCCAGCGTCCCGAAGAAGCCGGCGGACAGGAACAGGAGCAGCTGCGTCGCCGTGGGCGTCTGCCAGAACCAGATGCCGAGGGGCAGGAAGCAGAGCGTGCCGAGCAGGCTCTGCCAGAACACCACGACCGCCGGCTTGTCGCGGCCGGCGACAACCTTGGCGACCAGGTTCGACCCCGCGATCAGCGGCACCGACGCCAGCATCATCGCCACGCCGGGGTTCATCTCGACGACGCCCGGCCGCACAATCACCAGCATGCCGACGAAGCCGAGGGCCACCGCGGCCCAGCGCCGCCAGCGCACGCGCTCGCCGAGGAACAGCACGGCACCCAGCGTCACGAAAATCGGGCCGGTGAATCCCAGGGCCGCGGCGGTGGCGAGCGGCAACCACACGATCGCCTCGTACCAGAGCCCGTAGCCCGTCGTGTGGAAGAATGCGCGGAAGCCATGCAGCTTCAAATCGCGTGTCGTCATGCCGGCGGGGCCGACCCGCCACAGCAGAAACGCGCCGATCAGCGCAAGCCCGGCGGCCCAGCGGCCCCAGGCCACGAACAAGGGCGGCAGCTCGTGCGCCAGCTGCTTCACCGACACGTTCAGGAACTGGAACACGACGCCGGCCAGGATCGCCACGACAAAGCCACGCGCCACGCGGGATGGCAGAAGTCGGGCGAGCGGATCGGAGTCGGAGGCAGTTGCGGCCATCGACCGACCGCTCGCACGCCGCGGGGAAGCCGGTCAAGCGCGGCGCGGTTGCGCCGGCGCGCGTGCGGGGTAAGCTAGACCGGCCCCGCGCGCTGCGCCGGAGGAGGAGACCGCCATGGACACGATCGCGACGCCGACCGCGCGTACCCTCGATCCGGCCCCGCAGACGCCGGTGCTGTTCGCGCACTTCGTGCTGCGCTCGGCCAACATCGAGCCGATGATCGACTGGTACAGGGCGGTGCTGAACATGCGCATCGTCCAGCGCACGCCCTATATCTGCTTCCTCACCTACGACGAGGAACATCATCGGCTGGGCATCGTGAACCTGCCGGCGCTCACGGCCCCCGACGCAAAGTCCTGGGGGCTGGCGCATGTCGCCTACACCTTCGCCGATCTCGGGGCGCTGCTCTCGACCTATCGCCGGCTGAAGGCGGCGGGCATCGAGCCCTACCGGCCGATCCATCACGGCCCCACGATCTCGCTCTATTACCGCGATCCCGACGGCAATTCGGTCGAGCTGCAGGTCGACCGCTTCACGACCAAGGCCGAGACGGCCGCCTTCTTCACCACGCCCGAGTTCGAACGCAATCCGATCGGCGTCGACTTCGATCCCGAGGCGCTCGCGCGTGCGTGGGAAGCCGGCGTGCCGCTCGACCGCCTGCTCGCCATGCCCGACGGCCCGCCCGCCGCTCCGCAGCCGCTCGCGCGGCGCTAGAGCGCTCCCTGACGCCGCCTTACCGTCGCGTCGCGCGTTCCGCGATCGCCTCGCGGCGGGCGATGTAGGTGGTGGCGCCGAAGATCACGGCGGCGCCCGCGACCGTCCAGGCCGAGGGCAGGTCGGTCCAGATGACGAAGCCGACCAGCGCGGCCCACACCAGCTCGAGGAAGCGCGCGGGCTGAACGGCCGAGACCTCGGCCACCTTGAGCGCGCGGTTCAGCGCATAGTGGCCGCTCGATCCCATCGCGCCCACGAACACCAGGATGGCGATGTGCCGCCACTCGACCGGCTGCCAGAACCAGAGCGCGGCCGGCAGCGTGAAGAGACTGACCAGCAGGCACTGCCAGAAGACGATCGCCTCCGGCGAATCGCGCCGCGTCAGGACCTTGGCCATCAGGAACGAGGCGGCCGACACCGGCGCGGCGGCGAGCAGCAGCAGGCTGCCGACGCTGGCGCCGACACCGAGCGACAGCTTGGGCCAGAGCACGATCGTGACGCCGAGGAAGCCGAGTCCGATCGCGAGCCAGCGGCGCCAGCGCACGACCTCGCCCAGAAACAGCATGGCGCCGAGCGTCATGAAGATCGGCCCGGTGAAGCCGATCGCCGTCACCTCCGCCAGCGGCACCATGGGAAGCGCGAGGAACCAGAAGCCGGTGCCCACCGTGTGCACGACGTTGCGCCAGATCTGCAGCGACAGATGGTTGGTGCGGAACGCCGCCGCGCCAGCGCGCAGGATCAGCGGCAGCATCACGAGCCCGCCGAAGAAATAGCGCAGGCACTGGACCTGCCAGGAGTGCAGGTCCTCGGTCAGCACCCGCGAGGCGCCGTTCAGCAACGCAAAGCAAAGTCCGCTCAGCGCCATCCACAACAGCCCGCGCATGGTGGGGCCGAGGGACTCGATGCGGTTTGGGGACTCCAGGGCGGCACTCATGCGCGGCGGAAGCTACAGCGCCGCGCTCTGGACGAGCAGACCGGCCCGTGCAGCCCTGCCATGTCGCCGGCTGACGTCGCCGCTCAGCAGCCGGCCTCGGCACCGGCCAGCGCGAGCGCACCCGTCGTGTCGAGCGTGAAGCCTTGGGCGCGGCAGCCCGCAACGCCGCGCCCCACGACACGGCCGCCGCCGGGCGTGGCCTCGAGCGCGATCGGCGCCGTCCGATCGCTCGATGCGAAGCCGGGGAGCAGCTCAAGCGCGACGCTGCTCTCGCCCCGGCACGCCACCAGCACCTGATCGGCCCCCATCGAGTGGTCCAGATGGAATGCTAGTTCAGAGTTGGCCGTTGCGCTAGTTGGAGCGTGGCCGGCGAAGCCGATCGGCGTAGCGCAGCCGGCCATGCG
>Ga0194119_10000779_pt1 | contig 60036 bp, 49 predicted proteins | sample TA2MahC100mmetaG_FD_148620 | JGI IMG/M metagenome (GOLD analysis project Ga0194119, IMG submission 148620) | Freshwater microbial communities from Lake Tanganyika, Tanzania - TA2015018 Mahale Deep Cast 100m | ecosystem: Environmental > Aquatic > Freshwater > Lake | place: Tanzania: Lake... | reverse complement strand
TCTTGTAATGTTCCAACGCCTGGTCCAGCATCTTCTGATTCAGCCCGCGCTGCTGCGGGTCGCCAATCAGCCGCGATGAGATCCGTCCAAGTACCCGGCGCGCCGTCAGATCGTTCGGGTTCGTCTTCAGGATGTCTTCAAACTCGCGGACCGCCTCCCGCAGCCGCCCGCCCTGGATGTACAGCTCGGCCAACTCCTCGCCGATAAACCCGGCCGCCGGGTCTTCCTTCATCGCGCTCTTTAAGTGGTCGATCGCTTTGTTGATGAACTCCGAACGCGGTCCCTGCGCTACGCCGAGCTCGGCGTACAAGTGCCCCATCGCGTAGTTGAAATAGGCGGATGATTTTTCCGAAAGCGCAGGCTTGGCGCTCTGCGCGCAGAGCGTGCCCATGGCGAACAAACCCGCCCCCAGCCATCGGAATACGCGATTCGAGTACATGTCTCGGTGTCCTTCTTCCCGTACGCAATGAGACGCCGGGCTATTTTGCCTCTTAGTATACGATTCCTGGCGCCTCGAATTGGTTCCCGATTCTAAACTGGAGAGAACGATGGCCTCGCTTCCCCTCATCGCCGTCGCCGGACCCACTGGCTCCGGCAAGTCTGACGTTGCCCTCCGGATCGCGGAAACGTTCGGCGGGGAAATCGTGAACTACGACTCCGTCCAGGTCTTTCGGGGCTTCGACATCGGCTCCGCGAAACTGCCCCGCGCCAAACGCCGGGGTATCCCCCATCATCTCCTCGATATCCGTGACCCGCATCAGACCTACACGGCCGGCGACTTCGTCCGGGATGTCAAGGCCCTCCTGCCCTCCATTCCCGTGCCCGTGCTCTGCGGCGGCACCGGGTTCTATCTGCGGTCGCTGCTGCAAGGTCTCTCGCCCAGTCCCCAGCGCGACGACGCCCTTCGCGCCGATCTGGAGCGCCGCGATGTTCGTAAACTGCTCGAGCGTCTGGACCCCGATGCCGCGCGCCGCATTCATCCAAACGACAAAAACAAATCACTCCGCGCACTCGAACTTCGCGTCCTGGCCCGGCGGGGCCTGCATTCGCACTTCTCCGAGAACCCGGTCGCGCCGCTTGAGGGCTATCGAACCCTTTTAATAGGTTTGGATCCGCCCCGCGCCGAACTCTATCGCCGGCTGGACGCACGTTGCGCAGCCATGTGGAGCGGCGGGTTGCTCGAGGAAGTGCGGTTTCTTCTGGAACAAGGCGTCGATCCGTGCGTGAAGCCGTTCGAATCGCTCGGGTACAGGCAAGCGCTCGCGCCCTCCGTCGAGGCTCTCGACGAGATGAAGGTAAAAACCCGGCAGTACGCCAAACGCCAGTGGACCTGGTTCCGCGCCGAGCCTGGGATGGAGTGGTTTCCCGGTTTCGGCTCCGAAACAAAAACACAACACCTTGTATTGGAGAGGGTTGCGCGGTTCCTGGAAAAAAACTGAACGAGCCCGGAACATTTTTGAGCTTCGCCCGTATATCAGTACAGAACGCGGCGCAAACGAGTCAGCGCCGCACCCCACAAAACTGGCGGCGAGCCACAAACGGTATCGAAATCGCGCCGTTCAGTAGAACAATCGAGTCGAAGGCGAACGCCTTCCAGAAGTACAGGAGCCTCAAGTCCATGAAGAAGCTATTCGTGTTGTTTGCCGCGTCCATTACGATGGTTTTCGCCGGCGCAATGTCGTCCAAGGTCACGCTGTTTCAGCCGTCCCTGCTGAACGGCGTCGAACTGAAGCCTGGAGAATACAAGATCGAGGTCGACGGCGACAAACTCGTCCTCAAGAGCGGCAAAACCAAGGCCGAAGCTACCGTGAAATCGGAGCAAGGCGACGGTAAATTCGCCCAGACCTCCATCCGTTACCAGAACGGCGACGGCAAGTATCGCATCACTGAAATCCGCATCGGCGGTACCAACACCAAGTTGGTAGTCAACTAGATAATCTCCTCCGAAAACCTTCCACCGTCCCGTCCGGCTCCGCGCCGGCCGGGACGTTTTTTGTCGCCGTTGCCGCAAATCTGGAACGTTCCTTCAATACAATGTGGCAATGCGCATTGTTCTTGCAATAGCAGCCGGACTCACCGTTATCGCCCAAACGCCGGATCGTCCCGTTCGCGCGGTCACCGATCCCGGTGTCGTAACGACCCGTCAAATGGTCACTCCCGCCGGCGTTCCCACGGTCTTTCAGGGCCGCGTCTATGCAGTTCGCTTCCATTCGAACGACGAGATTTATGCGCTAACCGGTGAAGGCCTATATCGCATGGATTGGCGGCGCAATCTTGTGGAAGGCCGCGTTGCCATGCGCGGGCGCGGCGGCATTCAAGCCCTGGATGGCGACACGCCCGCCTGGTTGTTTCAGCGCCAAAACAAAGTGTGGCTCCACCGCGGAACCGACACCAAGGGCGTGGAGATCGGCCGCTTTCAAGCCGGCGCGCTCCGCGTGCGCGGTAACCGCGCCTTCGCCGCACTGGCCTTTGAAAATCAGCTCGCTGTCATCGGCGCGTCGGGAACGGTCGAAGCGCGCATCCCTACCGGCATCGCGCCTGTCGGCCTGGCCGTCGACGCCGCCGGAACCGTCGCCTATGTCGGCAACTGGGGCGGCCGCGTTCCCAAGGAGGGCGAAGTCACAGCGCCCACCGGCATGGCGCCCACGGCGGACAAAGTGCTGGTCGACGCCCGCGGCGTCGCGGCCAGCGGCACCGTGTCGCGTGTCGATGTCGCCGCTGGAAAAGTGACTGGCACCATCGCCGTGGGCCTTCACCCCACGGCGCTCGCCTGGGACGAAGCCCGCGGCAAGCTATACGTCGCCAACACGAATTCGGACTCGATCTCGGTCGTCGACACCAGGACCCTCGCGGTCACGGCCACATGGCCCCTTCAACCCTTCTCGCGCAAAGTGTTCGGCATCGCGCCCACGGCTCTGGCGGTGTCCGCCGACGGCGCCCGGCTCTATGTGGCCTGCGGCGGCATCAACGCCGTGATGGTTCTTCGCACCGCCACCGGCACAATGGCCGGCGCGATCCCGACATATTGGTATCCCTCCAGCCTGGCCCTCAGCCCCGACGGGAAGCGCCTTGCCGTGGGTGCGCTGCTAGGCGTTGGCTCCGGCTGGCAGGACAAGCCGGAACGCCGTTTCGTGCACGCAAACCGGGGTTCCGTGCAGGTCGTCGACCTGCCCGCCGAGACGCAACTCGCGTCGTATACGACCGCCGTTCTCGAGAACAACCGCATGGCCGGCGCCGCGCGGCCCATGGCTCCCGCCACCAAGCCCGTCGCAATTCCCGCACGATCGGGCGATCCGTCGCTGATCGAGCACGTCGTCTACATAATCAAGGAAAACCGCACCTACGATCAGTTGTTCGGCGATCTCCCGCGCGGCAACGGTGACCCCGCCCTCGTGCTCTTCGGTCAGGATGTGACGCCCAACCAACGGAAGATCGCCCAGCAGTTCGTGCTCCTGGACAACTTCTATGCCACCGGCGGCAACAGCGCCGACGGTCACCAGTGGGCTACGCAGGCCAATGAGACCGCCTACTGCTTGTGGCCCGGCTACGACGGCCGCAGCTATCCCTACAATGGGACCGACCCGCTGGCGTACTCGTCCAGCGGCTTTCTGTGGGACTATGCGCTGGCCCGCGGCCGTTCGGTGAAGGTATATGGTGAATACGCCGGCGCGCTCGGCAACGATCAGACCCTGCGCAAGAATCTGCTCAACGAATGGCAGGCGGGCGGGAAGTTCCGCGGGCGCTGGAATATCAAGGCGCCCATCGCCAAGCTGAACACCGTGCTGGCCCCTTACTTCCCGCCGTACTCGCATGCCGTGCCCGACGTCGTGCGCGCGGACCTTTTCGTCGAGGACCTGCAGCAATGGGAAAAGGACGGCAAGATGCCGAACCTGTCGATCCTGTTGCTGCCCTGCGACCACACGGAGGGCACCCGCCCCGGTTCGTCGTCACCGAAGGCGATGGTGGCCGACAACGATTTCGCCGTCGGCAAGATCGTCGAGGCGCTTTCAAAATCGAAGTTTTGGAAGAAAACCGCCGTCTTCATCGTGGAGGACGACGCGCAGAACGGCGTCGATCACGTCGATGGGCATCGCACGGTCGCTCTTGTCGCCAGTCCTTATGCCAAGCGTGGCCATGTCGATTCCACGTTTTACTCGCACCAAAGTATGTTGAAGACAATCGAACTGATTCTCGGCCTTCCCACCATGTCGCTGTTCGATCTGATCGCCAACGAAATGCGCGAATCCTTCACGGAATCTCCGGACTTCTCGCCCTTCGTCTCCGAAGCGCCGAAGCAGTCGCTTTTCGAAGTCAATCCGCCGCTGCAGGCCTTAAAGGGCAAGGCCCGCCAAGCCGCCCGCGATTCGGCGAAAATGCGTTTCGATGTACCGGACGCCGCGCCCACCGAAAAGCTCAACCGAGCCGTGTGGGGCGCGATCAAGGGCTGGAACGTGCCGTACCCAACGCCGCCTCGCGCCGTCTTCGCCCCCATCACCGTCGAAACCGATGAGGAGGAGGAAGAAGAGCGCGCCGAGCGGGCGGCCAGGAAGTAACCTATTTGCGGCTGGCCTCGATGTCCAGCGTGATCGTGATGATCTCGCCGACGGTCACCCCGCCGCCTTCCATCACTTTGTTCCAGGCCAAGCCAAAGTCCTTGCGATTGATCTTCGCCGTCGCCGTGGCTCCGGTACGGAAGCCGCCGTCGGGCGCCTTCACTTCCGGAGCCGGGCCTTCCAGGTCGAACACAACGCTCTTCGTCACGCCGTGCAAGGTCAGGTTACCGGTCACCTGAACCCGATCGCCCTCTTTCGACCACTTCGTAGACTGGAACGTCATCTTCGGAAACTTCGCGACGTCGAAGAAATCGGCCGAGCGCAAGTGGTCGTCGCGTTTGCCGATACCGGTATTCACGGTCGCGGCGTCGATCGTCGCGTCTACCTTCGAGGCGGCAAGATTCTTCGAATCGTAACGAATTGTCCCCTGTAAGCCGGCGAATTGTCCGCGAACGTTGGTGACCATCATGTGCCGGACCGAAAAGCTGACCGAGCTGTGCGCCGTGTCGATCGTGTAGTCCGCGGCAAAAACGCTCGCCGCGGCGAAGATCAGGATCTCAAGTTTCATTCGTATTCCTCGCCGGGGCTTTACCCCTTGTTGTAATAAAAACGCTCTTTCACGACCTGGCCGCCGGCCCAGGTGCGGACGGCCACTTGCGCCATGGTAACGCGCATGCCGCCCTGGAAAGTGACATCCATCTCCCATTCGCTGAAACTGGTGTCGCCGTTTACGGCCGAGGCCAGCACCCGCGCACCGTGAAACTCCTGGACCGCCCCTACGAATTGCACCTCCCGCTCGCGGTTTGCCGCCTTGCCGGCCACCGGCGGTGCGGAGTTCTCCCGCATCTCCACGTTCTCGGCGTAGAACCGGTCAAAGGCGCCGAGAATGTCGCCTCCAAGCACTTGATCGTTCAACTCTTTGTCGAGTTCCGCAATATTCATGTTCCTGACTCCTTCGGACGTTCCGGATGACGGATACGGTCCAACAAATCGATCAGTTTGTAAATTTCGCTTTCGCTGAGTGCGGCGAAGAGCGATTGATTCGCCTGTTCGGCTGGCTTGTCCAGCGATTTCAGCAACGCTAGCCCAGTCTCAGTGATGGAGCACAACACCTGACGCCGGTCATGGGTGCATCGCACTCGGGTCACCAGCCCCTTCGTCTCCAGCTTGTCCAGCAGCCGGGTAATCCCCGGATTCCGCTCCAACAACCGGGCCGCGATGTCCAGTACCGGCATGGGAGTGCCGCGCGAACCTCGCAGGATCCGCAGAACGTTATATTGCTCCATGCTGATGCCGCTCAGATCCACCATCTCGCTCGCCCGCCGCCGCACCTCGTCGACGGTGCGAATCAGGGCCAGCGCCGCGGCGTGGCTCGCGCTCTGAAAGGGCTTACTCTGCCGAATCTCTTCCCGGAGCCGCCGGACCGAGGTCCTTTCCATACTGCAACGTTAGCATCTTTATAGTTGACATGTCAACTATTGACTAGTAATGTAATGACATGTCATCCAAAATGAAGCTGTGGACCGGTTGGACGCTCTCCGGTGCGCCGGCGCTTATGCTGCTGGGCAGCGGTGCCATGAAGCTGGCGGGCCCGCCAGGACTGGCCGAAGGCTTTAGCCATCTGGGATGGCCGCTCAAACTCGCCACGCCGCTCGGGATCGTGGAAATCGTCTGCACGCTCCTCTATCTCGCTCCGCGCACCTGCGTCCTGGGCGCCATCCTGCTCACCGGCTACATGGGTGGCGCGATCGCCACGCACATGCGCATCGGTGAGCCATTTATCGTCCAGATCCTCATAGGCATGGCCATATGGGGCGGGCTCTGCCTGCGCGACACACGTATCGAGCAACTCATCCCGGCCGTTCGCGAGACGCGCTAACGAGCCGCCAGGTATTTTTCAAACCACGCCAGCATCGCCGTGCGCGCGCGGACCTCGTCCTCGCCCCGGAATCCGTGGCCCGCGCCTGGTATGACAATCAATTCCGCCGGAACGCTTTTCTCCTTGAACGCCGCCAAGATCTTCTCGCTGTGCTCCAGTTTCACCAGCGTGTCCTTGTCGCCGTGAATCAGCAGCGACGGCGCGTCGTCCGGTGTCACCTGCAGCAGCGGCGAACAGTCCGGGGCCTTGGCCGGCGAAAATCGCAGCGCCGGGTAGTTCGTGTTCGCATTCGGATCCTCGCTCACCCAGCCGCGCAGGTCGGTCGGCGGAAAGTACGCGACCACGGCCTGAACCCGCGTGGCCGCATCGCCCGTGGTGCCTAGCAGCAGCGACAGGTGGCCGCCGGCGCTGCCGCCGTAAACGCCTAGCCGGTTCGCGTCGTACCCGTACTTGCCCGCGTTCGACTTCACAAACCGCGCCGCCAGCTTCACATCCTCGACAATCTCCGGAATCGAGAACTTCGGGCTCGATCCGTGCCGCACCGCGAACACCTGAAAGCCCTTGTCGACCATCGGCTGAAAGAAGGCGGCCGCTTTTTCCGGCGCCGTCCAATTGGACCGCCATCCGCCGCTGACCATAAACAGCAGCGCTGCCCCATTAACATTCGCTCTTGGCTGAAACAAATCCATCGTCAGCGCCATGCCCATCTTGTGGCCATAGACGATGTCGGGGGTGATCAACGGACCGTCCGCCGCCCCAAGCGTAAACAGTCCGGCCCAAAGGAGTGCTCGCATGAAGTCACGATACCGCAGATTTTGCGCCCTCCGTGGCGCCGGCGGCATCATACCCTATGTGTTGTTTCGCATCCTTTTCGCCACCGCGCTGCTGGCCGCGCAGGACACCGGCGGAGTCGGCTCCATCCAAGGCGTTTTGTTGAACGGGGGTCCAGGCGTCCAGGTCTGTGCGGGTGCGCGTTGTGCCGACACCGGGGAAGGCGGGCGCTTCCTCATCGTCGACGTGCGTGCCGGGCGAGTCCGTCTCACCGCCAACGGACAAGACATTGGAGAGGCCGAGGCCCGGGCCGGCCTGGAGACCAGGATCGAAGTGGAAATGCCGAAGGTCGACGCGGTGCGCAGTGAAATTACCGTAACGGAAAGCGCTTTTGTCACCCCGGAAGAGGTGAAGAACTCCAACTATCTGGTCTCCCGCCGCGATATCTCCAAAACCGCAGGCTCGCTCCAGGATGTTTCCCGCTATGTGCAAACGCTCCCAGGAGTCGCCATCGGCTCCAACGACTTCCGGAATGACATGATCGTCCGGGGTGGCAGTCCCCTGGAGAACCTCTTCATCGTCGACAACGTCGAAATTCCCAACATCAACAACTTCGCCAACTTCGCCTCGGCGGGCGGCACCATCAGCATCCTGGACTCCGAACTCATTCGCGATGTCAATTTCATGACAGGCGGCTACCCGTCCCAGTTCACCAATCGCCTCAGCGGCGTCTTGCAAATCGCCCAACGGGAAGGCAGCCGCGAAAAGCTCTCCGGCCGCGCCACCGTCGGTTACGCCGGAGCGGGAGTCATTCTGGAGGGTCCAATCAACAAGGGGAAAGGCTCCTGGGTCACTTCCGCGCGGCGCAGTTTCCTCGACCTGGTGACTGAGGATATAGGCTTTGGCGGCGTGCCGGTCAACTATAGTTTCAACACGAAGGCGCTGTACGACCTTTCAGCCCGGGACCGCATTTGGGTGGTGAACTTCACCGGTATCGACAACATCCGCCTCGGCCCTACGGCTAAGCGGAAGCCCGATAACGAACTCGCCACGCTCGATATTCGCTATGAGGGCTGGCGAGCGGCCACCGGTTTCAACTGGCAACGGCTCATCGGCGACCGCGCCGTCGGGTTGCTCGGCTTCACGCATTCAGACGCGTCGGTGACGACACGCGTCAAGGATCTCATCCGTTTTGGTACGACGGGGGCCAATGTTGACGATCTCATCGCCCACAGCCCGCTCGTTTACTCGGAGGATAATCGCGAGGCGGAAACAACCCTCAAGTACGATCTCACCGCCCACGCTCCTGTCTTTGACAAGATCCAGGCCGGCGGCAGCTTCAAGATGTTTCGAATCCGCTACGACGCCAGCCAGCCACTTGGCAACGACAATCCGTTCACCGTGAGCCGCAACGTTGACACCTTTGCTATTAACCAGCGCTTCAACGCCTTCCAGGGTGCGGGCTACTTCCAGTCCTCCCGCAACATCGGTTCGCGGCTAAACTTCACCTGGGGCGGCCGCGTCGACAACTACGAATATCTTTCTGCCACCCGCTTCAGCCCACGCGCCGGACTGAGTGTCCGGTTGACCGATCGCCTAAGCTGGCGCACCAGCTACGGCACTTACTATCAGCAACCCTTCTTCCTATTTCTCGCCGCCTTCCCTGTCAACCGGGGCCTGGCGCCCATTCGCTCGGACCACTATATTACTGGCTTCACGCTCACGCCGTCCGCCACTCTGCGAATGACGCTGGAAGCCTACCGCAAGGATTACTCAGCCTATCCTGTCGCCATTTTCTATCCCACGTTTTCGCTGGCGAACGCAGGCGACACCTTTGCCGTCCGGAACCTTCTGTTTCCAATGGTTAGCGCCGGCAGGGGTCAATCGCGCGGCGTCGAATTCTTCCTCGAAAAACGCTTCAGCGATAAATGGTTTGGCCAAGCGAACCTGGCCTTCCAGCGCACTCGCCATGCGGGCCTGGATGGCGTTCTCCGGCCCGGCTCTTTCGACTATCCGTTTTTGTTCAACGCCGTCGGCGGCTATCGCCTGACCTCCAAGTGGGAACTCTCGACCCGCATCTCCTATCTCGGCGGCCGCCCGTACACCCCCTTCGACGAACGTCTCAGTACGGAGCAGCGCCGCGGCATCTTCGATCTCTCGCGCGTCAACGGAGTTCGAGCTCCGGACTACTTCCGCCTCGATTTCCGCCTGGACCGCACCTTCACCGTCCGGGATAAGCCTCTCCTGGTCTGGCTCGGCGTCCAAAACGTGACCAATCGCAAGAACTTCGCCGAGGCATCCTGGAATCGGGAAGCGAATCGTCTTCGCATTGGCGATCAGCTCGGTCTATTCCCGCTCGTCGGCATGGATTGGCGATTCTGACCGGGCCGGAACCGGTAGCATGGTAGGTTGATCAACGCCCGCGCGGGATTCACCCTTTCTCTGCTCACCGCTATCTTGTGGGGTAGTTTGCCAGTCGCCCTGCGGCCCATTCTGGAGCGGTTGGACCCCGTCACCATCACCTGGGTCCGCTATGTCGCGGCGGCGGCGGGCATGGCCATTTTCGTCGCGCGCAGCCGTGCCATTCCCAACGCCGCAAGCCTATCGCCGCGGCATTGGCTGCTGCTTGGCGCTGCGTTGGGCGGCTTCCTCGGCAACAACTTCGGCTACCTGATCGGCCTTCGCAACACGTCGCCGGCCGCAGCTCAAATCCTCATCCAGCTTGCGCCCATTCTCGTGATCTTCGGCGCGGCGTATCTCTTCAAGGAGCCCTTCGGCCGCTGGCAAGTGGCCGGCGTCACGCTGCTGGCCGCGGGCGTCCTGCTCTTCTTCCACCACCGCTTGGCCGCCTTTACCGCGGGCGCGGGCGGCGCCTATTTCACTGGCGTCGCAGCGGTGCTGTGTGCCGCGGCCCTGTGGGCCATCTATGCGCTGGCGCAAAAAGAGTTGCTGCGGTCGATGAGCTCCATCGCCATCATGGCTTTTGTCTACTGCACCGGCTCGGTCGCTATGCTGCCCTTTGCCACACCCTCCAGCCTTCGCAACCTGGACGCGCCCACCGCCTGGCTGCTCGCCTATTGCTGCCTCAACAGCCTGCTCGGCTACGGCTTCTTCAGTGAGGCACTGGCCCGCTGGCACGCGTCGCGGGTCAGCGCCGTCGTCGCCTTGGCGCCCCTGTTTACCGTGCTCTTTCAGTTTGCCGCCTCGCGGCGTTTCCCGCACCAGGTCACCGTCGAGCACTTTGACCTGGGCAACATCGCCGGAGCCCTCCTTGTGGTGGCCGGTTGCATGGCCACGTCGCTCGGCAAAAGCAAGCCGGCGGCGGATTGATATACTCTTTGCAAATGGCGGACAGCGGGGAGGTAACACGGCTACTCAACCGGTGGTCGTCGGGAGACCGCAAGGCGCTGGAAGAGGTTGCGCGCCTGCTGTATCCCCAGTGGAGAACCATGGCCTCCGGCTACTTCCGGCAGGAGCGCTCCGGCCACACCCTCCAGCCCACCGCCCTGATCCATGAAGCCTACCTACTACTCCAAAAGGCGAATCCGCGCGGGTTCGACAGCCGCAAGGAGTTTCTCGGCTTCGTGGCGCAACTAATGCGTCAAGTCCTGGTCGACCATGCCCGCCGGGTCCAGTCCCTCAAGCGCGGTGGCGGCCAGAACCGCGTCGAAACCACCGATGTAACCGCCGAGGAGATCCTCTCCGCCGAAGAGTTCCTCACCATCCATACCGCGATCGACGAGCTCGCGGAAAACTCCGAACGCAAGGCCCGCGTCATCGAACTCCGCTACTTCGGCGGCTATAGCCAGGAAGAGGTGGGTGATATTCTCGGCATCTCCGCCGCCACTGTTCACCGGGAACAGCGGATGGCCGAAGCTTGGCTGAACCGCGCTCTGCAACGCGCCGTTTTTCAATGAATCCCGGGCGCTGGGCACGACTCGAGCAACTCTTCGACGCCGCCAGCGTTCTCGACGCGCCGGATCGCGCGAACTACATTGCGCGGGAAACGGACGGCGATCCCGAGATGCGGGCGGATCTCGAGAGCCTGCTCGCGCACGACGGGCAAGCACGGGGCGCCGGACAGATCATCGGCGATTTCCGCTCGGCGGCGGAACCCTACTGGATCGGGAAACGGATTGGCGCCTATTGCATTGTCCGCGAAATTGGCAGGGGCGGCATGGGGATCGTTTTCGAGGCGCGCCGCACCGGAGACTTCCAGCAAACCGTGGCCCTCAAGCTCTGCGGGCAAGGCGCGTTTTCGCCCGCTTTCCGGGAACGTTTCGAGCGTGAGCGCCAAATCCTGGCGGCCTTGAACCATCCCTACATTGCCCGCCTGCTCGACGGCGGCGCCACACCGGAGGGCGTGCCCTACTTTGTTATGGAACTCGTCGAGGGCCAGCCGCTAAATCGATTCGAAGGCGACAAGCGCAAGTTGTTCCTCAAGATCTGCGAAGCGGCCAGCTACGCCCATGGCCACCTCGTCGTCCATCGGGACTTGAAGCCGTCGAACATTCTGGTCGACTCGAACGGCACACCCAAGCTTCTCGATTTCGGTATCGCCACACTCACCGGCGACACCGGCGGGGTCACCCAGACCGCTCTCGGCCCCGTGACGCCTGACTACGCCGCACCGGAACAGCTTCTGGGCGGCCTCATTACCGTCCGGACCGACGTCTACCAGCTCGGCCTGCTGCTCTACGAGCTCTCAACGGGCCGGCGTGGACAGCAAACCGACTCCTCCTCGCTTGGCGCGCTCGAACGGTCCATCTGCGAGACGGAGCTGCCCAACGCCGGCCTCGACGCCGATCTGTCGACTATCCTTTCGACCGCCACCGCCAAGGACCCCGCCGCCCGCTACTCCAGCGTCGCCGCACTCGCCGCCGACTTCACCAACTACCTCGAAAACCGCCCCATCGCCGCGCGCCCCGCCTCCGCCGCCAGCCGCCTTCGGAAGTTCATCGCCCGGAACCGCCTGGCGACATTGGCGGTGGTTGCCGTCGCCGCCGCTATCCTCGCCGGAACCGTGTCCACGCTCTACCAGGCCCGCCGCGCCGAACGCCGGTTCAACCAGGTGCGCGGCATCGCACGCACTCTCATGTTCGACGTGCAGGACTCTGTCCGCCCGCTCGCCGCTTCGGCGGGCGCGCAAAAAATCGTGGTCAAGAGCGCGCTCGACTACCTCAACGCCCTTTCCGCCGAGGCCGGCGCCGATCGGGCCCTCCGCACCGAAATCGCCGAAGGCTACGCCCGAATCTCCGAAATCGAATCCAGTTTTCTGGAGCCGTCCCTCGACCAGCGCGAGACCGGTGCCGCCAGTGCCGGTAAGGCCCAGGCGATGTTCGAGCAACTGCACCAGGAGGACCCGGCCGGCGCCCAGGTCGCCATCGGCCTCGCCGGAGTCTATCTCAGCGGCGCGGAGGGCGCCGTCCGGTCCGGCCGCTTTAGTGAAGGCCAAGCCAAAATCGAGTCGGCCATCGATATCCTGCGCAAGACTGCGCAGTCGAACCCCGGCAACCGGGACGTGAAGCGAAAGCTCGCTCAGGCCTATGCCCGTTTCAATCGCGACATCGGTTCCCGCTCCAAGCCAACTCTGGAATACGCCCTCGCGCCCATCGCCGTTCTCGAGGAAATTGTCCAGTCGGATGCCGCGGCGGAGCCCGAACTCGCCCAGGCCTATAGCGCCGCCGGCGCGGTGTATTTCAATCTCGGCCAGGCCGCCCCAGCCGCGGAGCAGTTTCGCAAGGCCATCGCCATTCATGAGCGCCGCCTGGCCGCCGAACCCGGCAACGTGTCAACGCGGAAGAGCCTCATGCTGGTCTACGCAAGCCTTGGCGATGCGCATTGGGGATTCAAGCAGAGTCTAGGCGACCGGCCAGGGGCCCTGATATGGTTTAGCCGAATGTCGGCCGAGGCGCGGCGTCTGCTCGATGCCAACCCCGCGTCGCCGGTCAGCCGTTTCGACTACGCCATGAGCCGGATGCGCCACGGCGCCGCCCTGGCCCCGCGCGATCCGGAGGCCAAGCGCATGCTCGCCGAGGCCACCGGAATCGTCGAGGCCCACGCCGCCGCCGACCCGCAAAATACCGGTGCCCGCCGCCAGTTGATGGATCTCTACCTCCGCTTGGCCGCCCGCCACCAGGAACTCGGCGAATTCCAACCGGCACTCGCCGCCTGGCGCAAATCGGCGGCTATCGGCGAAGCCATGCGCGCAGAGCCGGCTAATCTCGGCGCGCGCACCTGGCTCATCCGCACCTACCTCGCTCTCGGCGACGAACTCAACAAACGCGGCAACAAGGCGGAAGCCCGCGCGCTCGCCCCAATACTGGAGTCACTAGCCGATGAAATCGAGAAACTCGATAACAAAAATACGGTCGTGATCGACCTCTACAACCGCGCCCGCCAGTGGGCCAGCGCTACGCGCAAGTGATGGACAGCGATCAACTCTTCCTCCAGCATGCGCGTGTGCGCCCCGCGGACAGCGGCAAAACAGGCCCGGGCCAACAGAGCGGTCGCCAGTCCGAACGGCACGAACCACAGCGCCGAGGCTAACGAGAAGGCAAGGCGCGCAAACGCGTGTTCCCTGGATCCGGTAGTGCCCATAAATGAGCCGAGGATCCCAAAGACGGTTCCCAGCAACCCGAAAAACGGCGCCGTGCCGGTAATAGCTGCCAATGTTCTCACCTTTGTTCCTGACACCGTGAACAATCGAAAAGTTCCGCGTGCCTCCTGCCGATATGATGGAAATAGGGATGGATTTCTCAATCAAGCGCTTCCTGCCGGAAGTCTTCGGCTTTGTGTTGGTTGTCATCAGCCATCGAATCCTCGGCCGGCGTTTCGCTAGCAAAAAACTGGTATTGGCCAGCGGGATCTTTTCAATTTCCACGCTGCTCCTCAACATCCCGCCCCTTTGGCGGCACCTTCCGCCCGGTTTGGCCTATGAATGGGCGCGAGGTCTCGGAATGTTATGGGCCATGGCCGCCGTTGGCACGGCACTCCTCTTGGAACTTTTCTCTCGGCTATCGCCGCCGGTCGACGCCGCCCGAAGGCAGGTGCTCCAAACCGCTTCCATGGCGGCGCCGGCCCTGCTGCTCGGCTATGGCTCGCTCTATGAGCGAAACCAGCTCGTCCCCAAGCAGGTCGATATCTCCATTCCCGGCCTTCCCAAGGATCTACACGGCCTCCGTATCGCCCAGATTTCTGACATCCATATGAGCGGCTTTTTCGGTGAGCGCGACCTGGTCCCGGCCATCGACATGGCCAACAACTTTCAGCCCCACCTGACCTTCGTCACGGGCGACCTGATAACCCGGGAAAACGACCCGTTGGACGAATGCCTCCGTCAACTGAAGCGCCTGAGGTCCGCAGCCGGCGTCTTTGGTTGCATGGGCAATCATGAGATCTATGGCAATTGCCTGGAATACGTCGAGCGCGAGTCTGCGAAATTCGGCGCCCGTTTCCTGCGTTCTACCGCGGAATCGCTGCGGTTTGGCAACGCCCGGCTGCGCATTGCCGGAGTCGACTATCAACGCGTAAGCCATCCCTACCTGGCCGGAACGGAATCGTTGCTGGACAAGGACGCGTTCAACATTCTGCTTTCGCATAACCCCGACGTTTTCCCCACCGCTGCGGGGCAGGGTTGGGACCTGACGGTGGCCGGTCACACACACGGTGGTCAAGTCACGGTAGAGTATCTAAACCAGCACCTGAATTTGGCAAGGTTTATCACTCCCTACGTGTACGGCACCTACCAGAAAGAAAGCTCGCATCTCTATGTCACCCGTGGCATCGGTACGGTCGGCGTCCCCGCCCGCATCGGCGCGACGCCGGAGGTTGCCTTGATCCGCCTGTGCGCTATCTGATCGTCAGCGATATTCACGCGAATCTCGAAGCGCTCAACGCCGTCGTGGCTGCCAACGCCGGTCTCTACGACCAGATCCTCTGCTGCGGCGATTTCGTCGATTACTGTGCCAGTCCGAACGAAGTCTGCGATTGGGCCCGCGACAACTGCAACGCTGTGATCCGCGGCAATCACGACAAAGCGTGCTGCGGTCTGGACAATACCGACGACTACAACCCGCTCGCCCAGGCAGCCGTCATCTGGACCATGAAAACCCTGACTCCTTCCAATACGGAATGGCTGCGGGTTCTTCCAAAGGGCCCGGTCTGGATTGAGGACGCCTTCCAACTCGTGCACGGCTCTCCCTTCGACGAGGACGAATATCTCCTCGACGTTCCGGAGATTCTCCGCGCCCGTCAGTCGATGCAGGCGCCGCTGGTATTCTTCGGCCACACCCACTTGCAGGGCGCGATTCAATTCCATGGCGACCAGGGTGGCATGATTCCGGCCGTCGCCCTGAACGAGTCGGCGCGCGTCATCCAGATCCAGCCCGGCGACTATTATCTGGTGAATCCCGGCTCTGTCGGCCAACCGCGTGATCGCGACTGGCGTGCCGGCTGCGCCCTCTACGACTCGGCCTCCCAGGAGCTCGTTCTGCGCAGGATCGAGTACGACCTCCCTGCCACCCAGCGGCGGATCGTCGAATCTGGCCTGCCCCCGGCCCTGGCCGACCGCCTCACACGAGGGCAGTGAGAATCTGCTAATCTCCCTCGGAGGAGAACGATCATGGTCAAGAAAATCGGCATCGGCCTCGCTGCCGTCATTGCCGCTCTATGCGCTGTCATCGCGATGCAGCCGGACAAGTATGCCGTCACCCGGTCGGCGACGATCCCGGCCTCACCCGATGTCGTGTTCAGCCAAATCAACGACTTCACCAAGTGGAACGACTGGTCTCCCTGGGCCAAGCTCGACCCCAACATGAAGACCACCATTACTCCCAACCCGGCCGGCAAGGGCGCCAGGTACGATTGGGTTGGCAACAGCGATGTGGGCTGCGGCTCCATGACCATACTCGATTCGAAGCCGAACGAGAGCGTCCGCATCGACCTGGAGTTCGTCGAACCCTTCGCCTCGAAAGCCCTCACGAACTTTACCCTCACGCCGGACGGCGCGGGCACCAAGGTCGAATGGGCCATGTCCGGCGAGAACAACTTCATGGGCAAGGCCTTCAGCCTGTTCATGAACATGGACAAAATGATCGGCGCCGACTTCGAAAAGGGCCTGTCGCAGCTTCAGACCGCGGTCAAGCGGTAGCTCTCTCGCGCAGCTTTACTAGTTGGCGCAGCATCGCGTTCACAGGCGTGGGAACGCCCAGTTCGCGGCCGCGCGCGGCCACGTAGCCATTCAGGGAGTCGATCTCCGTCCGCCGCCCAAACGCCAGGTCCTGGGCCGTAGACGAGATCGTATCTTTCATGGGAATAGCGAGGTCCAGGGCGAACTGAACCTGGTCGCCCTCCAGCCGGATGCCCTGCGCGGCGGCGACGGCCACCGTCTCCTCGACGGCGGCCCGCACCACGGCGGACGCCTCGGCTGCGATCCGTCCATACCGCGCGCCCGTCAGCGCGGAAATCGCGTTGTAGGCGCAGTTCAGCACAAGCTTGCGCCATAGCTCCACATCGACGTCTTCGACTAGGCGGCACGGCACGCCAAACGACGTGAAAAGCGCGCCCCAGTCGGCCGACGAGAGCGCCAAGTCCCCGCGCCCGGTGTGGACCACGTGACCATCGCCTCCCATGTAGGCGCCGACGTATACGACGCAAGCGTCGGCCATATGTCCGGCCGCGCGAAACCGCGCCGCGCCGTCCACGCCGTTCTGGAGCGTCAATACGCGTGACCCGGCCGGCAGCGCCGCCGCCAGCGAATCGGAATCGACCGTTTTCACGCAGGCCAAATACCGGTCCCCAGCCACCAGTTCCGTCGACGCACGCACGGGCACGGAAATGGTGTCGCCTCCCGTTTCAATCGACAACCAGCGCGCCTGGATCGCCTCCACATGCCGCGCCCTGCCGACCAGGGTGACGTCGCACCCGCCCCTGGCCAACAACCCGCCAATGTAGCACCCCACCGCGCCGGCGCCGGCAACAACGACGTGCATGGCTACAGCAGCTCCTGTTCGGCGGCGTGCATCGCCGGCGCTCCAGCCGCCACGTCGCATGGATCAATGCGGCCTCTAGCCTTCGATTCGGCCTCTCTGGGCAGGTTCGAAGCAGCAGGCGTGGAATCCCTTACCGCGGCCCGAGGCTCCCTGAGCTTCGCAGGGCCCACGCCTTCGAGTACAAGCTTTTTCAACACGAAACTATCGTAACAAGCCCTCCACCAGCAGCCCCTCGATCTCCACCGCCCGTTGCCAGCCCATCACCAGTGCGTCCACATACTCGTCCTGCAACTGCACCAGGTTCCGCTGCGTCTGCAGCGCGAACGGATACGCCGCAGCCATGCGCCGGTAGTTCTCCTTGTACATCGCGTGCGCCTTCTCCGCCGTGGGGATCATCTCGTCCCGGTAGGTCCGCGCCGCGACGAACGCGTTCGCGTACTCCCGGTGCGCCTCCGCCAGCCGCAGCCGTAATCCGGTCCGCGTACGCTCCACCGCCTGGCGCGCCGCTTCCCGCTCCGCGCGCGCCGCGGCCACGTTGCCCTGGTTGCGGTTGAACAGCGGCACCTCAACGCCGATTTCAAAGAACCCTTCCCGCCCCACTGGCCGCATCCCAACCTCCAACAGCTCCCGGTTGTATGCCGCCCCGCCGCGCACCATCACGTCCGGCACCGGTTCGCGTTTAGCGCGAGCCAGCGCCGCCTCGGCTCGCAGCACGCCGGAAGCAGCCTCCCGCAGCTCCGGGCTCTTTTCCAGTACCTCGGCGTCAAACGTAAGCGCGGGCAGCGCCGTCAAGTCGCCCGCCAGCTCCGCAACCGCCATCGCCGGACGCCCCAACAGCGCCGCCATCTGCCGCCACGTCCGCTCCTGCGCGTTCTTCGCCATGGTCAGTGACAACGCCGCTCGCTGCGCCTCCACCTCCGCCGCCATCCGGTCGGGCTGGTCCGCCTGGCCGACGTTCATGAGCTCGCGGGCGATCTGCACCGTCTCCACGGCAAGCGCCGACATTTGCCCGCGCACTTTCACCCGTTGCGCGTCGCCCATCGCCTGATAGAACAGAAGCCGGGCCGCGTTGCGCACCCGCTGCTTTTCCGTCTCTAACAGCGCTTCGCTTACCGCGCGGTCCCCTGCGGCCACCCGTTTGCTCAGCCCCAACTTTCCGCCGGTGACGATGCGCTGTTCGAAGAACCCGCCGTGCTCGCCGCCCCGGATCACCGGACCCGCGGCGATCTCCTCGCTCGTCGCGCCCAGGACCGGATTCGGATACAGCCCGGCCTGTCTCTCCCTGCCGGCCGCCGCCGCCACATGTGCCTCGGCCTGCCGCACCGCCGGATGCGCCTCCAGTGCCATCCGTTCGAAATCCTCCACACGAAGCGCCTGCGCCAGGACAAATACGAATAGACCGTTCATCGCGCTGCCTTTCTTTTCTGGATCTCCTCGTACACCGCCGGCGTCACCACGCGCACCAGCGTCATCATGCCGCCCATCGCCGCGCTCCATGTTTCGCGCAGGCCGTAGTTCTCGGGCTTCGCCGCGTACGGTCCGTCGTCGGCCATCCACATGTCCTGCGGGTAACCCTTCACTTTCTTCTTCTCCGGATCGTTCTTCGGATACGGCTCCACCGGCCCGTTCATGTGGTGCGCGTGTTCACCGTGCTGAATCGGCCCAACCATCGAAATCATTTGGTTCATCATGTGGTGCGGCAGGTGGCAGTGCAGCATCCAGTCGCCCAGATACTTCGCTTCGAACTCTATATTCCGCGCCTGTGCCACACCCACCAGCACGGTATTCTGCGGATACCACATCGTCTCCGGCACACGCCCGGCCTCGGTGCCGGTCACCACGAACTGCATCCCGTGCAGGTGAATCGGATGATGATCCATTCCGATGTTGATCAGGCGCAGGCGCACCCGCTCTCCCTGCTTCACAATCATCGGCGTGCACGCCGGGCCCGCCTTGCCGTTGAAGGTCAGCCAGTTGAACTCCATCGCTAGCGAGTTTGGCACCGTGTTATTCGGCAGCAGCGCCCACTCCTGAATCACCAGCCCAAAATCCCGCTGCACGGCCGGTGTGTACGGCTTTTCCGGGTGCATGATGAACAGCCCAAGCTGCCCCATCATCTCCTGCATCGGAAAGTGGGAGTGATAGAAGAACGTGCCGTTCTGACGAAGCGTCCACTCATAGACGAACTTTCCGCCAGGCGGCACAGGGTCCTGTCCCAGCCCCACGCTGCCGTCCATCTCCATCGGCACCTCGAATCCGTGCCAATGCACCGCCGTCGGCTCTGGCAGTTTGTTTTCGAAGACCACGCGCACGCGGTCGCCCTCATTCACCTCTATCGTCGGACCCGGCACCGTGCCGTTGTAGCCCCATGCGTCCATCACGCGCCCGGGCGCCAACTCCACGCGCACCACCTCCGCGATCAAATGAAACTCTTTCACGCCGTTCACCATACGGTGCGGCAGTTTCGGCAGGTCCGGCGTCTCCACCGGCAACACTGCCTGCGCGCGCGCGGACGCCTGGGAAAACAGCGTGCCGCTCGCAACGCGGGAGAAAAAACTCCTGCGGTTGTCCATAGCAACTCCTCGTTAGTCAGAATCGAAATCGGGGCGGGGCAGAATCCCGGCGATCAGACTCGCAATGGAGGAGTGGGCGCTACAACGCGCGGCAGCGCCTGGAAACGGACCAGGCGCGCGGACACCGGTATCCAGACGAGCGCCGGCGCCGGTATCGCGGCGTCCACGACAATATCCTGGTCGACGGAGCACGTATTCGCCGTCTCATGGCAGGACGGAGGCACCGGAACGATCTCACACTTCGCCATGCACTGCGTCGAAACGGCGACTAGCAGGGCGACAAGAACTATCAGCGCGCGAGGCATACCGTTCTTCTCCATTCTCTACTCCTGGCGCAGCGCAGTCAATGGATCGATCGACGTGATCCGCCACGCCGGGATCAGACAGGCCGCCGCCGCGACGATCAGAAACAACACCGTCACACCCGCGAACGTCAACGGATCCACCGGGCTGACGCCGTACAGCAGCTTTTCCAAATAACGGGTCAGCGCCACCGCGCCGGCTATGCCCAGCACCGCGCCCGCGCAGGTCATCGCCAGCCCGTGGCCGATCACGCCCCGGATCACGCTCCCGTGCCCCGCGCCAAGCGCCATGCGAATGCCCAGCTCTTTCCGCCGCTGGCTCACCGAAAGCGCGATCACCGCGCCGATTCCACCCGCGCTGATGCCCGCGGCAAGCAGCGCGAACATTCCCAGCAGCAGCGCCGTCACCCGCGCCGGCGCCACAGACTCCTCGCGCATTCGTTCGATCGAGGACACCAGGTCCACGGCCAGCTCCGGGTCCACGCCGTGCAATGCCCGCCGCACCTCCGCCGCGACCGCCATCGGCTCGCCCGCTGTTCGTGCCACCAACCGGTTCACAAACCCCGCCTGCTTGTACGGTTGATAGAGCACATCGCCTACGTTCCGGCCCAGGCCGTACTCCCGCACATCGCCGGCCACGCCGATAATCTCGGTCCACGTCTTGCCTTGATCGAACGTTACGCGCTTGCCCACCGCACTTTCGCCCGGCCACCGGTGACGGGCCATTGTCGCGTTTACGATGCCCACCAGGGGCCGCGACGTGTCCTCATTTTCCGAGAAACCCCGGCCTTCCAGCACCGGCTGGCCGATCGTCGCAAAGTAACCGGGGCTAACGACAGTCGTATCTACAACGGGCGCCAGTTCGCCGCGCGACACCGGCCGTCCTTCGATCTGAAACTCGGTCGTCGAGGGTCCCAGCGCGATGCCTGTTGCGTCGAACGGCAGGCCGCCGGCCATCGCCGCGGCGCGCACTCCGCCCACGGTCTGCATCGCCAGCAGAATGCGCTCCGCCAGGTTCCGGTAGTCCGCGGGGGTCCGGTATTTCCGATTGTTCGCCGATAGTCGCATGGCCAGCAGCCGCTCGGTAGGAAATCCCGCCTGCACCTGCATTAATTCCAGGAAGCTGCGCAGCATTAGCCCGGCGCCGGTCAGCAGCAGGAACGAGACCGCCACTTGCGTCACCACCAGGCCGGTACGTAACCGGCTCCGCCCGCTGGCTGCGGAGTGCCGCAGCTCCGACGACAAATTTCGTCCCCACGCCAACGCCGGCGCCAGACAAAAGCCCACACCCGTCGCCACCGATACCGCCAGCGCGAACGCCACAACGGGCCAGTCCAGCGAAATCTCCGCCGCCCTCGGCGTCAGTCGTCCGGCGAATCGCTTCAGCATGTCGAGCGTCAGCGGCGCCAGCGCGACTCCGATCACGCCGCCGGCAAGCGCCAGGACTGTGCTTTCCGCCAACAGTTGCCGGACCAGCCGCCACCGTGTCGCGCCCAACGCCAGGCGCAGCGCCAGCTCCCGCTCCTTGCGCAACATCCGGGCCAGCATCAGATTCGCCACGTTCGCGCACGCGATCAGAAGCACAAACCCTGTCGCGCCCATCAATACCAGCAGGCCGGGCCGGGCCGCCGCCGTCAACTCCTCCCGCAGCGGGTTCACCGAAAGCGCGTACCCATAGTTGGCCGGGTACAATTCCGGGTACGCCTGCTGCGTTTGGCGGGCGATTGTCGAAGTCTCGGCCCGCACCTGCTCCAACGGCGCCTTTCGCCGCGCGAAAACCGTCATCATCCGCGCCGCGCGGTTCTCGCGAAAGGCCTGCGACGAACGCGTCGGGCAATGCGACGCCGGCATATAAACATCGGAGTCGTTCGGATACTGTGGAATCGGCGGCAGCACGCCGATCACGCGGTGCGGCCGGTTGTTCATCGCGAACGTCCTTCCGACGATGGCCGGATCCGCCCCATGCCGGGAGGTCCAATAGGCATGGCTCAACACCAGCACGCCATCGGACTCTGGCTTATCGTCGCTTTCGGCGAACATCCGCCCGTAGAGCGGCCTCACGCCCAGAACCTCGAAAAAGTTCGCCGATACCACCGCCGTCTGCACCCGCTCGGCGAAGTTCTCGCCCAGCAGCAGAAAAACCATCGAATGGTGTTCCACCACTCCGTCCAGCGTCCCCGTCGCGCCGCGGTAGTCTTCAATCTCTTTCACTGAAAACGGCACGTTGTTCAGGCCGCGGGCCGTCGCAGTCTGCCGGAGCACCACAAGGTCCTCGCCGCGGTCATACGGCAGCGGCCGCAGCAGTACGCCGTAGACGACGCTGAAGATCGCCGTGTTTGCGCCGATCCCCGCCGCCAACGTCAACGCCGCGGCCACGCTGTATCCCGGATTGTTGAGCAGTGAGCGAACGCCCACCCGCACATCGCGCCAAATCGATTCGAACAAACGGCTCAACCGGATCTCCTTCTATCCTCCAGTATCCGCCGTTCTCGCTGGATAACGTGGTATAAACGCCATGTGAAATTCTCGCTCGTCCTATTGGCCGCCGCCCTCTCCGCACAGACTTGGCGGTTCGACAATCTCAAGAAGATCGGCGGCCTGAAGCCTACGGTGGAAGGCAACCCCAAAGTCGTCCAGTCTCCAAAGGGAAAGGTTGTGCAGTTCGACGGCGACGGCGATGCGCTTTTCTTCGACGTCCACCCGCTGGCCGGCGCGGAGACGTTCACTTGGGAGGTCATCTTCCGGCCCGACTGCGATGGCAGGAAGGAGCAGCGGTTCTTTCATCTGCAGGAAGAGGGCTCCCAGTACCGGCTTCTGTTTGAAACCCGCGTGGGCGGCGGCGTCTGGTACCTGGACAGCTTCGCCAACTCCGCCAGCGGATCCAAAGCGCTGATGGACGCGAAGCTCACTCATCCCTGCGACGCCTGGTATCACGTGGCCAGCGTCTACGACGGCAAGGAGTTCTCCAACTACGTTGACGGCAAGCTGCAAGGCAAGGCCGAAGTGAAATTAACGCCGCAGAAGGCCGGGCGCACATCGGCCGGCGTCCGCATCAACCGGGTCGACTACTTCAAAGGCGCGCTCCATTCGGCCCGGTACAGCCGGACCGCTTTGACGCCCGCCCAGTTCCTGAAGAAGTGACCGATGCGCCTGTGGCTGCTGCTCCTGCCTGCGGCCCTGCACGCGCAGAATCAGCTTTGCGCGCCCTGCCACGCCGCCATCTATAAGCGCTACATGCAGACCGGCATGGCCCGCTCCTCCGGCCGCGTCGACGGCGCGGAGTCCTTCGCTTCGGCGAAGTTCACGGCCGCCAACGGCGCCGAGTTTGAGATCGACAAGAGTTATCGGATGCGATTCACGCGCGGTGAGGCGGCGGCTACGCGCATGCTGCGCTACTTTATCGGCTCCGGCCGCTTGGGCCGAAGCTATGTGTACGAGAAGGGCGGCCGGTTCTTCCAGGCCCCGGTGGCCTACTATGCGGCCACAAAGAGTTGGAATCTCTCACCCGGCTATGAAACCAGGCAGACTGTCGAGCTGACCCGCGCGATTGAACCCGCGTGCCTGCAGTGCCACTCCAGCCGTGGCGCGGAGATTGGCGGCGGCGTCACCTGCGAGCGCTGCCACGGCCCCGGCGCTCAGCACATTCGCACCGCCTCGCCCAAGCACATCGTCAATCCGGCGCGGCTGCCGGTCGAGGAGCGCGAAAGCGTCTGCGCGCAATGCCATCTGACCGGCGCGGTGCGCGTCTCCCGCAACACCCGGCCCTATACGCCGGGCGCAAAGCTTTCGGATTCCATCGCCATTTTCGTCGAGCGCGGAGGATCGAATGAGGTCCGCGCCACCAGCCATTTCGAAGACTTGGCCATCAGCGCGTGCAAGACCAAATCCGGCGGCAAACTCCACTGCACCACCTGCCACGATCCGCACGGCGGCGAGGTGACCAACGCCAAATGCCAGACGTGCCACCAGTCCTGCAGCCAGGCGGGGCCGAAGGGCGATTGCATCTCCTGCCACATGCCCAAGCAGCCGGGCAATGCCGGGGCGCATGTCCCGTTTACCAACCACGCCATTGGCGTGAGAACGCCCGTCTCCCATCCGTTGCGTCCGTTCTGGGGCGCTGTAAACGCCCGCGACTGGGCGCTGGCCGATCCCACTGTGGAGCGGTTGCGGGCCGTGCCGGCCGACGCCGCCATCAGCGCCCAGTTGGCCCAGGCACTGGACCGCGCCGGCGACGAAGCCGCCGCTGCGCAGGCCGCGCGCCAAACCCTCGTCTTGGACCCGAACCACACGCCGTCGCTGATCAACCTCGGAACCTACCAGATCCAAAAAGGCAACGCAAAGGAAGCGATGGCTCTTTGGCTGAGGGCGTTGGCCATAAACCCGTCTCTCGTCAACGCACGCTTAAATCTGGCCGCCGCACAGATTCAGGCCGGCGACACGGCCTCGGCCAAGGCCACGCTGCAACTGCTGTTCGACTACGAGCCCGACTTGCCCCGCGCCCGCCGCCTACTGCAGCTCCTTCAATAGCTCCATACCGCCCACCCGCGCCCGCGTGGCGGATTCCATGTCCAGCACACCCAGGTTGTAGCTTTCACCCGCCTCCCAGCGCCTGCGGCCCTCCGGCGCGGCCTGGCCCGCGGCGTCGTGGACCGCCGTTGCGCGCAATGTCAGCTCATTGGACCCGCTCAGATCGAGCGTGCCCGTGTAGACCCAATCCAATTCGCCTCCGTTCCGGAACTCCTCGATCGAAAAGGCGCCGTTCTTGGCGAAGAGCATGCGGAAGCGCGTGTAGGTGGCGCGGCCGCTCTTGAAGGTGCCGATCCGCGCGCGCCAAGTGCCGGCCAGCCGCTCAGGCGGAGCGCCCGCCAGTAGCGGCACGGCTGCGAGGAACAGTCGGCGTGTCATTTCCTTGATGTTGGCACAGCCGTTGCGCCTGTGCCAGGTGCCGCCGGTTGTGGGCGGCGATGATCAAAAATCCGGCGCCGGCCGTGAACCGGATCCAATGTACAAATGGGTTTCGGAATCGAATGCGGTTCAAATCCAGATCGGCCGATTCGTACAGCAGGCTTTCCACGGCCTGCTGGGAACGCAAGAACTCCTTGAGCGCGGCCGGCATGGCTGCGTCCCGGGCGGGTTGGACGCTATCGACCGCCCGGAACTGATTCCTGGTCCCCGGCTCCATTCGTTCGATAAACAGTCGCGACGGCCAGCCGGGCCGTATCGGTTTTCGCCCGGCCGGCCGGCCGAGATGCAGCACGGGGGCCACCGCATCGCGTATGGCCGCCGTGTAAAGAGTATTCGTCTTTGCCAGATGTTCCAGGCACTGGGGCGCGGTCCACGCTCCGCCGGTTGGCGTCACGAAGGTCTCCCGGCTTAGCAGCTCCGCCCAACGGTTCGCCTGGGCGAGTTGCTCGACTACAGACTGTATATCCGCGTGCATCTCACTCACTAGAGCGCAAAAAGCGCTCGCGTTTGCTCACGCACCCAGCCAACTTCGGCAAGCGGCGGCTCTTTCCTGGCTGACAACGACCGGTTCGCGGGTAGACGGAGTCAACTCTAGCATCAGCTTCCCCTTGCCGCAGGGCGCCAGGCGCTCCACGGCGTCCACATGTACCAGCCAGGCGCGGTTGGCTCGAAAGAACTCCCCGCGCTCCAGTTCCGCCTCAATCGCCGCCAGCGGCATGTCGACCAGATAGCGCTGGCCGGAGCGCGTCATGAGAAACACCAGCTTGTCCTCGGCGTGGAAATAGGCAATCTCTCCGGTCCGGATGACGTGGTAGCCCACGCCCTTGCGAACCAGGAACCGGTCCCGGCGCTTGGCGTTGTGATGGGTCACGTTGCGCAGCCGCGTCTGGTAGTCCGCCGCGAAGTGCTCGGCCAGCGCCCGGTACTTGCCAAGAGCGGCCGCTACCTGGGACTGCCGGATCGGCTTCAACAGGTAGTCGATGCCGTTGGACTGGAAAGCCTCCAACAAATACTCGTCGAACGCCGTGGTAAATACCACCGGGCACGGCACCGGCGCGGCCCGGAAGATCTCGAAGCTCATGCCGTCGGAGAGAAGGATGTCGCAAAACAACAGGTCCGGCGCGGCGTTGGATTGGAACCAGGCCACGGCCTCGGACACGCTGCCGAGCTTGGCGACGATTTCGGCGTCCGGCGCGGCCGCGGTCAGAAACGCGGCGAGCTTCTCACGCGCCAGCGGCTCGTCCTCGACGATCACTAACCGCATCGAGGGATTTTAGCGGGATTCGCACCGAAAAGCGAGTGGGCCCTTTTTGGATCTCCACGTCCTGGCGCAAGGTCAAGCGAACGCGCTCGCTCAAATTCTGCAATCCAACGCCGGGAGAGGGCCGCGGATGCTTCTTCGGCCGGATGTCGTTCTCCATCACCACGGCATCGTTCTCGATGCGCAGCGTGACCACCAGCGGCTCAGTGCGGCTGAACTCGTTGTGCTTGACCGCGTTCTCCAGCAGGATCTGCAGGGAGATGGGCGGCAGATACACGTTGGCGAAGGCCGTCCGGTCCGCCGGAATCTCCATGCGGAAGGCTTCCTCAAAGCGCAGCTTCAACAGAGCGCAGTAGCGGCTTAGGAAATCGAGTTCGTCCTCCAGGCTGACGAGCGAACGGTCCCGGTTGTGAAGGATGTAGCGGTAGACATCGGCCAGATTGTCGTTGAAGGCGACCGCCCGCGCGGGGTCGTTCTCGATCAGCCAACTGAGCGCGTTCAGCGAGTTGAACATGAAGTGCGGGTCGAGCTGGTTCTTCAGCGCTTCGAGCTCGGCCTGCACCTTGGCCCGTTCCAGCTTTTCGAAGGTGACCATGTCGGACTCGCGCTGCTGAATCAGGTACACGGTCTCGTAGACGTGAGTGATAAAGATCACGCAGATGACGGAGGTGGCCGTAGCCAGCCGGATCGCTACCCAGTCGACGGGCAGGCCGCTGAACCAATACCAGGTCCACAGCATCCCGGTCGAGACCGGAACGGTATAGAAGACTATCGCGGCCAGCATCTGGACGATGCGGCGGGCCGGGTGGCGGAACCAGTCGTTCGATTGCCGCTGCCGCAGGTACAGGTAGCGGTTGCCGTGCCAGATGGCCGAGGAAACCAGAATGAACCAGAGCTGGCCGAGCCAGAACGCCGGCTGTCCGATTCCGAACGAACCGTACAGTCCGGTGGCGAGCGGGATCGCCAGGCCGAATAGCGGAATGCAAAGGGACCGGATGCCGCCGTCACGCAGTTCGAGCGGCCGGATTTCCGGTTTCATGCTGAAGATATCCGGTTTGGGTAAGTTGATGGTGGCTGACACTGCAAATGGCCTCTATACTGCTCGGGTGGACCCCTCGAAACTGAACTTTCTCGCAATCGGCGCGGCGGCGCTCTCTACGTTCCTGATTGGCGGCTTGTGGTACTCGCCGGCGCTGTTCGGCAAAGTGTGGCAGGCCGAAACCGGCGAGGTGAAACCCGGCCATCCGGCGAAGGTGTTTGGACTCTCTTTCGTGCTGGCGTTGCTGATGGCGTTCAACCTGGCGGCCTTTATCGGCCCGGACGCGACGCTGAGCTTTGCCGTCGCGGCGGCCTTCGCCGCCGGCCTCGGCTGGGTAGCGCTGGCCATGGGTGTGACATACCTGTTCGAGAGCCGGAGCCTGAAGCTCTGGCTGGTGAACGCCGGATACCCTGTGGTGTCGTTTACAGTCATGGGCGTCATACTGGGCGCCTGGAAGTGAACCTAACACCAAACGGGGCGGCCAACAATAGGCCAGGGGTGAAACGTTTGTGGAAAGGGGTGGCCACGTACAAAAGGGGCAAAGCGAACCCACGCGGAATGAATCGTTTAGGCGTTCACCTGGAAGTTGGGCTACACTTTGGCTGTGCTTCGCGTTCTGGTCACGGGATTTGCGCTGGTTATCGTCCTGCTGCTGGCTTCCGGCTTCGCCGGGGTCCGGAATGCGCAGGAGATCCGGTCGTCGGCCGCGCGGCTGGCGAGCGAACAGGTGGTGACCAACCGGCTGATTGACGAAGTACACCGGGAGCAGACGGCGCTAAACGCGGTCTTCGAGAACCTGAACCACTCGGGCGACTCGATCGACCGGGACCAGATCCTGTCGCAGCTTAACGAGTCTGACCGGGCGATCGAACAGATTGTGACGACCGGACTGGGCACCAAGGATGAACCGCTGTGGAAGGAGCTGCAGAAGGCGACGGCCAGCTTTTCCGCCGAAGCGCGGCGGGTACTGGCGGAAGAGGACGACGAGAGCCTGTTCAGCTACGACTTGCTGGAGCGGCATGAGGCGGTAATCAACGTGGTGCGCGGGTTGATCGCCTCCGGTTCGGCACGCTCGGCCGAGGCGCAAAGGCTCCTCGAGCAGCAATCGGCGCGGCTGGTGCGGCAGTCGATGATGCTGGAAGGCGCCTGCCTGGGTTTGGCCCTGCTGATCGCGGTATACACGGTGCGGACGACGGCCCGGTTGTCGCGCGACATCGCGAATCAGGCCGAGGAGTTGAGCCGGGTGTCCTGGCACATGGTGGAGAACCAGGAGGTGGCGGCAAGGCGGTTCTCCCACGAGTTGCACGACGAGCTGGGCCAGTCGCTGACGGCGGTGAAGGCGAACCTGGTGGCGCTGGGCGCCGCCACGCCGCGGGTGAACGACTGCATCCATCTCGTGGACGAGGCGATCAAGAACGTCCGGGAGCTGTCGCAACTGCTGCGTCCGACGATCCTCGACGACTTCGGACTGGACGCGGGCTTGCGCTGGCAGTGCGAGAGATTCATGCAGCGAACGGGCATCGATGTTCATTTCGATTCCAACCTTTCTCTTCGGCTGCCGGACGAAGTGGAGACCCAACTGTTCCGGATTGCGCAGGAGGCGCTGACCAACATTGCCCGGCATTCCGGCGCGACGGAGGTCCGGATCACCCTTCTGCACGAGGGCGGCAAGGCGCGGCTGCGAATTAGCGACAATGGAAGAGGACTTCCACAAACAAAGACCTCGACGGGTATCGGCATGACCGCCATGAGAGCCCGCGCACGAGGCGCCGGCGGCGACTTGAGTATTCTTACGGCGCCCGCCGGTCTGACCGTGGAGGCCTGGGTGCCCGATGAGCAAGAAGATCCGAATCTTGTTAGCCGATGATCACGCCGTAGTCCGGCAGGGCTTCCGCATGATCCTGGGAGCGCAGCCGGATATGGAGATCGTCGGCGAAGCCGGCAACGGCCGCGAGGCTGTGTCTCAGTGCGAAGCGCTGCAGCCGGATGTGGTTGTGATGGACGTGGCGATGCCCGAACTGAACGGCATCGAAGCGACGCGCCGGATCGCGGAGAGCTCGCCGCAGACGCGCGTGCTGGCGCTGAGCATGCACAAGGACTCCGTGTATGTTCGCGAAATCCTCCGCGCCGGGGCGCGCGGTTACCTGCCGAAGGAGTCGATCGATGTCGACCTGCTCGCCGCCGTCCGCGCCATCGCGCGCGGCGAGGGCTATCTAAGCCCGGCGGTCTCGGACTCGGTGCTGACCGACTATCGCAAGCACGTGACCGATCCGCTGGATCTGCTCAGCAGCCGCGAACGCGAGGTGCTGCAACTGATCGCCGAGGGCAAGACGAACAAAGAGATCGCCGCCGTGCTGAACCTCAGTGTCTATACCGTGGACGCGCACCGCGGCCGGATCATGGAAAAGTTGAACCTCCACAGCACGGGCGAACTGGTCCGGTTCGCCGTGCGGAAGGGTTTGATCGATTAGAAGCTGAGCTTGAGCGCGAGCTGCACGACGCGCCAGGACTCGCCGTTCTGGTTGGTTGTCGAGGAACTCGCCGTCGAAAGCGTCACGCAGCAAGCCTGCGCGAACACGGGCGAGTTGATGGCCGGACTGCCTACGGAGGCGTCGCGCGGATTCCGGAAATTGGCGTGGTTCAGCGCGTTGAAGAATTCGGCGCGGAATACAGCCTTGACGCGCTCGGAGATCTGGAAGCCTTTCGCCACGCTGCTGTCGATGTTCCAGAAACTAGGTCCCTGGAAGACGTTCCGGCCCAGTCCAACGCCGCCGGGCTCTGGGAACGCGAAGGCATCGGCGTTGGCGAAGAAGACCGGGCCAACAATGCCCGCTGCCTCTTGCAATCGCGCTTTCGGCAGTTCGAAGCCGGGCTTCAACGCGGCGCGGGACTGGCCGGTGGAGTTATGGGTGAAGACACCGCTGCGGACGCTGAACGGTTCTCCGGACTGATAGGTATAGATCCCGTTGAGGCTCCAACCGCCGACCAGGGCGTTGGTAAAGCGGTTGGCATTGCCGGCGAACTTCTTGCCCTTGCCAAACGGGAGCTCATAGATCCCGGTCATATTGATGACGTGCCGCTGGTCGAAGTCGGAACGGGCGCGTTCGTTGCGGTAGTTCCGGCTATCGGCTGGCGTCCGGGCGCTGGTGGTGGTTAGGCCGCCACCGACGGCCGCCAGGACGGGATCGAGGGAGAGAACATCGATCGACTTGGACCAGGTATAGGCCGCATTCAGCAGCAGGCCGGAATCGAATCGCTTTCGCAGCGTGAATTGACCAGAATGGTAGTTCGAGTCGCCTCCGTTATCGATCAGCAGCGTCTGCGCGAACTGGGGATTCGCGCTCAGGTTCGCGGCCCGGGTCGTGTTTTCGATCCGCATGGCCATGTTGCCGGCGGCGTTCTGCTGCAGGTCCGTGCGCGAAGCGGCGGTGTTGGCGAAGGCGCCGTCGATAAGGCCGCGCTGTATGAAGGGCACCGCGGACGCGCCGGGACACGGAGTGTTATTCGCCAGCGTGCCATCCGCGCGGCAGTTGGCGATCGTCAAGTTCCGCTGCATCGCGAGGAACGACGGCAGTAGCGAGGTGACGTCGTTCTGATTGAGATCTACCGCGCGATAGAGTCGCGTGCCGCGGCGGCCCACATACGCGGCGGACGCCAGGAAGCCTCCCGGCAGTTCCCGCTGGATGTTCAGGTTCCACATGTGCACGGTTGGAAGCTGCAAGTTTTGATCGAAGACCCGCGCGGAGGGGGCGTTGCTGCGAACCTGAGACGGCGGCGTGAGGAACGAACTCGGCTTCACCGTGGGCGGGGCGGTCTCGTTCGGGAAACCGGAACCGAGACGGACATTCGGAACGGTGCTGCATCCGGGCGTGGTGACCAGCGCGCCGTTGGCGCCGGAGAACGAGCTGACGCAACGGAAGCTCTGTCCCGGAACCGCTGTGGCAACGGACGTGACCTGGAACGTGTTGAGCGCGTCAAACGCCTGGCCGTAACCGGCACGGACGACCATCTTCTGGGAGTTACCCGGCGCCCACGTAATGCCGAGGCGCGGCGAGAACGCTCCGAGATTGTTGTTTCGATACCAGCGATCTGCCTTGACGAAGGTCACTGGCCCCTCGGAACCGCTGATGTCCTTATTGGGTACGTACACGCGCCCGCCGGCTTCGGTGGGCGCCGTGTTCACTTCCCAGCGCAGGCCAAGGCTCATGGTCACGTTCCGGCGCATCTTCCACTCGTCCTGCGCGTAGAAGTGATACTGTTTGGCGCGTTGGCCTTGCGCCCACAGCGTTACCTGCTTGTCGCCGGTCTTGAAAGGTGCGTACGTGTCGGCGCTCAGGTCGCCGAGGAACACCTGCGTCAGGCTGGCGGGAATACCAAGCAAGTCGTTCACCATGCCCTGCAAGCGGTTCAGGTCGTTCGCGTTGATTCCGGGCGTGGTGGGCGTGGCGGCCGCGGGAAAGGCGATGCCGATCGGCACGCGCGTTGTGCGCGAGAGGGAAATGGCCGGAGTCAACGAGGTTCCGCCGACATCGCCGCGCTGATCGTTGTGTTGATAGAAGCGCAGGGCCGCCCCAAAGCGCATGACGTGCTTGCCGGTCAGGAAGCTCAGGTTCTCGACGATCTGCGGCGTGTTGACGGCGCGGAAGGTGCGCGGATTGTTCGTATAGTCGACGTCGGAGTTGTTGAAGGTAAAGCGTGGTCCATTGGGGAACACTGGGTTGGCTTCGCCTTGCGTGAAGAGGAACTGCCAGCGCGAGTAGCCGAGAGTCAGTTCGTTGACCAGCCGGGGCGACAATACGCTGCGGAAACCGACGGCGTAGTTCTGCGCGGGGCGGAAGACTTCGCCGCGCGGGGGGAAGCCAGGCAGGACGGCGGGACGGCTATTATTGGGATCGCCGCCCAGCGTCTCCTGCCGCGCGCCCAGATACCTTCCAAAGACTGTGTGCTTGTCGTTGATGGTATGGTCGATGCGCAGCATATACTGCGGTCCGCGGACACGGAACGGCGTGTTCCACACGTAGATGCCGGTGTTCAATCCGTCGCCGCCATTAAAGGAATTCGGCGCGGGGTACCGGCTCAGGACGCTCCGCACCGCGGAGTCGTAGCCAACGCGCGCGGGATCGTTCGCGAACACGTTGAAGGTGGCCACGCAGTTCATGTCGGCGCCGTTCGCGCAGGCGCGGACGCCTGGCGCGAAGTTCCCGGAGTTATCGACAAGCAACTGCGAGTTCTGGGTGATGCGCTGGCCGTTGACCACAAGAGGATTGCGCGGGTCGGCAACCCAGTAGCGGAACAGGCCGCTCAAGGCATTTGGCGTATACAGATCGACGGACTCGCCAAAGGCTTTGTCGACAGGGTCGGCAAAGTTGACTTTCTGCCCTTGCCAGCTTCCGAAAAAGAAGGTCCTGTTCTTGCGAATGGGGCCGCCGAGTTCGAACCCATACTGATTGAGCTGGATGATGGGCTTTTTCTGCGCCTGGGCGCTCGCGTAGAACTCCTGCGAGTTGAGCGCCGTGTTGCGGAAGAACTCGAAGGCGGTGCCGTGAAATTGATTGGTGCCGGAGCGGGTGGCGATCGAGATGTTGGCCCCGGAGTTGCGGCCCTCCTCGGCGGTGGCGTTATTGGTCGTCACCTTGAATTCCTGGACGTTGTCCGGGTTCAGGCGAAAAATATTGTTGGTGGGATTCGGGTTTGTGGACTCGTTGGCTTCGATACCGTCGATGGTGATATTGACGGCCGTGGACCGGGCGCCGTTTACGTTTACGGTGTTGCCGGACCGCTGCGTGACTCCCGGCTCATAGAAGAGCAGGTTAAGCGGATTGCGGCCGTTCAACGGGAGAGAGACGATGGACTTCTGCTCGACAACATTACCGAGGGTGGCCGATGATGTCTGCAAGAGTTCGGAGGCGGCAACGACCTGCACGCTCTCAGTGGCGCCGCCTACTTCCATTTGAACGTCGAGCACGGCGGGTGTGGAGACCTGAATGGTGATGGCGTTGCGCAGAGCGGTGCGGAAACCGGCCGCCTCCACTTTGATCGAATACCCGCCGGGCGGAATCGAAGGAAACGCGTAAACACCGGCGGCCGTGGTGGTCTGCTTCAGTGCGACGCCTGTCGCATCGTTGGTCAGGATTACGTTCGCTCCGGGCACGGTCGCGGCGGAGGAATCTGTAATCGTGCCAGAGATCTGCGACGTGGACGTCTGGGCGAACATCGCCAGCGACGCCGCGAGAAGCAGCGTCAGAATTCTTGCCATAACGACTCCCTTCGGTTGTTCTCTTCAGTATAGGGTCTTTGTTCCGGACCGGATGGAAGGAGTCGCCGCGTGGCTGGGACCCTCCGTCACTTTCTTAGCTTGTTGGTATGTCGTTGAGGAAGTGGACCAACTTTCCCGCGAGTTGGGACCTTCCGCAAAAAACAAGCCCCGGTTTACGGACGGGACTTCTCGCGTGGGCGCCTTGCGCTCCACGCCCTCATCATACAGGCGCGCACAAGGCTATTTGGTGTTTTCTGGGCCTGGATGGCTGGAAGTGACTGAAGAGATTGACTAAGTTTTTTTCGAAGTTCGGTGAACGCTCTTCCAGAACAAGCCCTTGTTGACGCAACCATGAGCCGGGCCGGCGCGATTTTCGCGGTTTCGGGTATTTTGCGCAGGCAAGTGGCGGGCCCGGATGCACTGGCAAGCTACAATCAGAACTTGCGCCGTTTTGTCGATACTATCGTCGCCTGGGGGCCTCCGGGCCTGCTAATTCTGGCCGCGACGGACTCCGCGGGGGTGCCGATTCCCGCCGCCGTGGATGCGATGCTGATGCTGCTTGCCGCCAAGTCGCCCGGGCAGGCCGTCCTTTGCGCCGTGCTTGCCGTGGCCGGCTCACTGGCCGGCAGCATGTTCCTTTACTGGCTCTCCCGAAAAGGCGGCGAAGCGTATCTGGCGCGGCATACCGTCACCGTGCGGGGGCAGCGAGCGCGCGATTGGTTCCAACACTATGGCCTGCTGTCGGTCTTCATCAGCGCGCTTTCGCCGATTCCGATGCCGATGAAGCTGTTCGTGATCTGCGCCGGTGCGCTGGGAGTCCGGCCCCTGGCGTTTTTCGCCACGGTGCTGGCCGCCCGGCTGCCGCGCTACGCCGCACTGGCCTACCTTGGGGCGCATCTGGGTGAAAACGCGGCCGGTTACCTCAAGGCCCATGCCTGGCACATTGGCGGCGTACTCGCCGGCGTGTTCCTTCTTCTTTTGGGCGCGGTGAAGTTCGTGGACGCCCGGCGCTTAGCCCAGGCGCGCGGATAGCGTCCGCAAGCCTTCGAGATTCAGCCTGAGCGCTTCCTCGGCATCGATCTCGTTTCGATGGCCGAGGATTCCGATGGGTCCTTTATACCCGCTTTTGATCAGCGTTCGCAGCATCTCGAGCTCCAGGTTGCCCTCGCCGAGCGGTAGAATCTTCGTGCCCTGCCTCATGCCATTGAGGTTGACAGCCAGCAGGCGGGACTTCATGCGTTCGAACATGGACGGAAAGCGCGGCACATGGTCGTGCCCGTGATGGAAGTTGTAGACGATGCCCGCGTTCTTCATACGAATCTGTTCCAGAACCTCCAGCTGATTTTCCGGTTCGCCGAACCAGCCGCCGTGGTTGTAGAGACCCACGTTGCAATCCAATTCCGCCGCTTGACGGGCGACGCGGAGCACGGCATCGGCCGCGGTCCGAATTTTTTCGGCCTCGGGCTCCAATTCGAAACCCTTGGCGAAACCCGGCGATAGCCAGAGTTCTGTCTTCAAACGGCGGCGCTTCAGCAGGTCGAAGATTTTGGGCAGTTGGCCCGGCCTCCCGGCGCTGGCCGGAAACGGCGTCCAGAAGCCTTGCAAGTGGATGCCGTGTTTTTGAAGCGCGTCGATCTCCGCGTCAAAGAACGGGATGTCTTTGTCGCGCCAATCGTAGACGAACTTCTTGAACCCAAGCCGCGCCAGCATGGCCGCCCGCGCTTCCGGACCGCGCTGCCTGGCGTCGAACGGAACGATGCACCAAGCCACCAGGTTTTCCATCCGGAACAGAGCCGGGGGTTTCGCCCAAACCGCCGCGCCGGCGCCCAGTAAAAACGTGCTTCGCTTCATAGTGCCTCCAACGACAATACAATAGCCGGATGCCCAGCATTGTCATCCGCAATGGAACTTTGATCGACGGCAACGGAACGCCGGGTGTTCCGGACGCCGCGGTTGTGATCGACGGCGACCGTATCACCTACGCGGGCCCGGCCGGGGCCGCGCCGCCCGCCGGGGAGGCGCGGACGATCGACGCAGGCGGCGGCACGATCCTTCCCGGTCTGGTGGAAGCGCACTATCACCCCACCTACTTCAATGTCGCGAATCTGGAAGACCTGGATATCAAGTACCCCGTCGAGTACGTGACGCTGCTGGCGGCGGCCAACGCCCGGCTGGCGCTGCAGTGCGGCTATACGGCCGCGCGCAGCGGAGGCAGCCTGTTCAACATCGACGTGTGGCTGAAGCGGGCGATTCAGGAGGGCGTAACCGGGGGACCGCGCCTGGCAGCGAGCGGACGCGAGATCTGCGGCGTGGGCGGCCTGATGGACTGGAATCCCGACTTCCGCCGCATCGGCATGGAAGGTCTCATCCTGCTCGTCAACGGTCCCAACGAAGCGCGGGCCGCCGTCCGGAAACTGGTTAAGGACGGCGTGGAATGGGTGAAGACGTATCCGACCGGCGACGCCGCGGCGCCCGACACCAACGACCACCACACGCTCTGCATGACGTTTGAGGAGATGCACGCGGTGGTTGCGACCGCGCACAACCATAACATGAAGGTCACCGGCCACTGCCGGGCCACCGAGGGCATCAAGAACGCGCTGCGCGCGGGTTACGACGCAATTGAACATGCGACGTTTCTGGACGACGAGGCCCTGGACCTGCTGCTGCAGCGCGATGTGCCGGTGGTCCCCGCCCTGCAATTTGAGTGGGCCAGTGTCGAATACGGAAAGCAGTGGGGCATGTCGCAGCGCGTGATCGACGGCCACCAGGAGACGCTGGAGGCCGGTGCGGAGAGCGCGCGGCGGATTCTGAAAGCGGGCGGGCGGCTGGGTATGGGGGGCGATTATGGTTTCGCGTGGACGCCGCACGGCACCTATGCCAAGGAGCTCACCTTCTTCGTCAACTATGTGGGCTTTTCGCCGCTGGACGTCATCCGGTGCGCGACCAAGAACGGGGCGGAGATCATGGGCCGCGGACACGAAATCGGAACGCTCACCGCAGGCAAGCTGGCCGATGTATTGATCGTCGACGGCGACGCGGTGCAGGACATTTCGCTTCTCGAAGACCGCCGCAACATTCTGGGCGTGCTGCAGGGCGGGGTGATGAAGGAAGGCCGGCTATTCAGCTAAGCGAATCCGTCCGAAGGCTTCCGGCGTGTGGAAGGAGGGCGAGTTGACGGGCCGCCAGGTCATGTATTTGCGGTCCGGCGGCGGGCCCTCGATGCGGTAGAGGTTCAAACGCAGTTCATTGCCGGCGCGCACCGGCCGCGCTTCGATGGCAGTCCAGGGAATAGCCATTTCGCAGAGCCAGACTTTTCGCCGCGTGTCAACCCGAGAAAGAAACTTGAAGTTCGAATTCCACAGCCAATCCACTTCCTTGCCCTTGCGGGCGCGGTCGACATCGAGGTCCACCCACTCGTTTTGAGGCGAGACCTCAAACTCCTTGTAGCGTTGGATGTTGTCGAGGTCGTGGCCGATGAACACCTCGACGACATCGTAGTCCCACAGACCCCAGGTTTCCTCCTTTCGGGATGCGGCGGGGCGCAGGTGCTGCCGCTCAAAGGGAGCGCGAAACAGAAAGTAGAGGTGGGTGGAGGTCCAGACGCTGCGCACCTCGGTTTGACCGGAGGTGAGCGGCTTTCCGAAGCGATCTGTGGCGATTCTCACCGGCGTGGCCCGCTTCCAATGCGATTTCGAAGTTTTCGCCGCAAGGGCAAAATCCGCCGCCACCCGCTGGCTGACCATTTGAGCGTGCATCGGGAGGTACAGCATCATCACCGCAAGGAGCTTCATTGGACCAGAGTACCCCGCTTATCCGAGTGCCTTCGCCAGAAGATTCCGCGTTATCTTCTGCACCCGCGGGTCGGGACCCGAAGGGCGCACCCAGTGAGACCACGGGAGCATGTGGCCGGGCGGCGACGAGAGCCCTTGCGCCCACCAGATGGTGGCCGCATTGAAGACGAAGTTCTTCTTCGGTCCGGGATAGATGGTGGCCGTCCAGTGCGACGGCTTCCGGCCGCCGGAGAGCGCGTCGCCTTCGGCGAGGATCTCCAGGCCGGGGATGGGTGCGGGGTCGCCGTGAAATTCCCAGCCGACTAGTCCTTCAATTGAGTCGCCTTTCTTCATGCCGGTGCCCTGAAACGCCCAATGCTCCGGTTTCACGACAATCCAATCGCCTCCGCCGTTGAACGGGTAGACCGAGTGCGCACCCATGAGCAGGTTCGCCTTGGGACCCTCCGTTGGAAACGGGTACTTGAAGAATTCGTCGAGGCCGCCATAGACACCGCCGTAGACGCCCTCCCGGCTGATGATCCGGTTCGGACGTCCGCTGGCCGAGGGCCGGAACGGCGTTACGCCCATGACCGCGTTGCCGCTCAAATAAAGATGCGTCACGCCCTGGCGGATGGATTCCATGGCCGCCTGGTATTGGCGAAGGTCCCAGTATTCGTCGTGCCCGACGCTTAGGAACACTTTCGCCCGGGTGAACTGCGCGGGGTCCAGCATGTCCGAGTTCGACGTGTAGGTGACGTCGTAGCCGTTGGCCTCCAGCCAATAGGCCAGCGGGAACTCCCAGAGGAGGAACTCACCGGAGCCGATCGAGAGCGGATGCTCGTAGATTTGGGCGTACTTGGCATAGGGACGGTCAAAAGACGCGGCGACGCTTGGGGCCCAGGAGTGGCGCGGGTCGGTGTACATCGAGTAGTCGTCCGGCCAGCGGTTATAGGCCGCCCACGTGTTGTCGCTGCACTGAAACAACACGTCGGCCTTGCGGCGATCACGCACGACGAAGACGACGTAGCTCTGCCAGGCGTGTTCGTGGCGCGCCTCCGGAACGCGAGTCATTTTGCCCAGGTAGACTCCGGAAGGCCAGTCATCCGGGATCTTGAGCTCCGTAACCGGCGTCCAGGCGCATTCGCGCAAACGGCCCGGGCCGACGGGCGGATCCGGCTGGGTTGGCGCGGCCAGCGGCCCGAGCGTGGCATAGAGCCGCGCACCGGCACCCCCGTAGTAGCCCATGCGGAAGATCTCGATCGTCACTTTCCGCGCCGGATTGGTGGAGACGAAAAACGAAAGCGTGCCGCCGGCTTCGACGCTCTGGTGCGACACGTAGCCCTCCACCCAGGCGGAACGAAAGCCCTTACCCTGATTGGGCCAGACCCTGTTCAATTGCCAATTCGTGGAGCCGGCTTTCCGATTCTCCTTCGAGAGCGCAAAAGCGGGCACCGCTTGTAACAGTTCACGCCGGCGCATGCCCGCTATTCCAGCACACTTATGGCCTTGCGCACTTCGGCGTCCGGGGGCGCGGTTCTCAGCACCGCCAACGCTTCGGTTCGCTTGCCGGTGTTGGCCAGCGCCATTCCGAGTTCTTTCGGGATGTAGGCCGCCGAGCGGCATTTGCCGCACGCCTTGGCGGCCGCGCGGAGGCGGCGGACCGCGGTGGGCCAATCCCCCATCAGCGCCGCTACTTTGCCCATGTAGAAGGTCATGTCACTTTCTTCCGGGGCCTGCGCGGCCTTTCGGTACAGGGCGTAGCGATCGGCGTAGTACTTCGCCATCGAGGGATTGCTCGCCGCGTGATACTTCGCCAGGTTGCCGTAGGTGAAACCATACTCGGTCTTGGCCGACGCGGCCAAGCCCCAGTTGTCGGCCGCTTTCAGAAGGTTGCCCTCGGCTTCGTAAGCCTCGGCCAGCAGCAGGAACCCAGCGGCCTCCGTGGCGGAGATGTCCATATAACGTTCCAGCAACTCGCGCTGCCCGGCCGGCTTGTTCAACTCGCGCGCGATCAACGCGCCAAGAAACAGTGCGAATGCGTACCGTGGATTGCGTTTGAGCGCTTCCGCGGCGGCGGGCTCGGCCTCCGCGGGGCGCCCAAGCAGGTAAAGAATCCGGGCACGGTGAAAATGATACGTCGCGTCTTCCGGAGCCATTTGACTCGCCTCATTCAAAGCTTTCAAGCCGCACTCGAGATCGTAGACGCCCAGGCACCCGTAGCCGCTGGTGGCGCGAATCGCAGCGTCTTCCGGCTTTGCCTCGACAGCTCTGCGGAAGAGCGCCAGCGCGCGCCGGGGGTCGCCAAGCCGGTCGGCGGCAATTCCCGCCGCCGAGAGAGCGGAGGCATCGGCTGGTGCAAGGGCCAAGGCCCTGTCCAGGATCTTCGCGGCTTCCTCATTTCGCTGCAAGGCGCCATAGAGCTTGCCCAGCGCTACGTGCGCCTCCACATGCTTCGGACCGGCGGCGATCGCGGCGAGGTAACGGCGTTCGGCCTCTGCGGATTCCCGCCGCATCTCGTTCATTCGCCCGAGCTGAAACAGCGTCTCGGCGGATTCGCCGTTCTCGTTCAAAGCACGCAGCAAGAACGGCTCGGCCGAGACTGGGTCACCCGCGTCCAGGACGTTTTTACCCAGTTGCAGAAGGGCGTCGAAATGCTTCGGGTCGAGTTGCAGCACTTTCACGAGCGTGCGCCGCTCGCCGAAGGAATCGTTCTCCAGCTTCTGCTGCCGGGCCCGCTCCAAGAGCGAGGCGGCCGTATCCTGCGCAAAGGCGCACAAGGCGAATGCGAACCCAAGAGTCAGGCGCATCCGTTACTTTCCCGCCAGCCAGCCGTTGACGCCCAGCCAATCCCGCAGCCGCTCCGGCCACTGGTCGACGGGGATACCCTTCTTCCGAATTCCAAAGCCGTGGCCGCCATCGCGAAAGATGTGCGCCTCGAAGGGAATGTTCGCGGCGGCGAGCGCGGCTTGCATTCCAATCGCTGCTTTGACGGGAACGGTTGGATCGTCGTGAGCATGAACCAGAAACACAGGGCCGGTTCCGGCGGGGAACTTGGAGCCTTCGGGAACGAGTCCATAGACCGGAACAAAGAAGGCGGGCCGCAATCCCTCCTTCGGATTCAGCGCGATGGTCAGGATCAGGTGCGCGCCGGCTGAGAAGCCCATGACTCCGATGCGGTTCGGATCTACGTTCCACTTCGAGGCGTTCGCCTGAGTGAGCCGGATCGCCTCGCGAAGGTCGTCCGCCACATCCTTAGCGAATCCGGTGGCGTTGGCCAGGGGGGCGTTCATGGCCGCGCGGAGCCGCTTGCGCTCCTCATCGGTAATGTTGGGAGGCATAGTCCTGTACTTCAAAACAATGCCGGCCACGCCGTGCGTATTTAAGAACTTCGCGACATCATGGCCCTCTTTGTCGATAGCCAGATGCATATAGCCTCCACCCGGGCAGATGATGACCGCCGTACCGTTGGCCCTGGCCGGATCGGGCAGGTGGACCGTCATTGTGGGCGTGTTGACGGCGCGGGTGCGGAACTCGCCGTCGGCGCCCTTCCCGGTTACTTCGGAGTTGGTAGCCGGGCTGGCGGGCCACACGTTCAAGACCAACGGTTCGGCGTGGAGACCGAGCAGAGACAGGACGAGGGCGAAGCGCATTAGCCGCATTCTAGCAGCTACCGCGGCAGCGATCGGTCCGTTTCGACTATCGACGCCCTGATGCCGTTGCCTTTCGGAGGCGCAGGCACGCGGCCGAAATCAGCGCCCCGGCAACCAAGCCGAAAGTCGAAGGCTCCGGCACGCCGGCCACGGGAGCCGTCGCAAAGGCCAGGTGATCAATTACGAACCCGTCACCCGGAGAATTGTTGAGCGTGATTGAACCGATTGAGTCGTTGCCGGTGGCTGTAATCAGGATATAGCCGTTCCGGCCGCCACCCAGAGCGAGGCCAGCCGCCGCCTGCAGGTTCGTGGTAACCGGGACCGTACTGCCGTCCAGAAACAGCACGATGGCGCCTTCGGTCTGTTGCAGGCTGAACCCTACCATCGAAGCCCCCTGGGTGAACTGGAGCGTGATGGCGCCAAAATTTCCGGCTGATCCATACGGTTGCGACTGATTGTTGCCGGTATTCACCAGGACGCGTGTGCCGTCCCAGACTCCGAGATCGAAGGCATTGCCGAAGCCGTCCTGGGTTACCGGGGCAAACGTATTCGGGAGTGTGCCGCCGGGTCCGTAAGACCCTGACGTGACGGTGGCTACGCCAATACTCAGACCTGGGGCCAGATTGACGTCCTCGAAATCCTCGATCGTCAGACCCGCTATTCCGAGGGTGGCATCCGAGGCGCCCCATTGGGCGGGTGCGAATCCGGTGATAATAATCGCCGCCGCCGCGATCTGGGCTGTGCCCAGAAGCGCGACGGCCGTTAATGCTTTTTGCAGAATCATAGGTATCCTCCAGTGGCCGTATCTTACGGCGCTCTCCCGGAATACCAGCCAATGGACGGGCTTTCCAGTCCGGCGCGCTGAAAAAGGCTGAATTACACGGAATTTGGCGTCAGTTACGGGTATATAATCGAGGTGCTCCAAGGAGCGATCCCTGCCGTGACACCCTCAGTTCAGGAGACTCGCTACCGATTCGGCCGTTACGAATTCGACCGGGTGAACCGGCGACTCTTGCTCAATGGCTCCGCGGTGGACCTGCCTTGGCGGTGCATCGATGCGCTGAAATTGCTGCTCCAGGCCAAGGGGGAAGTGGTCGACCGGCAGACGCTTTTCTCGGTGCTCTGGCCGGATACCCAGGTTGAAGAGAGCAGTTTGACCAAGGTCATGTCGCAACTCCGGCGCACTTTGTCGGAAGGGGATCCGCCCGTCGACTACATCGAAACGGTGCCGCGTATCGGCTACCGTCTCGCCGTCCCCGCCGTGCTGGCGCTCCCCGCGCTTCCCGGCGCGGCCCCAGGGCCGGAACTGGTGACGGCGGCGCCGAAACCAAGACCATCGCGGCACCCGCTGCGCTGGGTTTTGGCGGGGTTGCTAGTGATTGGCGCGGTTGCCGGGGGCGCCTGGCAATGGTCGACCAGCCGCCAGCACGCCGAAGCTGAGCGACTTTATCAGGAAGCCGAACGGCTGCGCCGCCTGGGCGACCAAGCCTCGATATCGGCGGCCATCGCCGCCCTGCGAAGCGCCATCGTACAAAGGCCGGATCACGCGGCGTACTATGCGGCGATGGCCCGGACACTTGCCGATGTCTATCCGACCGGCGAGATGGACTGGGCCCCCATGCGGGAGGCCGCCGAACGCGCGGTGGACCTGGATCCGCGGTGCGCATCCTGTCAGGCCACCTTGGGCTTCATCCTGTTCACCCGAGGCTGGGAATGGGACCGCGCCAAGCGCCACCTGGAAGAGGCGATGCGCCTTGCCGGATCCAATGCCGGACTGCACGGATACATGGCCATGTTCGAGGCCTCGCAACAGCGGTTGGACCAAGCGTTGGTGCACGCGGGAGAAGCGGTCCGGATTCAACCCTTCTTCGCGAACGGACACTACATCCGTTCGAATATCCTTTTGCTGCAGGAGCGCTACGAAGACGCGGCAGCGACCGCCAGCCGGTCGTTCGCGATTCAACCAAAATTTGGGATGGCACTCGATACCCGGGCCGCCGCGGCGCTTCAGTTGGGCCGCGAACTAGATGCGTTGCGCGATTGGTGCGCGTTTCTGTCCGTCCGCAATCCTCTGGAATTGGAGGCTGCTCACCGTGCCGGCGGAATGAAGGCGGCACTCGGCATGCTGATGGAACAGACTTCGGGCGAGAACCTGCGCCGCCACCACGCCTACCGGCGCGCCCGCTGGCAAATGTTCAGGGGGGATAAACAGGGCGCGCTGGAGGAACTGGAAGTCGCGCTGCGATACCGGCATTTCAATATGGTGTACGCTGCGGCCGACCCGGCATTTAAACCGCTTCGCGCGGAGCCGAGATTTCGGGCGCTTCTTCGCGGAATGGGTCTGGAACGAAGCGAGTAGGAATGCAAATTGCCCGGCGCGGGAGTTTGCACGCTATTTGGCGCACGTAGGCCGAAGGCCCCTGCAGCGGCCAGCGGCATCCTCGTTGCGGAATTGGTTTTGTGCGCAATCGACGGGCACGAGGCCCGGGCGCGAACCTGTGCGTTGGCACAAGCGACTATGCGGGTTTTGACGTGTGGACCGTCGAAAGCGCTTCTACGCCAAACAATTAGCAAACGGCCAAGGCTGCCCAACCGCACCCTCTTAACCCAGCCCCTTAACGTCGATCGAGAACGGCGCGGTGTTCACGACGCCTTCGCGCTGGAATTGCGCCCAGAGTTGGTAGCGGCCGGGCTTGGGGAAAAGCATGTTGAACTGCACCGCACCCTGATATGGCTCCCACACCGGATGGTGATGGACGAGATCGACCAGATCGGCGCTCGCCACCAGCAGGTGGCCCCAGGCGCCGAGCCACGGCGTGACGCCCTCGAACGGGTCGAGCTCGAAGAAAAGCATGGTCTTCAAACCGGCGATGGGCTGGGCCGGCTCTGTGCGGAGCTTCACCCGCAGGTTCGACGGCGCCGCGGGTTCGAAGGCTTGGCGCGGCCCTCGCACATGCAACGTGGCTGGCAGCAGTTGCGGTGTGCCGCCATCGGGATAGAAATCGGCAAGCAGGCGGTAGAAGCCCGGCACGGGCAGCCGCGCCATGAAGTCGAACAACCCGCCGGGCAGGGGTTCCGGGTGCTCATGCGCGAAGTGCGTGAGGTCCTCGCTGATGAGGAACAGGTGAAACAGCTTTTCGTGGATCTCGCGAAACTTCTCCACGCGCCGCCCGGTTTTCGGGTGCAGCACTTGAAACCGCAAACGGGCCGTTCCGGTGGTGAGGGGGGCCTTGGGCAGGACTTCGACGGCGAGACGATACTCCAGCGACTCCGGGAGCCCCAACTCCAGCAGCATTCCGCAACGCGGGCAGCGACCGGGCGTTTTCGATTTGACGCCCGGATCCATCGGGCAGATGAATTCGGACGTATCCTGGGCATGGACCAGGGCCGGAAGGTAGAGCCACTGGCGCCTGGTCCACATATCCCAATTATGCTTCGTCGGTGACGCAGCCGTGGCTGGCGTTCTTCACCAGGCGAATGTATTTTGCCAGCGTGCCGCGCGCCGCTTTGTACGGCGGCATCTTCCACGCGGCGCGCCTGCGGGCCAGCTCTTCATCGGAGACAGCCACGCTGAGCTCGTTCTTTTCGGCGTCGATGGTGATGATCTCGCCGGAGCGCACCAGCGCGATGGGGCCGCCGTCCTGCGCCTCCGGGGTAATGTGGCCGACGATGAAACCGTGCGAGCCGCCTGAAAAACGTCCGTCGGTCATGAGCGCGACATCCTTGCCGAGGCCGGCGCCCATGATGGCCGAAGTCGGGGTGAGCATCTCCGGCATTCCGGGGCCGCCCTTGGGACCCTCATACCGGATCACGACGATGTCGCCTTTCTGGATCTCCTTGTTTTCCAGGCCACGCAGCATGTCTTCTTCGGAATCGAAGACGCGGGCCGGGCCGGAGAACCGAAGGCCTTCCTTGCCGGTGATCTTGGCCACGGCGCCCTCCGGCGCCAGGTTGCCTTTAAGGATTTGCAGGTGTCCCGTGGCTTTGATGGGTTTCGAGAAAGGCTGTACGATTGGCTGGCCCTCGGCCAGACCGGGCAGGTCCTTCACGTTTTCCCAAAGGGTTTTGCCGGTGACGGTCATACAGCTCCCGTCCAGGCGGCCTTCCTGGATCAGGAACTTGATGACGGCCGGTGTGCCGCCGACTTTTTGCAGGTCCTCCATTACATACTTGCCGCTGGGCTTGAAGTCGGCCAGCATCGGCGTTCGATTGGAGACGGCCTGCCAATCGTCGATGGTGAGATTGATATCGACCGAGCGCGCCATGGCGATCAGATGCAACACGGCGTTGGTAGAGCCGCCGAGAATGACGGTCAGGACCATCGCGTTTTCGAAGGCCTGCCGCGTCATGATATCGCGCGGCTTCAGGTCTAGTTCCAGCAGACGGCGCATGGCCTTGCCGGCCTCGACGCACTCCTCGAGTTTCAGCGGATCGTCGGCGGGCGTGGATGAGCTGTAGGGCAGGCTCATTCCCAACACCTCAATCGCGGAAGCCATGGTGTTCGCTGTGTACATGCCGCCGCAGGCGCCGGCGCCGGGGCAGGCGCGCTTAACGAGCTCGTCGCGCTGCTCCACGTTAATGGCGCCCGCGATCAGCGACCCGTAGCTTTGGAACGCGCTGATGACGTCGAGCTTTTCGCCGTTCGTGCCGCAACCGGCGCGTATGGTTCCGCCGTAGACCATCAGGCCCGGGCGGTTCAGCCGCCCGAGCGCCATGACGCAACCAGGCATGTTCTTGTCGCAGCCGGGAATGGTAACCAAGCCGTCGTACCACTGTCCGCCCATGATGGTTTCGATGGAGTCGGCGATCAGATCGCGCGATTGCAACGAAAAGCTCATGCCGTCGGTGCCCATCGAAATGCCGTCGCTTACGCCGATGGTATTGAAACGCATGCTGACCATATCAGCGGCTTTGACGCCTTCGGTCACTTTGCCGGCCAGATCCAGCAGGTGCATGTTGCAGGGGTTGCCCTCGAACCAGATGCTGGCGATGCCCACCTGCGGCTTGTTCATATCGGCTTCGGTCATGCCGGTAGCGAAGAGCATGGCCTGCGAGGCGCCCTGCGATTTGGGTTGTGTGATGCGCGAACTGTACTTATTCAACATTTCTCAAAACTCACTCTAATAGGCGGGCTGGAAGGGCCAATTGGCGGTTGTGGTGTAGCCGCCATCGACGGCGATCACCTGGCCCGTTATGTAGTCCGCCGCGCTGCTGGCGAGGAACACCGCGGTCCCGGCCAGATCCGCCGGCGTGCCCATGCGCGGGTTGGCCTGGTTGCCCTTCAACCAGGTGTGCATGTGCTCGGCCTGCCACATGTCTTTATTCAGGTCGGTGAGGATAAAGCCGGGAGCGATGCAGTTGACCTGAATCCCGTGCGGGCCCCACTCGGCGGCCTGCACGCGGGTGAGCCCGGCGATGCCGGCCTTGCTGATGGCGTAGACACTGAGGTAGGGCAACCCGAGAAGAGACATCAGACTGCCGATGTGGATGATCTTTCCGCCCTTGCCGCGTTCCACCATTCCGCCGCCGATGTGCTGGCAGATCTCGAAGATGCCATGCAGGTTGGTGTCGAGAATCCTGTTGTACTCTTCCTTCGTATAATCCTGCATGCGGCGGCGCAAATTTGTACCGGCGACATTGACAAGAATATCGGCGGAGGACCGGAACTCGGCCGCAAAGGCGGCAATGGAATCGGAATCGGCTATGTCCACCGAGCGCGAATCCGCGCTGTAGCCAGCGGCCTTTAACTCCCCGGCCTCCGCAGCCAGCTTATCGCCGGACCGGGCGGCCAGAACGGTATGCGCGCCGGCGGCGGCGATCTCCTTCGCGATGGCCAGGCCGATGCCGCGCGAGGCGCCGACAACAAGGGCGGTTTTGCCCTTCAACGAAAACAGGTTTTCAAGCGACATGTTGGGAACGTATCCTTGTAGTAGATTTGACGACCAGCGAAGCGCCGGCGTAGAGAAGTCCGCCCACGAGCAGTGTTTCGCGCAGACCGATGTAGATTGCGAGGAAGATGGCGCCGGCCGAACCCAGCACGCTCGACGCGGCGTTCAGAGACCAGGCCCAGCGGACGGAGGGCTTGTGGAACAGTTCAAGCCGCGCCAGCCCTTGCGGAAACGGCATGCCCATCATAAAGCCGGCCGGGGCGATCATCAACACCGTGATGAGCATCTTGACCGGGAGCGGCAGGCCGACCAGGGCGCCGGTAACGTAGGAAGCGGCTCCGGCCAGCACGACGACCAGACCGGCGACCAGGCCGAGCGCCTTCACGAGTTTGGAATCGTCCGCGCCGATGTAGCGGCCGCTGACGCCGGAACCGGCGCCGCTGGAGATCAGCATGGCGAACACGATAATCGTCAGCGCGTAGGTAGGGTGGCCTAGGAACAGGACAAACTTTTGAATCAGCGCCACCTGGATGAGGATGTAACCGATGCCGATGCACAGGAAATACATCAGGAATTGCAGCACGCCTTTTTCCCGCGGCAGGCGGGTGCCGAGCACCAGCGGCGGCATGGCCAGAATGATCAACGTGGCCAACAGACTGATGCCGACGAGGGAGAAGAGCATGGGCACGGCCCGGTTGATTTTGTAGTCGGCGGAGTCTTTGTTCCAGGCCGTGAGGAAGGCCCATAGATCGCGCGGCTGGACGGTGTAGAAGAAAAACGGCCGGTTGTCGTCAACGGCCGAGACGTCGAACGGATAGGCTTCGAGCCAGGCGCCGATATCCTTGACGCGAAGCACCTGGCCGAAGGCGTTGCGCGCGCCGTCGGTTGGCAGGTAGACGCGGACCAGCCGGGCGTCGGCGATAAACTTTTCGGCGCGCGCGATGTCGGAGTCGTTAAACGGTTTGCGGCTGACCAGCACCGTGTCCCTGGCTCCCCATCCGTCGATCAGATCGCTGGATTCGCGCACGACCATCACGTGATTCCACGGCTGCGTCTCACCGAGTTGTGCGAGTGCCTCGCGGGCCAGAGTCAGCAGGCGGACGGATTCCCTGGGCGGTTCGAAACCCCAGCGGGTAATGGCCAGAACGCCGTCGTCGTTCAAATGGCTCAGATAGTCGTAAAAAGCGTCGGTGGTGTAGAGATTGTTTTCGCTCAGCGCGAACGCGCCGGCGGCGGTGGAGGCCCAGGTATCGACGAGCGTCGCCTGCAACACACTGTATTTTTCCGTGGAGCGGCGGACGAAGGCGCGGCCATCCTCGACTCGAATCTGAATGCCCGGCTTGCGATAGAGGTCCTTGCTGACCCAGGAGAACTGTTGCTGCATGACCGTGTTGGCGATGATGTTGTTGATCTCCACGCCGGTGATGTCCCGGCTGCCATTGGTCCATGCGCGGGCCACGTCCCAGCCGCCGCCGGGCCCAATAATCAGTGTCTTCGCGCCGGGCCGCATGACATAGGGAAACGATGGGCCTTGCAGCGTGAGATTCTCTCGCTGGTTCTCGTTCAGCTTGTCGAGATCGAAGTCGAAGATCCCGGTGGACGCGTCGGCATCGATGACGATCTGCAACTGGCCGCTGGACTTTTCCTTCACGACGGCGATGCGCGAGAAGCTGTTCCAGCGAACGAACTGTTCGTTGTCGAGTTCCTGGCCTTTGGCGTAGCGAACGTCGATCCAGCGGTGCTTGGTGTTGAACACGACCAGTGCGACCAAACCAAGCGCGATCGCCACGGAGGCGGCGCGCGCGGCACGATGGCCGTCCAGGTTGTACCAGACGCTGGCCGCGGCGGCGAACAGCACGGCGACCGAGATAACCGTGTTCGGCCCGCCTGCGTTGTTCAAAAGCGGAATTAGCAAGAGGCAGCCGCCGGCTGCGCCGAGAAGATCGAAAAAGTACACACGATCGACGCGCTCAATCGTCTCGGAGATGGCGAGGGACACGATGGCGCCGGCGACGAAAAACGGCAGGGCGCTGAAGAAATACACGGCCACCAGCGTGGTGTTGGTTAACTCGGTTCCGCGGGTGAGGATGAAGTAGAGGCTCAAGACCGGGACGACGGCGTTGATCAGCGAGAGCCGGCCGAGTTTTTGAAACAGGGTCCCGGGCTGGGCGGCGATGACGTAGCTAAACACACCGCCCGCGCCGAGTCCGAACAGCGCGATGGAGATAGCGAGAAAGGCGAAGTGGTAGTAGAAGACGACGGAAAAAATCCGGGTCATGGCCAGTTCCAACAGCAGCGTGGCCATCGTCGTGATGGCGACTCCGAGATAGACTTGAGGCCAGCTTGTGGGCGTGGAACCCGTGGCGGTCGTAATACGCGACAAGTATCTATCGTACTGGAAACCAGAGGCGTTTCGATAGAATGGGCTGGAGTGATCAAATCGTCTGGACTGACAACCGTTGAACTGTGCGCCGGAGGCGGCGGACAGGCGCTTGGATACGAGCAGTCCGGCATCCATCATCAGGTGTTGGTGGAAATCGACAAGCACGCCGTGCAGACCTTGCGGTTGAACCGCCCGGGTTGGAACGTGATCCACGGCGACTTGCGGGCTTTCGACGGGCGCCCTTACAAAGGCGCCGACATACTCTCGGGCGGCCTGCCCTGTCCGCCGTTTTCGGTTGCCGGAAAGCAGCTTGGCGACCAGGACGAGCGGAATCTGTTTCCCGAGATGATCCGCCTGGTGGATGAGATCGGGCCGCGGGCCGTGATGATCGAAAACGTGCGTGGAATCCTTGACGCCGTTTTTGAAGACTACCGCCTATTCGTTGGGTCCGAGCTGGAGAAATTGGGGTACCGGCCCGCGTGGAGACTGATGAACGCATCCGATTTCGGCGTTCCCCAACTTCGGCCCCGAGTGGTGTTCGTAGCGGTTCGAAAGGAATACACGGAGCGGTTTCAGTGGCCGGAGCCCGGGCAGACACCTCCTCCAACGGTCGGGGAGACGTTGTTCGATCTGATCTCCGCAAACGGCTGGAGGGGCGCGAAGGCCTGGAAGAAAGCCGCGAACGAAATCGCGCCCACAGTCGTCGGCGGTTCCCACAAACACGGAGGTCCGGACCTTGGGCCGACGCGCGCGCGCCGAGCATGGGAGCAACTGGGCGTGGACGGACGGAGCATTGCGAACGAAGCACCGGCCGTCGACCACACGGGGCTGCCCCGGCTGACTGTTCGCATGGTCGCCCGCATTCAAGGGTTCCCCGACGATTGGGAGTTCGCCGGCGGCAAAACCGCCGCTTACCGTCAGGTGGGGAATGCGTTTCCGCCGCCGTTTGCGAGGGCGATCGCCGGTAAGCTTCGGGAGTGTCTGTCGGTATCGCGCCTGGTGAGAGTGGCCGGTTAGCCTGGAGCACCTGCCCATGGACGGAATCGTCGCGGAGATCGAACTGGAGATTCTCCGGCAAGCCAAGGGCATCGCGAACTTCCGAGCGAAGTTCCCTCCGCTTCTGCGCGCCGAAATCGACCGGGTGATCGACTCCCATCATACGGGGCGCTACTTCCTCCGGGAACTGGAAAAGACCGAGAAAACCTACCTTGGAACCCGCGTGGAGATTGCCCTGCGGCATTTCCTCGGACTCTCAAAGGGCGAAAAGCTGGACCTGCGCATTGGGGAGCGCGAAGTGGACATTAAGAACACGGTCCGGTCCAACTGGTCTATTCCGCCAGAGACGCAGGGGTACTGTTGTGTCTTGATTCGAATCGACGAAGACAGGGCGCTGTTCGACTTCGGACTCGTTCGAATTACCGAAGACATCCTGAATCCAGGAGGCAATCGGGACGGGAAACGGAGTATCTCCGCGGTTGGACTGGAGTCCGTTCGCTGGATATTCGAGCGGGAGCCTTATCCTGCCAATTTCTTCAACAGTCTGCGGCCGGAGACGTTGAATGAACTGCGGCTGCTGAAGACTGGTGCTGCGCGAATGGCCGCGCTCTTCCGTGAGTTGGTTGGCACGCCGGTCAGCCGGGAGGCCGTGATTGCCGTCGTCCGTCAAAACGACTCGTTGAAGCGACTGCGGAAAAACGGCGGCGCACGAGATGCCCTGGAGCGAGAAGGCATTGCCCTGCTCTCCGGCAAGTACGACACGGCGTTGATCGCCGCTATGGGACTTCCGCCGTGCGGGCCCACGGAATTCATTTCCTTCCGTCCCGTGACCGGTGAGCAGGTTGAGGCGTTGCGGCGGAAGGGCGTTTGGGACGTAAGATAGGGGCGTGGACTCGCTGAGTGCGCAAGAACGCTCCGAGAATATGCGGAGGATCCGGTCAGGGAACACGGCCCCGGAAATGGTTGTCCGCCGCTTTGTTCACTCGCAGGGTTTTCGTTACCGGCTCCATGTGAGCGGCCTTCCGGGCAAGCCCGATCTTGTCTTCCCTTCCCGCAAGCGGATCATTTTTGTGCACGGCTGCTTCTGGCACCTGCACGAGGGGTGCCGGGAGGGACGAATTCCGGCGTCCCGGGTGGCCTACTGGGAACCAAAGCTCCTGGCAAACGGGGAGCGGGACCGGCGAAACATCGGGAAATTAAGGCGGCAGGGCTGGCGCGTGCTGGTGGTATGGGAGTGTGAGGTCAAGAACGCGGCCCGGCTGGAACGGCGGCTGCTCCGGTTCCTGCAGTAGACCGCAGGGCGCGCCGCTCTAAACTTCCTAAGGTGATCCGCCGATATTCCTCGCATGAGTGTCCTGAAAAGTGTCATTGCGAGCGGGATCGGGCTTGGTGTGTACCTGGCGGTTACGCCCGGCATGGGCCAATGGGCCTTGGGCGTTGGCCAGAAGGCGGTTGGGCAGGATCACGCTTGCGCCTGGGCGCCGCTCCTGCGCTTCCCGTGGAAGATGGAGAGCTTCCAGACACGCAAGGAAGAGTTGAAAAAGTTCGTGCGCGTCATCGGCAAAGACGAGGCGTTGGGCCTGGTGCAGGTATCGAGCCCGGGACGCCCGTTCTGGGTGAGAGCGAAAGGGCACTATATGGACGGCGAGGAGTTGATTCGGCTCCTGCTGTCGGAGCGCGAATGGAATGTGGAATCGGTACCGGCCGCCCGCGTCCGCAAAGGGGATGTTGTGGTCGACGTCGGCGCCCATATCGGCACCTTTACCGATTTCGCCTTAATGAACGGCGCTTCGAAAGTCATTATGCTAGAGCCGGACCCGGCCAACGTGGAATGCCTCCGCCGGAACTTTGAAAAGGAGATCGCCGCCGGAACCGTCGTACTGGTGCCAGAGGGCGCCTGGAGCAAGGAGGACGCCATTGAGTTCTCGGCCGGCGTGGCGAACTCCGGAACGGGAAGCATGGTCAATCACGAAGGCGGCGCGAAGAAGATTCGCGTACCGGTGCGTCCCATCGACGCCATGATGGCGCATCTCGGTATTTCCCGGGTCGACTTTATCAAGATGGACATTGAGGGGGCCGAAACCGAAGCGCTCAAGGGCGCGGCAAAGATCATCCAGGCATCGAAACCCCGCATGCTGTTGGATGCCAATCATCGCCCGGACGACTTTACGGCGCTGCCGAAGCTGATCGCCGGGATAAAGCCCGGTTACGCGGTCGCTGCCGGCGAGTGCGAACAAAACACGGAATCCGGACGTTTCATTCCGCACACGATGTATTTGGAGTAGTTCGCTAACGCAGCCGGATTGTTACCGGCTGCGAAGCGCCCACCGAATTGGAGATCGTCACCGTCACCGATTCGATGTCGTTGAGCGTGCCCTGCACATTGAGCGGAATCGAGAGACGGAACAGGCCGCCAAGCGTGGAGGACTGGTAGAACGGGGTGAAGACGGCCGCCAGATTGATTTGCACTTCGTTGGTCTGTAACAGCGCGCCCGGCGTTGGATTCAGCCGGATTACCGCCGATGAGACTTCCCGCGTGTTGCTGAAACCGTCGAGCACGATCGTGAACTGATTCGCACCCAGCTGCACCGAGCTACTGGTGATCACTGGAACACCCCGGTTGATCGTAATGATTTGATCCGGAACCGGATTGGCCGACGGCGGTTGGGTGCTCGTACTGATTCGGATGGCGCCGGCCACGGTGCCGCTCAAGATTCGGAGCGGATCGGCTGGGAACGTCGCATTGGTCTGACCGGCCGGGAACGTAAAGGTCACGCTTCGTCCGCCGGTCGAAAACTGCACCGAAGGATCGTCGGCGTTGGCCACGGCGTTCGGCACAAATGTGAGGGTCAATGTGCCGGTGACAGGTACCGGGAAGGGGTCGGCCAGCCTTAGAACGATGTTCGTCTGCTGCCCTGGCGGCAGTACGCTCGGCAGGCCTGCAAAACTTGGTGGAGGCACGGGCGGCAGGCCGATCGCAATGCTGAGCGCACGCGTCGCCGCGGTGCCGGTCGAATCGGTGATACGAACGGTGAAGCTGGCGTTGCCGGCCGCTGTGGGCGTGCCGGTGATCGCGCCGTCGCCTGCCATGGAGAGTCCGGCCGGCAGCGCGCCGGCCGAGACAGACCAGGTCCCAAGAGGCGGCACTCCGCCGCTGGCGGCAACGCCGGCCGAGTACGCCACTCCCACTGTGCCGTTGGGAAGCGAAGCTGTCGTGACCAGAAGGTTGGAGGCGATGGTAATAGTTGCCGCGCGCTGAGCCTTGTTGTTCAGGGCGTCGGTCGCTTCGACGGTAAAGGGGAACGAACCCGCCGTAGTTGGCGTGCCGCTCAATGTACCGCCGCTATCAAGGCTCACGCCGCCCGGCAGCGCGCCGGACAGAACGGCGAAGACGACGGGCGGCTTGCCGCCTCGCGTGCCGAAGCCGCTGCTGAACGCCTGGCCCACCGGCACCGGCAGCGTGCCGGGCCCCGAGATGATCTCCAGCCGGTCGTAGATTCGGACCGAGAAACCGGCCGTCGCCACCTGCCCGGCGGCATCGCGCACTTCCACGGTAAAGGAGGAGTTCCCCGCGGCCGTGGGCGTGCCGGCCAGAGTCGCAGCCGCCGCGTCAAAGCTTGTGCCGGCCGGCGTACTGCCGGTCAGGGACCAGCGATAGGGAGCGCGCCCGCCCGACGCCGCGAAGGACGCCGAATAGGCGACGCCAACTGTACCTTCCGCCAAGGGGGGTTGGGTGGTGATCTGCAGCGTACCGGCGACGTTCAAAGCGTATGTCTTGGCCGCCGTCGCGCCGGCGGAATCGGTCACGGTGACGGTGGCCGAGAAGTTGCCGGCCGCTGACGGAGTGCCCGAGAGCAGACCGCTGGAGTTTCCGCTGAGGCCCGGGGGCAGGTTGCCGCCGATGGAGAACGAGTAGGGCGGTTTGCCGCCCGAGGCGCCAAAGGAGGCAGAGAAGGCCTGGCCCAGTTGCGGTGTTCCAATCGTCTCCGGAGTGACCGTCAACGGCAGCACCGCCGGATCGACCACGATCGTGTAGAGGTTGCCCGCCACGCGGCCGGCCGCGTCGGTGACGTTGATCGAGAAGCTCCAGGAGCCGGCCGTGGTGGGCGTCCCGGAAACCGAGCTTCCCGTGAACGACAACCCGGGCGGTAACGAACCAGAGACCAGGCTGAACGAATAACCGGGGGTTCCGCCGTTGGCCGATACGCCCGCGCTATAGGCTTGGCCCACCGTCCCTTTGGGGAAACTGGTAGGTACGATCTCGAGCGCACCCGCCGCCGGGGCCGTAATCGTCATAGTCAGCGTCTTGACGACGGTGCCGCCGCGCGCGTCGGTCAGCCGGAACTGCTGCGCGTAGATTCCCTCGGCCGACGAGGCGGAACCGCTGACGAGCCCGTTGAGCGCCAAGCCAATGCCCGAGGGCAGACCCGTCCCAACGAGCGACCAGGTATAAGGCGGGACGCCGCCCGCGCCGGTCAAAATGAGTGAGAACGACGAATTGCGCGGCACATCGCCGAGCAATCCGTTGACGATCACGAGGGCTGGATGAATGCGAATCGACAACGACCTCGCCGCCACGCGGCCTTGCTGATCGGTGGCCGAAACTGTGATGGCCGATAGCATATGATCGGCCGGTGTTACGCCGATGACGCCCGTGGCCGGATTCAGCGTCAGGCCAGGAGGCAGCGAGCCGGCGGTGATCGCCCACGTCACCGATCCAGCGGCGCCGGCCGCGGCAAGCGTGACATTGTAGGTTTCGCCCACCATTCCGTCCGGCAGCGTGGCTGTTGAAATGGAGAAGACGTTCAAGATGTCAACGGTATAAGTCCGCTGGCCGGACTGGGCGGTGGCCGAGGCGGTGGCGGCGATCGTGAAATTGAACGTTCCGGCAGCCGAGGGACTGCCGCTGAGGACTCCGGAGGCCGGATTCAGAGTGAGTCCGGTTGGCAGTGCGCCGCTGGCAACCGACCACGTCACGGTGCTGGAAGCCGTGGTCGTGAAGGTTGCCGAGTACGCGGAGCCAATGGTTCCGGTGGGCAGAGTGGCCGGACCGATCGTGAGAGTTGCGACGGCTATATCGAAGCTGTACGTCCGGTTCGCGGTCCGGCCATCGGCATCGATTACATCGATGCGCGGTGTGAACGTTCCGGACGCCGTGGGGGTGCCGGAGATCAGGCCGCTGCCGGAGTTCAGTGTGACTCCCGCCGGCAGCGTGCCCGCACCGAGTGAGAAAGTCATGGGGCCCCGGCCGCCGCTCGTCAGAACGGTTGCCGAGTAGGGGTTGTTGACGGTTCCATTCGGAAGCGTGAGGGTGCTAATCGTCAGCGGATCGGAAACGATGACGGTGTAGCTCCGTTGGCCGGATTGCAATGTGGCGGCGACAGACGCGTCAATCACAAAGTTAAAGGTGCCGGCCGCCGACGGCGTGCCGGTAAGCGCGCCGCTCGACGGATTGAGGGCCAGGCCGGTGGGGAGTGTACCGCTGGCCACGGACCACACGACACCGGAGGGCACCGAAGTTGTGAACGTGACCGAATACGGTGTCCCGGTTGTGCCGTTCGGGATCGTTGCCGGATTTACGGTCAAGGAAGATCCCGAAATATTGAGCGCAAAGGTTCGATTGGCGGTGCGGCCGTCGGCGTCGGTGACGTCGATGCGCGGCGAGAACGCGCCGCTGACGGTGGGCGTTCCCGAAATGGCTCCCGAGGCCTGGTTTAACGTCACACCGGTAGGCAGCGTGCCAGCGCCGAGCGCGAAGGAAAGCGGCGCCCTGCCGCCAGAGGTGACAACCGTCGCCGAATACGGGGTGCTGATGGCGCCGGCGGGCAGCGTCGTTGTCGTGATCAGAAGCGGGTTCGAGACGATCACTGTGTAGGCCTGGGCGGCGGAAGCCGTGGCACCATCTATAACCTGAACGGTGAAGTTGAATGTGCCCGCCACAGTGGGCGTTCCGGTTATGGCGCCCGTGGATGGATTCAAGACGAGCCCTCCGGGCAAAGCGCCTGCCGAGACGGAGAACGTCAGAGGCGCCACGCCGCCGGACGTGCCAATCGACTGGCTGTAGGTAGTGCCCGTGGTTCCGTTCGGCAGCGTTAACGTCGTGATCGAAATGCTGCTGATCGTTATCTGGTGCAGTTTGTCGACAAAACGGCCGTCGCCGTCGGTTGCGCGAACCGTGAACGAGAAGGTGCCGGTCAGCAGCGGGAGGTTCGAGATGTTTCCGGTGTCCAGGTTCAGTTCGGTCAAGGGTGGCACGTTGCCGCCAACGATCTCGAAAACCGGCGGGGTCGATCCACCAGTAACGGTGAGGGTCTGGTTATAGGCACCCAATACCGAACCGCCTGGAAGCGTCGTGGGGCTCGTGTTCGTCAACGCATCGGCGACGCTAATCGCATAGTCGCGCGATCCCGTTCGTCCCTGCCCATCCGTGGCGGTGACCGTAAAGTTGAATGTGCCGTTCACAGTAGGCGTTCCGGAGAACACACCGCTCGAATTCAACGTCAGTCCGGTTGGCAGAGTGCCGGCCGTGACTAGGGTCGTGTACGGAGAAACGCCGCCGGCAATAGAAAGGGTCGTATTGACATACGGTACGGTTCGTGTTCCGGGAGGCAAGGTGTCCGTCGTGATCACTACAGGATCGGCGATCGAAACTATGTAGGATGTGTTGGCATTCCGGCCGTCGACGTCTGACACCAGGATTGCCATCACCTCAGAGTAGAGAACTTCGCTGGTACCACCGACACCAAGAGGCGCGGAACTTCGTTCGTAGAACCCTTCGGGCAGGCCGGCCGAAACGTTCGCGGTGACGGTGTAGGGCCCGCGGCCTCCTGAAACATTGACGGCAGCGATGCTGTTGACCCCCCGAACACCGGCAAGCGTTCCAGGCGGCGTCATGGTGAAGGTCAGCGGGTTGGCCACGACGATCGTCAACTGTTTCGTGTCGGAACCGACCCCCGCTGGGGCGAGAGTCGCCCCAACTGTAAACGTGAATGTGCCCGGAACGGTGGGCGTCCCCGTGATCAGGCCCGAAGGGCTCAGACTCAATCCAACCGGAAGCGAGCCGCTGATCAAAGACCATGTGCCGCCACCACCACTCCACTGGAGCTGGGTGTTTGGATAGGCAGTATTCGAAGTCCCGCTGAGAAGGACGGACGACGTGATAACCGGGCTCGCCTTGGTGCCTACGATGTAGGCTTGGTCGGCGGTCTGGCCGACAGCGTCGGTCGCGCGTACGGTGAAGGAGAACGTTCCGCTTGCGGTCGGACCTCCCGAAAGCACACCGGTCGAGGAGAAGCTCATGCCGGTAGGAATGGAACCCGAAATCACCTGGAACGTTACAGGCGCGGCGCCGTTCGCCGTTTGCAGGGTAATCGGCGGGGGGGCGGCGGCGGCGGCAGTGGGAATGTTGGGCAGCGCCGTGGTAATAAACCGCAGATTGTCAAAAACGTTATACGTGGCCAGAAGGCGCACCGCGCCTCCGAGGCTGTCACTGACGATTGCGGAACTGGCAAAGCTGCCGGCGGCGGGGAAGTTGTAGCTCACCTGACCGTTGGTGGGATTGATGGTCAATTCGTTGCGCCCCGCGCCGGAGAGAAATCGATAGGTGGGAACAACGGCGTTGATCGTGCCGTAGGGCGTCGCGTTGCCGGTGACGCCGGCGCGGACAGCGGGCGGCGTGGGACTGGTTGATGGGCTGATGGGCGCTACGGTCGTGATGCTGAACGATCCCGTATAGGTCCGGCCGTTTGCGTCGACGGCGTTAATGCCAAACGTGAACGGTCCCGCCCCGGTCGCTAAAGGCACCTCGCCAACCAGGGCGCCGGTGGAGCTGTTGAGCGTGACTCCGCTGGGCAGCGCGCCGCTTGCCACGGAAAAGGTATAGGGCTCCACGCCGCCGGTAACGGAAAACACATGATCATAGGCGAACGTGCGCATCGCCTGACGCGGATTACCGGTGACGGCGGCAGCCGTATTGACCGCGATGCGGTAGCTGCGCCACACGCTGGTAAGGCCGGAGGTACAGCGTACGGTGAAATAGAAGTCGCCGGCGGCGGCCGGCGTACCGCTAATCTGACCGCTCGAATTCATCGTCAGGCCCGGCGGCAGGCTACCCAGCACAAGGGAAAACCCAGTGGCCGAGAGATTGGAGTCGATGTCGGCTCCCGCATACGCGGTACCTACGGAGGCGGTGGACGGAATGGAGGCCGTCGTGATTTGCGAGGCCTGCATGACGATGGTGAACGACTTCTCCGCGACGTCACCGTTCGTGTCGGTCACACGAATCCGGAATGTCGTGGCCGGGCCGGACGGCGCTCCGGTGATCAAACCGGTGCTTGACTGCAACGTTAGTCCGGAGGGCAAACCGTTCGAGGGAACCACTTCGTACAACAACGGACCGGTGCCGCCGGTCACGCGGATCTGCTCGGCATAGTCCACACCAGCGGTGGCGCTGGCCAGCGCCGGATTCCGGATCGTGACGGGCGGGTTCACAATGATCGTGAAGGGCGCGCTGGCGATATCGAGGAACTCGCTTACCACGCGGACCGAGAATGCGTATCGTCCAGGCGACGTTGGTTTGCCGGTAATGGTTGCATTGGGGGACGACAGCGTCAGGCCGGGCGGCAACGACCCGGTAGCGATCTCCACCAACCGGATGGAACCGCAGCCGGTTGTGTTGATCGACACGGAATAGTCGATGCCATCGGTGGCCGGGGCCAAGGCGGAAGGGGTGCTGATGAAGCAGTTGCCCGCCGGGTTGGGCCAGGCGAAGAGCGCCGCGGGAGAGAGGGCAAGAAGCAACGCGAGGCGGCGCATTAGCGGTCACCTCCCTGCGAGGCTGCCGGAACGACTACGAGCGGATCGGCCAAGCTAGGATCGAAAAGCCAGAGCGGCTTCGCGGGATCGCTGGAAAGCAGTAGCCCTTTGTCGCCGGCAAGCATCCGCAGTGTATTGGCTTCGGCCGGAGCGTCGAAGCTCCGCAGCGACGCGTCGGCGAACGAATACTGGAATAGCCTGTGGCCGTCGAAATCGGCCAGAACGATCAAATCGCCGGCAATGCCGAGCGCGGAAACGTTCGCATCCAGTTCGGAGAGGGCGCTGCTGACGCCATGGGCGTCAATACGCAATAGCGCGCGCGCAGCCGGGTCGAAAGCATACACATCGCCCTTCGCCGAAACGGCGATCGACCACCAGATACTCGCCGCCAGCCGGTACTCCTGCCGGCCATCGGCCGCCCAGGCGACCAGGGATTCGTCGGCCAAGATCGCGACCAGGCGGCTGGCGCTGCCCGCGGCCTTCCGGATCGGCAAGGCGGAGCGGATCTCCCAACCGGCGCCGGTTAAGGCGCGGGTGCGATCCGAATTGAGAAACACACGGTTCTCCAGGCTTTCCCACTGGCCGTCGAAGGCCGTGGCGCCCCGGCGCGCCTGGCCGGAGGCGGTGAGAATCAGGTCGCCGTCGGCGGACTTGACCGCCCCCGGCTGCGGCGCGCCGAGATGGGCGGCGGCCGGAACTCCGAGAATTGGGAGAAGTTGCGCGCCGGCATCGACCACGTAGCCGATGGCCGGCCCGTGAACTGTTTGGGCGAGAAGCGGAATGGAAAGGAAAAAGACGAGCTTCATCGGGGCGCTCCCACGGTGGGTGTGCCCGGAGATACGGTTGTCGGCGGCCGGGGCGCACCGCCTCCGGACCCTCCGCTAGAAGTTGCCACCGCCACACCGGCCGCAGCGCCACCGGCGGCGCCGACAATTATTGAG